>Ga0255342_1000562_pt1 | contig 62146 bp, 48 predicted proteins | sample wastewater_treat_3_FD_192416 | JGI IMG/M metagenome (GOLD analysis project Ga0255342, IMG submission 192416) | Wastewater microbial communities from Lulu Island WWTP, Vancouver, Canada - plant14 | ecosystem: Engineered > WWTP > Wastewater > Unclassified | place: Canada: Vancouver, British...
AGAAAAACAATTTTCAGATAATGAAATTTTTACTAAGTTTAAACCAATAAAAGTTGTGTACTATTGTTACCATTTTCTCTGCACTCTTATTTACCGAAAACTCTGCAGTTGTAATTTCCGTTTACACAAATACGCCAAATATAGAAATACATATCAATTCAATAATTAAATTGCAAATTATTCACGACAGTATCTGGAATCATTATCAAGAACTTGAAACTATTATAATTTCTTTTTCAGACCAGGGACAGCGAGACTTTTTCGACAGAATTCCAAAAGTTATGAATCTTAAAAAAATCAACATGGATGAGATTTTTGAATTCTGCACAAAAAACAAGATAAATAGATTAGGCTTCACCCCCTTCGGTCGTGGGAATTATTATAGCTTCTTGAAAAAAATAAAAGACTTGAAAAATGAATACCCAAAAGAAATATCATTGTATCACTTAAACAAGCATGATTACAGAGAAATAAAAGAGTATGCTGGTAACAAAGGCTAAAATCAAGTGGGCAGATAATACCAATTTGAAAGGTATTGCATCTAATAAACTTCATCGCAGGTTGACAGTGAGGTGCTCCGAAATACCCGCCAGCTTTTAGCCTCAACCGTTAACTACAAGTAAAATGAAAAGACAGACAAAAATGACATATGAACCAGATGACTTATTTTATCTAAAGGAACTATTTTACAATATAGAAAATTACAGTGAGATAGAAAAAGAACAATTGAATAAGAGTTTAAACCTGTTTTACGGATTAGCTTCTGATAATAACAACAAATGGAAAAAAAATTTTAAAGATGTAATTAAAGGAAAGGGCGGCATATCCAACTCAGGAAAACAAAAATACACTGAAATTTCTCAAAAGGAGTTTGACAAAGTTTCCCCTAAAATCATAATTAAAAAGGCATTAGAAAAGAAAGCAGACATCAATAAAAAACTCAAAAAATTATATGATGGAAAACAATTCAAGAGAACTATTATTTATGAGGCTCCCCCATATTTGTTATCAATAAAGGAAAAAAATGGATCACTCAATAATGAATTTGTTGCGGAATTTATTCTTGACAATAATTGTAGTTCCCCTTACTCGAATGCAATCAGAGGCTGTTTTGATAATGAAAATGAGCCAATATTAAATATTCTTACAAGCAATAAATGTGGTTTTTTTGATGTCATTCCAATGCCCCTTCCAATTAATTCGGATTTAAGAAATATGTGGGCTACAGAAGATAAATTTGTAATTAAAGGAAAAAGAATATTTGTTCATTTTTTCGAATGGGGAATTGAAAATTACATTAAACAAGCAGAAATTAGTAAGGACAAAAAACACAGAATAGCTATTGGAATACCTTTAAATAACGCAATCACATTATATGAATACTTTGCTGCAAAAAAAATTGTAAAATTTGGCTGTCATAAAAACCAAAAAATCTCATTCAATGATCCTCACTCTATTGATTTTAAAGATAAAAAAAGTGGGCTTTGGATTCATCCATTTAAAAACTGTGTGATAAGTACAAGCAATACTCCTAATGCAGAACTAATGAAATTAGCATTTGACAAATTACCAGCAGTTAACAGCGTGAAAGCAATATTGCCCTGCCGCAGATGAACACAGGGCTACGAGCGCCTACACGCAAACCGTTGTGTACCATACAGGGGAAGCAATATCGTCTAAATTGATTAATTATGAGTATATTTTCATCAGGACTATTTAGTAAGAATGACTTTGTATCAATCATTAAATTTTCAAATTACAATGTGAATTACAACAGTAATCGGGATTATGAAAATAACTACTTTTCATTAATTACCCGGTTGCATGAATTTAGGACTGAAAACTTGAATTATGGAAATAAAGGAATCTGGAGATTAAAAGTAGCGCAAATAGACATAACTACATTTAATAGTTTTTTCATTGGCGCTTGGGGCAATAGATCAAATAATTATTCCGAATTCATGAAACAAGATTATATAGATAGGGCGATAAAGTATATCGAAGGAAAAGGACAAAAGACACTTACTTGTGATGATTCCATAGGATATCTTTCTGATTTTGTAGAATTTGTATTCTGTAAGTCTAACCCTTGGCCGACTTTAATATACTTCTCAAAATTTGTCAGTACATTTCTTCCGGATATTGCTATTCCTTTCGACACTGCTAGTTTATCTAAAGTAGCTCGTGAATATAGAATTTCAAGAAATACAAAGGAATTGGCTGACTATATTAATATTCATTCTAATTTACGAAAAGATGTGCTTGAATTCCTAAACCACAATTCTATGTGTGTTGAAGATTTAAAGATGCTTGATGATAGCACATTAATTGGAAGAAAGCACTTATTTAAAAGTAATCAAACGCCTCTAAATCGCCCAATTGATAAAATATATTATTCAGTTTAACTATGTACGGTACACAACAGGTCGGTATATGCAATTGGCTTTCCGCACCGCGAGAATCTTCTGACTAAAGAGGATCGTTAAGTGGCCAGTGGTGCGGTCTGCCCCGGCTCCCGCCTGGTGTCACAGCCTGCCCCGATTTATCGGGGGTTTTTGCCAACGCGAGAATAAAGTAATAACCTTCTTAGCCTGCATCGTACTACGAGTGCAAAAACCGCGCCGTACTTTCCTCGCACCGTGACAGCTTTCTACTAAAGAAACTGGCCTCTTCCCGGATGCTTCGTCGAGTAACGCTTACGAAATTATACCGCCCAATTGTTACCGCCAAGCACAAGAAATGACAGTACGCAGATTAATTTTCGTAATCTAAGCAAATTTTGCGGAGAAAATTTCATTTGCGGAGAATATGAAGTATATTTGTCGCATAATTTGCGGAGAATGAAAGTTTATATACACGAAAAAGAAAACTGGACACACTTCACCTGGGACAATAAGAAAGTAATGATAAAACTTAGCGAGGCCAGAAATCAACAGGGCAGACTTCTTGGGAAAATGGAATCGCTGGGTTTTGATTTGCAAAATGAAGCAGTATTGAACACTCTTACTTTAGATGTTATTAAATCATCGGAAATTGAAGGCGAGCTTTTGGAAATAGAACAAGTACGTTCTTCAATTGCCCGGCAACTTGGAATTGACATTGCAGGAGCAGTGGAATCAGAGCGCCACGTTGACGGAATAGTTGAAATGATGCTTGACGCTACACAAAAACATAACATGCCTTTGACTAAAAACAGATTGTTTGGCTGGCATGCAGTACTGTTCCCTTCGGGATGGAGTAATCTTTATAAAATCACAGTTGCTGACTGGAGAAAAGATACGACTGGGCCTATGCAAGTTGTGTCAGGGCCTATGGGAAAAGAAAAGGTTCACTATCAAGCCCCAGGTTCTGACAGAATAGAACCAGAAATGATAAGATTCTTAGATTGGTTTGAAAACGAGCATGAAACAGATTTGGTTCTTAAGGCTGCAATAGCTCATTTATGGTTCGTAACAATTCATCCATTCGACGATGGAAACGGACGAATTGCAAGAGCAATTACTGATATGACATTGGCACGTTCTGATAAAAGCATAAGGCGATTCTACAGTATGTCTGCACAAATCGGAGTTGAAAGGAAACAGTATTATGAAATACTTGAAAAAACACAAAAAGGAAATTCAGATATAACGGAATGGATTTTATGGTTTTTGCAATGTTTAATAAATGCTATTGAATCCACAGATGAGACTTTATCGAAAATACTTCATAAAGCAGAATTTTGGAAATTACATTCCGCCACAATTCTCAATGTCAGGCAACAAAAAATTATAAACAGACTGCTTGATGGATTTGACGGAAAACTGACAAGCTCGAAATGGGCGAAAATTAACAAGTGTTCACAAGATACAGCCCTTCGGGATATTCAGGATTTAATGAAGAAGGATATTTTACAAAAAGAAGCTAGTGGCGGACGAAGTACAAATTATAAATTAAAATGAATGTCAGACTATAACAAGCGGTATGTGTAATTGCCTTCGTCAACCCGGGATAGTTGATCAACCAGTCAAGCTATTCAGGTCGGGCTGCCGGCCAACCTTATGACTTTTTTTCTGCAACTCACGCACCATCCTTCTCGTTCACCTTGTAGGATCCTCAAGATACAGCTTATCAGGCATCGATCCTTTTATAAGATACCAAAGCTTACCCCAGCGAAGGATGTAATAAGGTAGTATGCCAAGGGTGCTATTGCGCCTATATCTTCTTTTCATAAAAGCCGGATAAGGGAATAGATCTCCTAAAATATATAGCACTTTCCTGTAAATACCCGGGATTTCACTGAAACTTTTATAGTAAAATTTAGTTTTATTTTCCGGAGGATTATTTTTAGGACTTTTCAGGAAAAAGATGAACTTATTCAGTGATGCCGGATCATAATGCTTGTCTGTGAATTCATTTATCCATTCCGGGTATGTGATCCCCCACAGATCTCTCAGTATTTGAAGCTTTGCAGCAAGCATATCACTTAATCCGGCCTGTTCCGCATAGTCAATAAGTTCAGTTGTAAATATCTCATCTCCTGATTTCTCAGCCAGTATTACAAGATCGGAATAGAGCCTTAGCTGTGACTCATTATTCATTTCGTGCATGCACAGGTGTCTTACAAGATAAAGAAAGAAGATACTTATTTGCGGCAGAAAAGCCCTTTCGCCATTTATCCTGATCTCGCGGCTTTCGTCAAACAAGAGTTTTGTCAGGGAATTATCTTTCCCAAAGAGCTCGTGATGCAGTTCAAGCCTCATGTCATTTTTCATAAGTGTTGGCAGATGCTTGCCAATATAGCCCATGATTGGTTTGTGAAAGACCGATTTTACCGGGTAGGAGCGGAATCCGTTCTTCATTAGCAGAATCCTTGCATCAAGGCAATCCTGCCGGCTTAGCAGCACATCAACATCTGACATTTGTCTCAGGCCCTCATTGCCATAGACCATTATTTCAAGGGCGCTACCCTTTAGCAAAACAACCTTCATATCCTGTGAATTCATCAGATGAAGTGCCTCAGCCAACATTTTGGCATTTCTTGTATTCCTGCTCAGGCTTTTAAGGAGACATTTTTTCAGAAAGCTTTTCTCTCCCTCAGGAAGGAGTTGAAGTAAATCAAGCTTCTCTAGATTATGATAGACAAGTGCAGCCACTCCATGTTCCGAAGCCATCGTAATAAAATGCTTCCAGTCTGCAATACCCTCTGCAAGTGCCCTGAGCATTGTTTTCAGCTCAGGATTAAAGGAACTTCTGCATAGCCCTGTCAGAAGGTTTTCATCGTCTCTTAATTCAAGTCCTTTTTTCATTTGTCGAAGCGGCTGCTTTGTTTTGTGTACATTGTATGATAAAGGCCTTTTCTTTTCATGAGTTCTTCATGGGTGCCCGATTCAACAATTGCTCCCCTGTTGAGGACAATTATCCTGTCGGCAAGACTGACATTTGTAAAACGGTGGCTTATAAGTATTGATGTTCTGCCTTTTACAATCTCATGGAAACGGTTGAATATATCATATTCTGTTTCGGCATCGAGAGCACTCGATGGCTCATCAAGTATCAGCAAGGGGGCTTCCCGGAAAATAGCCCGAGCCAGCGCTATTTTCTGCCACTCACCCCAGCTCAGTTCGCGGCTGTTCTCAAAGAGGGTTCCGATCGGGGTTGAATAGCCTTCAGGCAGTTCCTTTATAAGCTTATCTATACCTGTTACCTTTGCTGCAGCAACTATCTTTTCATCCGGCATCTCAATATCTATATTGCCCATGCGTATATTTTCCCCTGCGCTCATGTTATACAGCATAAAGTCCTGGAAGACAACCGACAGGAGTTTGCGGTATTTCTTCGGATCGAGGTGCCTGATATCTGTGCCGTCGCATTTCACTGATCCCGACTCCGGATCATATAACCTGCAGAGAAGTCTTGCCAGCGTACTTTTCCCGGCACCATTCGGGCCGACAAGAGCGATAATCTCTCCTTTTTTTATTTCAAAAGAGACATTATTAATTGTTTTTGTTTTATTTCCGGGGTAGGTGAAGCAGAGCTTGTCAACTTCAAGCTTATGTCTGAGATCGGTAAGTTCTGTTTCAGGCGGGAGAGCCTTTATATTTTCTTCCAGTGAAAGGAACTCAAAAACATCACCTACGAAGAGGGAATCTTCGTAAAGGCCGGCCAGGGAACCAAGAAAATCTTTTATATATACCATTCCCTGTCTGAATGCCAGAAGGAACATAGCCATTTGGCCAAGAGTTATGTCGCCTTTAACTGTTTTCCCGGCAATTATAAGAAGTGTAACAAGGACAGCAGAAGCTTTAACGACATCGGATACCAGTTCAATAAGAGTTCTTTTTTTCAGGATATCAAGTTCTTCCTGCTGGGTCTTAAGGTATGATTTCCTGAAGAGAGAAATGAAATAATCTCCAAGTCCGAATAGCCGTATTTCCCTTGAGGGACGTTCTCCTGTAAGGAGCCAGTTGAAATAGGCTGTTTTCCTGGCCTCTGGTGTCTGACGCAGTCTGTAGCTGTAAAGGATACCTGTGAAATGAAGTCTCAGCCAGATACCCGGAATGTTGATTACAAGGAGCAACACCGCAATCCACCAGTTAAGGAATGTAAGGACTCCTGCCATCAGAATAAGGGAAATACATCCGCGGCAGAGGGCTACAACATTGTTGAGGATGCTGTTGGGGCGCCATGGGGCTTCCCTCGAAGCCCTTGAGAGAGCATCGAAATATTCCGATCTTTCAAAATTGATCAGGTCAAGCTTTATTGCTTTGGAATGAAGGAGGCCGTACATATAATCCTCCAGCTTCATTGATTGTTTTTTCCTGACATAGGTATCAAGGCCTGATGCTGCCTCATCGAGGAACCATAAGATAGCTATTGCTATTATAAGCCATAAGATATTGTCTGATATGATTCCCTGACCGGAGGAAGTAGTTTTTGTTATTAAGTCGATAAGCTCCTTGATAAGCCAGATAAGTGCAAGCGGCAGGAAGCTTCTCAGGACAGAGATGATTACATTTGCCATTGTCCACGAAGGAGCACTTTTCCAGACAAGTCTGATTGATTCTCTGAAATATCTTATCCTGGTTTTCATCGGGTCCTGATCCTTTTATTGCATCTGCTGAAATTAATGAAGAATGCGCATTAATTTCCGGAATATTATCAAAATCCTGACAAGTGATCTGTTTAAAAGATAGTCAGGTTTCCTGATAAGATCGTTTCCCGTTGTTATACAGCCTTTAGGATCTTCTATGCGTATCACTTTACCGACTAACTTATCAGCACTGTCAGGTGCATCTTCATTTGAACAGCTGTCACCCCTGGTAACATAAAGAATATTATCGTTATTTTGAATTATCCTGATAAGCCTGTGGACAACAAATTTGGATTTTCTTTTCCAGACTACTATTTCGCCGGGCATGGGAGCCGTATCTTCTGTAATAGCCTGGATATGAACTATTGATCCTGGTTTTACTGAAGGGTACATACTGTAACCATCGGCCCTTATTTTAATCACTTTGCCTTCAGAAAGAAGAGAGAATCCGATATCCTCTATGATCTTCTTATGCTTATCCTTATTCATTTTCAAGGATATGATCAATTATCTGTTTATCGGGTTTGAAATGAAGCTTTGCAACGGGTATTACAGTTGACATTATTGAAACCGCTCCCAGGAAGCGGGCTATGAGCTCAGGGTTATAATTATGCTGAATACAATTTGCTATTATAAGAGAAACGGCTGAGGCTCCGGTAACGGGAACTATTTTATTCTCATCGCCATGTTCGATAAGGAAGATCCTGTTTATAATCGACTCCGCAGGCTTGTCATCCCTGTATACAGGAGTGTTGTGCATATAATATTTACCGTTGGTATTCCTGATTATAAGCCTGTCGTCATGAATTACTCTGGCCCCTGATCCGCCAAAGATACTTGCAATTGTTGACTTTCCTTTTCCCGATGTTCCGCTGAAAAGATAACCATGGCCATCAAGATTGACACCGGAAGCGTGTATCATTATGTCGCCGCTTATTACAGTCAGGTAGTAAAGTACAAGTCCGTCAAGAGGATATTCAAGAGGATCTGTCGAAGCATCCGTTCCGTCTATCCACAGGTCCCATTCCCTAATTATAAAGGAGAATTTCAGAACTGCTGTCTTGTTCTGGTTGGCCGGGAAATTTGTTGTCAGGAACATACCGCTCTGATGCCTGTAAACACTCCAGAAATTATCCCTTGTTGTTATCTTTGTATCCTTAATATCAGCCGGATAGGGGGCAACAAATAGTCTTTCGGAATTTTCAGGTAGCGGATAATACCCGTGGTGCACCTTGATTACAACATCATAATATTCCGATTGGCAGATGTTACCCTGGAATCTTTCTGCAGGCAACAGATCAGGTGCTTCATCAGAGCTTTCAAGCCTTATAATGTATCCTGCTATATTTAAATTATAATTCCTCATAGCACGGGGCAATAACTAAACTTTATGTTTTTGCTCCTCAGGAAAAACCGGGGCAGTATATTATATAAATATAGTGATTTTTATTCAATTATAAGGTATTCTTTCATCTTATTTATGAACGAAAGAACATCCGATTGTGCAGTTTCAATATTTGTTTTATACTCTAGAGCCAAAGCCTGAACAAGATCATTGACTGTTCTCTTTCCATCCATAAGTTCCCAGATGAAAGCTCCCGTTTCATTGAGAGTGTAAACACTGTTCATATCTGCAATATTATCTGCAATGGGAACAAGAACATATTCATTTCCGGTCTTTCTTGTGACAACCAAAGATGAATGAGACAAAACGGAATCAAGACCAATCATTAACAGGTTTATTATGATCCAAATTTATTAAATAAATGCTTCATTTTGCTACCTTCGCAAAAATTGAATTTATGAGTAAAAAGAGAAGAGGGAAGAAGAGTGGCGGCATTTCAGCAGAATCAGCTAAAGAACAGGTGCTTGCTGTAATATGTAAAAATCCTCAGAAGGAATTCAACTATAAACAAATCTCAAAAAGGCTTAATATAAATGATCAATCCGGGAGGTTGAAGATCTTGGATCTCCTGAAAGAACTTGCTAAAGGGGGTGTGATCGAAGAAATTCACAAGGGAAAATTCAGGGCAAAGCTACGCAGGGATTATATAAGCGGAACAGTTGACATGACACGTATGGGTTATGGTTTCATAAAATCGGAGGATAGCGAGGAGGATGTTTTCGTTTCTTCAAGGAACCTGCACACGGCCCTTCACGGAGATACAGTCAGGGTATTGCTTTCCCCTCGCAGAAAGGGTTCAAGGCCTGAAGGTGAGGTAGTTGAAATTATTGAAAGATGGCGCAACACATTTGTTGGAATTGTTGAGGTAATGCCAAATTTCGCTTTCCTCATTCCCGATAATAAAAATATGCCTTTTGACCTTTTCATCCCTGAGGGAAAGCTTAATGGTGCTAAACAGGGTCAGAAAGCTGTTGCAAAAGTAACTGACTGGGATAGCGGTTCAAAGAATCCTGTTGCAGAGATCGTTGAGGTACTTGGTGAACCGGGGCTTCATGAGACTGAGATGCATGCAATACTTGCTGAATTTGAGCTTCCCTACAGGTTCACCAAAGAGGTTGAAAAGGATGCAGAATCAATAAAATCCGGGATTACTGAAAATGAGATAAAAGCACGCCGGGATTTTCGCCAGGTCTTTACCCTGACAATTGATCCGGCTGATGCAAAGGATTTTGATGATGCTCTTTCTTTAAGGAAACTCGATAACGGGAACTGGGAGGTCGGGGTACATATTGCCGATGTTACATATTATGTGAAACCGGGATCTCTTGTTGAAGAGGAAGCAAGGCAGCGGGCTACGTCAGTCTATCTTGTCGACAGAGTAGTGCCCATGCTTCCGGAAAGACTGTCGAATCATATCTGTTCTCTTAATCCTTCAGAGGATAAGCTTACATATTCTGCCGTGTTCGAACTTAATGACCGCTCAGAGGTCATCAAGGACTGGTTTGGAAGAACTATAATTAATTCCGACAAGAGATTCTCCTACGAGGAGGCTCAGGAGATAATTGATACGGAAGAAGGTGAATTTAAGGATGAAATACTTGTCCTGCACAGGCTTGCCCAAAACCTGAGGACAAAACGATATGCCAACGGTGCGTTCTCATTTGAAAAGGTTGAGATCAGCTTTGATCTGGATGATCAGGGGAAGCCTCTCGGGATAAAATTCAGGCAGATGGGAACAGCCAACCAGCTTATAGAGGAATTCATGATCCTTGCCAATATCAAGGTTGCAGAGTTTGTCGGAAAGACAATGAAAGGAAAAACCTTTGTTTACAGGGTTCATGATAAGCCTGATCCGGAGAAGATAAGTGATTTTAGTAATTTTATTACAAGATTTGGTTATAAGCTTATAAATGACAATACTACATCACTGCCAAAGTCAATAAATAAACTGCTGAACTCAGTAACCGGGAAAAAAGAGCAGAACATAATTGAAACCCTTGCATTGAGAGCGATGGCCAAGGCTGTTTATTCAACTGATAATATAGGTCATTACGGTCTGGCTTTGAAAAACTATACTCATTTTACATCACCTATCAGGAGGTATCCCGATATGATGGTACACCGTCTGCTAACATCTTATCTTAACGGCGAAAATCCCGGCGAAAAGAGGATGTTTGAAAAATTATGTGAACACTCGTCAAAGATGGAGCGGTTGGCAACCGAAGCGGAGAGGGCATCAATCAAATACAAACAGGTGGAGTTCATGAGTGACAAGCTTGGAATGGAATTTGAAGGCATTATTTCCGGTGTCACAGAATGGGGTCTGTATGTCGAAATAATTGAGAACCAGTGCGAAGGGATGATTAATGTAAGGGATTTGGATGACGATTATTATGATTATGACGAGGAAAATTACTGCATGAAAGGACGTTCAAATGGCAAGGTATATACTCTAGGCGATAAGGTAACTATTGAAGTTGTGAAGGCTGATCTTCAGAAGAAACAGATTGATTACCGGCTTGCCCGTCCTCATTGATTATCCTCAGCAGTTCATTGATGGCATCCTCTTCAGGAACATTTTTAAGAACAGGCGTCTGTCCCCTGTAGATATGCACCTTTCCTTTTGCTGCACCGACATATCCGTAATCTGATCCGGCCATTTCCCCGGGACCATTTACTACGCAACCCATTATGGCAATTTTCAGTCCCGTGAGGTGAGCTGTAGCTTCCTTTACCTTTCTGACTGCATCCTGAAGATTGAATTTTGTTCTTCCGCAGGTGGGGCATGAAATATACTTGTTCCTTGTAATCCTTGCTTCGGTAGCCTGGAGTATTGAAAAAGCAAGATCTTTAAGTTTATCCCCTTGTATTTTCCCGCTGTTTGTTATGCACAGACCATCAGCCAGTTTTAGGATGAAATATCTTCCAAGCAAAGTGGCTGAATTGATTGCGAGTCGTTCCGGATCATCTTCAGAGAAAACGGGATTAAGAATTATATTACCTTTTTCCTTTCCTGTTAAAAGGGGAGGGGTCCGGTGATTGAATATCAGCATATTGCCCTGATAGGAAGTATTATCTTCTTTGAAGTATCTGCCATTGTTATAAGTTATAACCTCCGGTTTATAAAGGCTTGTACGGTTCAGGAAGGGAACCTGTTCCAAGGGGTGTGTGATCCTTCCTTTTGAGCCGCACAGGAAACGGACTATTTCTTTGGCGACCGGGATCTCGTTTTCAGGATTTTCTGATAAGGAAACCCTTATTGTGTCTCCTATGCCTTCAGCAAGGAGGGTTCCTATACCGGCTGCTGATCTTATCCGGCCATCTTCTCCTTCGCCGGCTTCCGTAACACCAAGATGAATGGGATAAGAAAGACCAAATTTCTGAAGCATGTTGACAAGAAGCCTGTTCGATTCCACAAGTATGCCGGTGTCGGACGATTTAACAGATATTACAAGATTACTGAAGTTCTCGGAAAGGAAGATCTTAATGAATTCAATTGCAGAGACAACTATACCTGTTGGTGTATTGCCATGCCTGTTAATTATCCGGTCTGACAATGAGCCATGGTTGATTCCAAGCCTGATGACAGTGCCATTTTCCCTGCAAATATTTATAAGAGGAAGAAGCCTCTCATGTATCCGCTCCAATTCAAGGTCATATTCTTTATCAGGCAGATTATTTGCCCGGGTGGATTTAGTTTTTTTATCGGCATAATTCCCGGGGTTGATTCGGATCTTCTCAACAATTCGCGCTGCTGTTTCTGCTGCTGCAGGAGTGAAATGTATATCGGCTATAAGAGGAGTATCAAAGCCTGCTTTACGAAGCTTTTTTTTTATATTCTTCAGATTTTCAGCTTCTTTTACACCCTGGGCAGTGAGTCTTACAAGATCAGCTCCGGCTTCAATTATCCTTATGCATTGTTCTGTAGAAGCATTCGTGTCATTTGTATCGGTATTTGTCATCGACTGGATGCGAATGGGATTATCCCCGCCGAGAGCCAGGGAACCAACAGAGATCACGGGTGATCTGTATGAAGATGTCATGTGTGCCCTATTGTTTACTCCCTGTGCCATTCAACCCCTTCCTTTACATCTCTGAGTACAATGCCGGCTTTCTTAAGTTCTTCCCTTATCTTGTCGGAAGTGCCCCATTCCTTTTTGTTTCTTGCATCCTGACGGAGGCCGATAATTATATTCATCAGTTCCCCGCTAAGCTTTTCATCACCGGCACCTGTTCCTTCATCCTTTAATCCAAGGATGTCATATACGAAAGATTGGAATATATTATCCAGTAGTTCAATATCTTCACTTGTTAGTTTTTCAGTACCATCGTTAACTGAATTGATGTATTTTACTCCTTCGAAAAGATAGGACAACAGCAGAGGGCTGTTAAGATCATCGTTCATTGCCTCATAGCATTTTGAGCGGAGATTTTCAATATCAAGTGTCGATTCAGGGGAGGCTTTAAGATTCTTCAGGGTGACGCTTGCCTTAATAAGTTTCTGAAGGCCTTTTTCAGCAGCCTGTAATGCCTCGTTCGAGAAATCGATGGTACTTCTGTAGTGGGCCTGAAGGACGAAAAACCTGACAGTTATCGGACTGTATTTCTGTTGAAGCAGAGGGTGTTCACCGTTGAAAAGTTGATCGAGAGTGATGTAATTGCCCAATGAACGGGCCATTTTCTGGCCGTTTATTGTGATCATATTGTTATGTATCCAGTATCTGACCGACTCTTTTCCGAGTGCGGCTGTCGATTGTGCAATCTCGCACTCATGATGGGGGAACTGAAGATCCATTCCGCCTCCATGTATATCAAAAGTATCTCCAAGATATTTTGTACTCATCGCAGAGCATTCAAGGTGCCAGCCGGGAAAACCGTCGCTCCATGGTGAGGGCCATCTCATAAGATGCCCGGGAGAAGCTTTTTTCCAAAGAGCAAAATCGAAAGGATTCCGTTTCTCATCCTGCCCTTCCAGATCTCTCCCTCCTGACTGCAGATCATCGAGAACCCTTCCTGAAAGTTGTCCGTAAGGATATTTCTGTGAATATTTCAGGACATCAAAATATACCGATCCGTTAACCTCGTAGGCAAAGCCATTATCAATAATTAACTTTATAAACTCCTGTTGTTCAATAATATGTCCGGACGCCCGTGGCTCAATTGAAGGGTGGAGAGTGTTCAGCATTTCCATGTTTTTCAGGAAATTATTAAGGTATTTCTGAGCCACTTCCATTGGCTCAAGATCTTCAAGCCTTGCTTTCTTCTGGATCTTATCCTCTCCTTCGTCGGCATCATTCTCAAGATGTCCAACATCAGTGATGTTCCTGACGTATCGAACCTTATAGCCCAGATGCATGAGATAACGATACAGAATGTCGAATGTTATTGCGGGGCGTGCGTGTCCAAGATGAGCATCGCTGTATACCGTCGGTCCGCAGACATATAAACCAACAAATGGCGGATGAAGAGGTTGAAAGGGCTCCTTTTTCCTTGTGAGACTGTTGTATAAAGTAAGTTTATTATCCATGTAAGATAGCTTAGAAAGACAAAAGTATATTAATTATTTTGGTTTTGTTAAAAACGTCTATATCTTTGGTCACACAAATCAAATAATCCTTCCATTCAAGGGTGTTTGGTTTTTATTAAGAAGGGTGGAGAGATTAGGCTCCGGGAAACCCTGGCAACCAATCCGTGAAACAGCGGGGAAAGGTGCCAAAACCTAATCCCGGGATATACCGGGAGATGATAAAAATAAACACTAGAACCATGAACCTGATTCAGATGATCCGCGAAAAACATTTCCTTCCATTTATGCCTATGGACATGCGAAGGTAGTCCATCATGCGGTTATTACAAATTTTACAAGTTTTAAAAATATTATTGCATATTAGTATCACTATTACTATATGCAGATATCATAATAATTATAAATAAAATGGAAAAATTAAAATTCGAAACATTACAGATACATGCAGGTCATCATCCGGACAGTGAGACTTATTCAAGAGCAGTACCCGTCTATCAAACAACATCTTATGTATTTAAAAATGCACAGTATGCAGCTGATCTTTTCAGTCTGTCGGAGCCGGGTAATATTTATACTAGAATACAGAATCCCACAACGGATGTATTTGAGAAAAGAGTAGCAGCTCTCGAAGGAGGTCTGGCTTCATTGGCTGTAGCCTCAGGTCATGCCGCTCAGTTCCTTACCTTCTCAACTATTGTTCAGAAGGGTGAGAATTTTATTACATCGCCCTTTCTTTATGGCGGTACGCATAATCAGTTCAAGGTCACATTTGCAGGCTTCGGTATTGAAGTAAGGTTTGCGAAGGATATTGAACCGGATTCATTTGAGGAGCTGATAGATGACAGGACAAAAGCATTATATGTTGAAACTATCGGGAACCCGGGCTTTAACATACCTGATCTGGAGGCTTTAGCAAAGCTTGCAGGGAAATACGGGATCCCGCTTGTCGTTGATAATACATTCGCCGGCTGCGGATATCTTTGCCGGCCGATAGAATATGGAGCTAACATTGTTGTTGAATCAGCAACAAAATGGATAGGCGGACATGGGACAAGCATCGGCGGGGTGATAACTGATGGAGGTAATTTCGATTGGAACAACGGGAATTTTGATGTTTTTACAAAACCTTCAGTCGGCTACCATGGTCTGATCTTCGGTGAACAATTCTCTGCCGGGTCTCCATCCGGGAATATTGCATTCATTGTAAAGGCTCGTGTTGAGGGACTCAGGGATCTGGGACCTTCGATAAGTCCCTTTAATTCATTTCTGCTCCTACAGGGTCTTGAGACTCTCTCTCTTAGAATGGACAGGCATGTTAGCAACACCCTGGCGCTTGCACAATGGCTTAAGTCACAGCCTTTTATCGACAAGGTCAATTACCCGGGGCTGCCTGATAGTCCTTACTTCGGAAGGGCAAAGAAATACCTTCCCAAAGGAGCAGGAGGTGTACTTACTTTTGTACTTAAGACTGAAAGATCCAAAGCAGCAAGGCTTGTTGAACATTTTCAGCTTGTGAGCCATCTGGCTAACATAGGTGATGCCAAGACTCTGATAATACAACCTTCAGTTACCACTCATGCCCAGCTTTCTGCTGAAGAACAGCTGGCAGCAGGCGTTGAGCCCGGTTTATTCAGGGTGTCGGTAGGACTCGAGCATATTGATGATATTATCTCTGATTTTGAGCAGGCATTCAGGCATGTAATCTGAAAAAACCATTGACATGACACATGAAAAATTGAAAATAGGAATGTTCGGTTATGGTTGCGTTGGTCAGGGCCTTCATGATGTACTGAACAGCAGTAAGGGATTCAAGGCAAATATTGTTAAGATATGCGTTAAAGACCGTACAAAGAAGAGAAGAATCCCGATGACTAACTTTACATTCGACAAGGATGAAATTCTTAATGACCACTCAATAAATCTTGTTGTTGAGCTGATAGATGATCCGGATGCTGCTTATGATATTGTCACTACAGCCATGAAGAAAGGGAAAAATGTAGTGACTGCTAATAAGGTAATGGTGGCAAAGCATTTCAAAGAACTTGTTGAGATGCAGGATAAATATAAGGTATCACTTTTGTATGAGGCTTCTGCAGGAGCCAGCATACCGATTATAAGGAACCTGGAGGAGTACTACGATAATGAGTTGCTTTATTCATTAAGGGGGATATTGAACGGAACCACCAATTATATCCTGACACTTATGCATAATAACGGGATTGATTACAATATAGCTCTTGAAGAAGCCAGGGCAAAAGGCTTTGCTGAATCTGACCCTACGCTCGATGTCGGGGGATGGGATGCCAAATACAAGCTTTGCATTATTACAGGTCATGCCTATGGGCTCTTCCTCGATCCTGAAGAAGTCTTTCATTATGGAATAAAAACAGTATCGAAGTTTGATATGACCTACGCCAGGGAGAAGGGTTTCAAAATTAAGCTTGTTCCTTTTGTCGGAAAAACTAGTGAAGACACAATAACAAGTTTTGTTCTTCCCAGGTTTATTTCAACGGATAAATATCTCTTCAATGTAGATTATGAATACAATGGTGTTATAACTGAGGCTGCTTTTGCCGATAAGCAGTTTTTCTCAGGGAAAGGTGCCGGAGGACATGCTACCGGAAGTGCTGTATTGTCGGATATCTCTGCCAACTCATACGGGTACAGATATGAATATAAGAAATACCAGCAGGGAATGGTTACCAATTATACCCGCGATTATAAACTTGAAGTGTACCTCAGATATAATAATGAAAGAGACAGGGATTTATTTAATTTTGACGAGATCTCTGAATTCTACAGCAGCAGGTCATATAAATATGTGATCGGCATTATAAACTTGCAGACATTGTATGCTCTGAGAAAGGAACTTCAGACGATGGATGTTTTTTTAGTTGATACTGGCAGAAAGGTAATTAATAAATGAAAAGCAATCTCGAAGAATTGGTCCGGAAAAAGATCCTGATCCTTGATGGTGCGATGGGAACGATGATCCAGCGCTACAAGCTTCAGGAGAGCGATTTCAGGGGTGACCTGTTCAGAGATTATTCCAGACTTCTGAAAGGCAACAATGATCTGTTATCTGTCACAAATCCGGTTGTTATTAAAGAGATACATAAGGGATTCCTTGAGGCCGGTGCAGATATAATAAGTACAAATACATTCAATGCCAATACTATATCTCAGTCTGATTACGGTTTGCAGGATCAGGTATATACAATGAACCTGCAGTCAGTCAGGATCGCAGCTGAAGCAATTGCTGAATTTGAGGGAAGCAAGGGACCGGCAGAGCATTTCATTGCCGGTTCAATAGGGCCAACAAACCGTACCGCATCAATATCGCCTGATGTAAATGACCCCGGTGCCCGTTCAGTAACATTCGATGAGCTTGTAGAAACATATTCCGGACAGGCAAGGGGACTAATCGACGGCGGGGCTGATATCCTGCTTGTTGAAACCGTATTTGACACACTTAATTGTAAGGCAGCATTGTTTGCTATTGACTCGGTATTTGAAGAAAAAAAGGTGACTCTTCCTGTCATGCTGTCGGTGACTCTCACAGATATAAGCGGCAGAACACTTACCGGTCAGACTCTGGAGGCATTCATTATCTCAGTCTCTCATTTCCCATTGTTCAGTCTGGGTTTGAACTGCTCCCTTGGAGCCGATCAACTGAGGCCCTTTGTTGAAGAATTATCGGCGAAATCGGAATACTATGTTTCTGTTCATCCCAATGCCGGACTGCCGAATCAGTTTGCCGAATACGATCAGACGCCTGAATATATGGCTTCGGCTACTGAAGACTTTATGAAAGCCGGATGGGTGAATATTATAGGAGGTTGCTGCGGAACAACACCGGAGCATATAAGACTTATAGCAGAAACATCAAAAAAATACAAGCCCCGTATTAAGCCTGAGATCAAACGATATACAAAGCTGAGTGGCCTGGAACCCTTAATAATCACTCCGGAAACAAATTTTGTGAACATAGGAGAAAGAACCAATGTGTCGGGTTCGTTGAAATTTGCAAGGCTAATAAGGGAAGAAAAATATGAAGAAGCTTTGTCTGTGGCACGCAACCAGGTTGAAGGAGGGGCGCAGATAATAGATATTTGCATGGATGAAGCAATGATTGATTCCGAAAAGGCTATGGTGCGATTCGTCAATCTCATTATGGCCGAACCGGATATTGCCAGGTTGCCGCTTATGATCGATTCATCGAAATGGAATGTCATTGAATCGGCTCTTAAGTGTATCCAGGGGAAGTCGGTTGTCAATTCAATTAGTCTTAAGGAAGGCGAGGATGTTTTTCTTGAACATGCGCGGATAATACGTAAGTATGGAGCTGCTGTGGTCATAATGCTGTTTGATGAGGAAGGACAGGCCGATACTTTTGAAAGGAAGATTGAAGTAGCGCAGAGATCATATAATCTTCTCACCGGTAAACTTGGGTTTAAACCTGAGGATATAATATTTGATCCGAATGTACTCGCCATAGCAACAGGGATCGGGGAGCATGACAGATATGCCGTTGATTTTATCAGGGCAACAGAATGGATCAAAAACAATCTTCCGTATGCAAAAGTAAGTGGCGGGATCAGTAATCTGTCATTTTCATTCAGGGGTTTTGATCAGGTGAGGGAAGCAATGCATTCTGTATTCCTTTTTCATGCTATAAAAGCAGGTCTTGATATGGGGATAGTCAATCCGGGCATGCTTCAGGTGTATACAGAGATAGCTCCTGATCTCCTTGAGCTTGCCGAGGATGTTGTATTGAATCGCAGGAAGAACGCTACAGAACAGCTTGTTACCTTTGCGCAGAGTCTTAAACAGGGAGTACAGGAAACCATTAAGATAGATGACAGGGGCAGGATTCCGGTAATCGACCGTATCAGGCAATCTCTTGTAAAAGGGCAGGATGAACATATTGAACAGGACATTGAAGAAGCCCGTTCCCTTTTCTCAAGAACAATTGATATAATCGAAGGCCCCCTGATGGAAGGAATGAATGAAGTGGGCAATCTTTTCGGCTCGGGTAAGATGTTTCTGCCCCAGGTAGTAAAAAGTGCAAGAGTGATGAAGAAAGCTGTTGCAAGGCTGAAGCCATATCTTGAAGCTGAAAGCAAGGACACTAATGCACAATTTGCCGGAAAGGTTCTTCTTGCTACAGTTAAAGGTGATGTCCATGATATAGGTAAGAATATTGTTGGTGTTGTTCTTGGCTGCAATAATTATGAGATTATTGATCTTGGGGTAATGGTTCCTTCGGGAAGAATAATAGAAACTGCAATAAGTGAGAAGGCCGATATTATTGGTTTAAGTGGCCTGATTACTCCATCGCTTGAAGAAATGGTTCACATTGCTTCGGAGATGGAGCGGCAGAAGCTCAGTTTACCTTTGCTTATTGGCGGAGCTACAACATCTGAGGTACATACTGCAGTCAAAATCGCTCCGGAATATTCGGGACCGGCTATTCATGTAAGGGATGCTTCAAAAGCTGTTGCTGTGGTATCAGCACTTCTTAAGAAAGACAATGCGGAGTATATAAGATCGGTGAAGGAAAAATATATGAAGCTCTCAGAAGATCATACTTCACGACGATCAGAAAGGAAACTGATATCCCTTGAGGAAGCACGAAAGAATTGTCTTAAAATTGATTGGGCTAAAACAATGGTCAGCAAACCTGTAAAACCGGGAATTCATTTCTTTGAAAGCCTCAATATCAGGGAAGTGATAAGGTATATTGACTGGACTTATTTCTTTTTTGCCTGGAAGATAAACGGGAAATACCCTTCGGTTTTAGATGACCCTCTTAAGGGAAAAGAGGCAAGGAAACTTTTCGATGATGCCCGGAAATACCTTAATGAGATAATTAATGATGATCTTGTAAGGGCAAGCGGAATTTTTGGACTGTTTTCGGCAGTGTCTTCAGTTGATGATGTGAAAATTCTGGATGAAAACAATAAGGTAAAAGCTATCCTGAGATTTCTGAGGAATCAGGAACAGAAAGATGAAGGAGTTCCGAATCTATCGCTTTCGGATTTTATAGCACCTGAATCATTAGGGGAAAATGATACAATCGGAACATTTGTAGTATCTGTCAATCAGTCGGAAAGAATAGCGAAGCGTTACGGGAATGACGATTATGCAGTGCTTATGATCAGGCTTCTTAGTGACCGTATTGCTGAAGCTGCAACGGAATATCTGCATCTTCTTATCAGGAAAGAATACTGGGCTTATGCAGCTGATGAGGATCTGACAGTTGAAGAGCTGCTTGCCGTGAAATATACCGGTATTCGTCCGGCGCCGGGTTATTCGGCCTGTCCGGATCATACGGAAAAGAGAACAATATTTGATCTTCTTGATGTAGAGAAAATTATGGGTAGCTCTCTTACTGAAACTTTTGCAATGAAGCCAGTATCATCAGTTTGCGGATATATTTTTGCTCATCCCGGGTCGAAATATTTCAATATCGGGAAAATAGCTGAGGATCAGTTGAAAGATTATGCATCACGAAAAAATTTTACTTTAAAAGAGGCAGAAAAATGGCTGTCTCAAAATTTATAACAATATGAATGTAATAGAGAAAATTAAAAACGCTAAAAGTCCGCTTTTCACTTTTGAATTGCTTCCGCCCCTGAAGGGCCATAGTATTGAAAGAATTTATTCAGCTATTGACAAGCTTGTTGAGTTCGAGCCTGCTTATATTAATTTCACTTCTCACAGAGATGAGATAATGTATTTTGAAAGGCCTGACGGATTGCTTGAGAAAAAGATAATAAGAAAAAGGCCGGGAACAATTGCACTTGCTGCTGCTGTTAAATACAAATACAATTTGACTGTTGTTCCTCATCTCATTTGCGGAGGATTTACAAAGGAAGAAACTGAAAATGTGCTGATAGAGATGAATTTTCTTGGGATTGATGATGTGCTGGCGCTAAGGGGCGATCCGCAAAGGGGTAGCAGGACTTTCATTCCGGAAAAAAACGGGCACTCACATACATCTGATCTTGTAAAGCAGATAGTTAATATGAATAATGGAAAGTATCTTGAAGAATCGCTTGAAGAAATGACACCGACATCATTTTGTATTGGAGTGGCAGGATACCCTGAAAAACATAGTGAAGCACCCAACAGGCTGACAGACCTTGAGCATCTCAAATACAAAGTTGAATGCGGTGCCAGTTATATAGTTACACAGATGTTTTTTGATAACTCCAAATTTTTAAGGTTCAGGGAAGAATGTAAAGCCGCAGGCATAACTGTTCCCATAATTCCAGGCGTAAAGCCTATATCGGCGCTCAATGATATAAAGATGCTTCCACAGACTTTTCATATTGATCTTCCGAACGATCTTGTTGATGCAATAAAAAAATGCAGAAGCGATAGAGACGCAAGGGAAGCAGGTATTGAATGGGCTATTATGCAGTCAAAAGAACTTATCAGTGAAGGAGTGCCGGGTATTCATTATTATACTCTCGGCAGGTCAGATAATGTTGCTCGTATTGTCAAAGCTTCATTTTAAACTCTTTCCGGATCTTATCTACATAATCAAGTTTTTCCCAGGCGAATAATTCAACCTTTTTCTGCCAGACTTTTTGGCCGTTGTTTATGAGCCTGGGAGTGCTTCCGGGTACTTCGTAGAATACTTCCACATTGCTGACTGAATTAGCCTGGCCGAAATGTCCGTATGATGCTGTTTGCAGGAAAATTGGATTATTAAGTCCGAATCTTTTGACTATGGCATAAGGCCGCATGTCGAAAAGCTTTTCAATTTTTTCGGCAATCTCACTATCCTTCATAAGCTTTCCGCTACTGTCTTTTATTGTGGCTGTCCCAAAGGTATTCAGGAAAAGTCCTACAGGTTGAGCCACTCCTATAGCATAAGCTACCTGGATCAGGGCTCTGTCACATACTCCAGCAGCTACGAGGTTTTTTGCTATGTGCCTTGCAGCATAAGCTGCCGATCTGTCAACCTTTGAAGAATCCTTTCCAGAGAAAGCTCCGCCACCGTGAGCGCCATGACCGCCATAAGTGTCAACTATTATCTTGCGGCCTGTCAGTCCTGTATCACCATGAGGTCCGCCTATAACGAACTTGCCTGTTGGATTAACAAGAAGTTTTACATCTTCAGTGAAGAGCTTACGTATGCGTGGTGACAATAATTTCTTTACTCTCGGGAGCAATATTTTCCTGACATCTTCACTTATCTTTGACTGCATGGCTTTTTCGGCTTCTTTTTCAGAAGCTATTGAGCCTTGTTTAGGCAGGATGAATTCATCGTGCTGTGTGCTTACAACTATTGTATCTATCCGCAGGGGATTATTATTATCATCATATTCTATTGTTACCTGTGATTTGGAATCAGGCCTGAGATACTTCATCATCTTCCCTTCACGCCTTATTGCTGCCAGTTCCCGAAGCAGAATATGAGCAAGCTCTATACTCAGAGGCATATAGTTATCCATTTCACGGCATGCATAGCCAAACATCATACCCTGATCACCGGCACCCTGATCTTCAGGCTGCTCACGGACCACTCCCTGTCTTATATCAGATGACTGTTCGTGGATTGTTGATATCACTCCACAGGAATCAGAGTCGAAACGATATTCAGCTTTTGTATATCCAATTTGACGAATTACCCTTCTTGCTACTTCCTGAATATCAACCCAGCCTTTTGTCTTAACTTCGCCTCCACATATAACGAGACCTGTGGTTACGAAAGTTTCGCATGCTACCTTTGATTCAGGATCCCATTTGAGAAATTCATCAAGCAATGCATCTGATATCTGATCGGCTACTTTATCCGGATGGCCTTCGGAAACTGATTCGGAAGTAAAATAATATCCCATGGTTTTAAGTTTGCAAAAATTGTTATTTTAAATTCTTAGTATACTTAGTCAGAGTTAATAATTGAGCTTGTTTTTTGCAGTTAACAACATGAAGAATGTTGCAGGCATAAGCTGATTAATTATTTAAACATTTGATGGGGAGATTGGTTGATCCGAAAAAAATAACCGGCATTTTAGCATTTTTTCCTGTGGTTGCAATCAGCACAAATCTTTCCACCATTCCAATAGATCACAAAGAAAAGAAAAATTAGTGAAAAGAAAAACTATCCGGCTGTAAGATGCCTGAAAACTTCTTCCAGGCTGCTTTCTTCTTTCTGCAGTGAAAGCACTGTAAGATTACTTTTTACAGCAAATGAGAAGATGACAGGCCTTATATCATTTTCCCCCTCAGCTTCAATAAGCCAAAGGTTTTTCTTTAACTGTCTGGCTGCTATTACACCCGGGATTGCAAGAAGGGCGGATTCTCCCGGATCAGCATCAAATTCAACATGAGCCACCTGTTTGGAAAGCCTTATTTTTGAATAGATATCATTTTTTTTCTCGTCGGCAACAATTACGCCTTTATCGATAATTATTATCCTGTCGCAGACTGCTTCAGCTTCCTGCATTATATGGGTTGAGAGCATCACAGTTTTTTCCCTGCCTGCTTCACGGATAAGATTACGTATTTCAACGACCTGATTCGGATCCAGACCGGTTGTAGCTTCATCAAGTATCAGAACATCAGGATCATGTATCAAGGCCTGGGCAAGACCGACCCTTTGCCTGAAACCTTTTGAAAGCGATCCGATCTTTTTCCTTTGCTCCGGTGCCAGTCCGGTAAGTTCGATAATATTCTCAATATTTTTTTTTGCAGATCCTCCTGTCTTGTACAGAGCGGCAACGAATTTCAGATATTCCCTTACATACATTTCAGGATAGAGAGGATTATTCTCGGGAAGGTATCCAATTTTTTTCCGGATCTCAAGGTTATCGGTAGATGTTTCAATTCCATTTACAAGGACACTGCCTGATGAAGCCGGGATATATCCGGTGATTATTTTCATCATTGTTGATTTCCCTGCACCGTTAGGTCCAAGAAATGCAACTATCTCTCCCGTATTGACCTGGAAAGATATATTATCAAGCGCCTTCTGATCCCCGTAAAACTTTGTTACTTCACTGACTACAATTGACATCTGTTAAAAAATCTGTCTGCAATTTTGAATGCTAAAATAATATTTATTAATCAACTAAAGAGTAAATAAAAAGATGTTGTAGCTCTTATATTTTATTGTCAGTTATGTCCGTGCCGGAATCACTTGTATTTTTTCTATAGTGATTTTGTTCATCTTTTCCGGAACAAATTCCAGGGGTGAAAGATTTTTGGTTATTTCTTTAACAATACAAGAAAAATAATATCTGTAAGACTGACAACATTAGCATTCTCTTTTCTGATGCCAGTTTTCTTCACCTTTATTGTTCTGCCACCCGGACCTGAGATAATTCGCAAATAGTCTTTAAGTTATTCGGTATAATTTCGGGATCAGTCGCCCCAGCCTCCCATGAACTGTCCGCTCTTCGCAAAAGCTGCCTTGGGATTTACACAGCATACCGGTATTTTGGAGCTGTTTGCAATAATATATTGTTCTGAAGCCCCAAGAACATAATCGGCAAAAGTAATATTCTTTGTAGTTACAATAAGTATGAGATCAGCATTTATCTTCTGGGCAAAATCAATTGTCTGCTGAGCAAAATCCCCTTTCTGGATTTCGTGGATCTCATAGTCGATATTATTCTGAATGAGAAATCTGATAGAGAATGACAGGTTAATTTTAGTTTTCTTTTTAAGTCTCGGATCGGAGGGAGTAGTTACAAGTAAATGTACTTTCGAATCGAAGTACTTGCCCATATAAATTGCCATCTTAGTTTTTTCCTTATTCTCCTTTTTGAAATCAACCGGGAAAACTATATTATGATATCTTCCCTGACCAGATGGCGGGTCCTGAACAACTATAAAAGGCACTTTCGATTTGACAATTACCTTTAAGGCCCAGCTTCCGGTAAGTTTCTGCATCCCTTTCATTCCATGGGTTCCCATAACAACAAGGCTTGCATCATTCTCATTGACAAATTCTGCAATCGATGTGAAGATACTACCTTTGTAAAGCTGGTAAGCTATTGGCATATTATATTCCCTGCTGTTTTTGTCGACAATATGCTGCAACAGGGCTTTTTTTTCGTTAAAAACACTGGATTTAATACCCGGTTCGACAATATGCAAAAGGCAGATCTCGTTTCCCACCATTCGGCTTATTTTAACTGCATGTGCAAGTGCATGTTCTGCAACAGGGGTAAAGTCCCATGGTACAACTATAATTTTCTGATGCTCTTCCATAATTGATCTTTTTTCAAATTCTAATCAAATGTATTCAGATTTTGATAATTTTCAAATCCTTATCACCTGAAAAAGCTTTTTGGAATTAGAGAAGACAGAAATTTATTTTTATCAAAAATAATGCCATTCCTGAACAAAAGACAGAAACCGGCAATTTACCATCAACAATTTATTATTTTTGCAGGGTTGTTTTATAATTATATAAATGAAACGAAAAAAGATTAAAGAATTGCTGTCGTCCCAAAAGATAGGAGAAGAAGTTCTTGTAAAAGGATGGGTGAGGACGAAACGTACAGGTAAGAACATAGTTTTCATTGCATTAAATGATGGTTCTACGATCAAAAACATACAGATTGTTGTTGATACTTCAATTTTTGATGAGGATCTGCTAAAAGAGATTAACACCGGAGCCAGCCTGGCAGTTAAAGGCACTCTTGTTGAATCGATGGGGCAAGGGCAGAATGTTGAGATAAAAGCTGAATCGATCGAGCTCTACGGTAAGTGTGATGCCGAAACCTATCCTTTGCAGAAGAAAGGTCACTCGATGGAATTTCTGAGAGAGATTGCCCATCTGCGCCCTAGAACAAACACTTTCAGTGCGGTCCTTAGGATAAGGCATGCAATGGCTTTCGCGATACATAAATACTTTAACGATAAGGGGTTCTACTATCTTCATACGCCCATAATTACATCAAGTGATGCTGAAGGAGCCGGTGAAATGTTTCATGTAACAACTTTTGACCTGGCCAATGTTCCTTTGAATAAAGACAAAACAGTTAACTTTTCTGATGATTTTTTCGGAAAACCGACAAACCTGACTGTATCAGGCCAGCTTGAAGGAGAACTTGGAGCCCTGGCTCTTGGCGAGATCTATACTTTCGGTCCCACATTTCGTGCTGAGAACTCAAACACACCGCGGCATCTTGCTGAATTCTGGATGATAGAACCGGAAATGGCATTCTATGATCTTAATGATAATATGGACCTGGCAGAGGATTTCCTTAAATATCTTATCCGCTATGCTCTTGAGAATTGCGAAGATGACCTTGAGTTTCTGAATAAGATGATTCAGAAAGGACTTATTGAACGCCTGAATTTTGTTTTGCAGAATAAGTTCGTCAGAATGACCTACACAGAAGCTGTTGACATACTTGTTAAGGCAGATAAAAAATGGGAATATCCGATATCATGGGGAAAAGACCTGCAGGCAGAGCATGAAAGGTATCTTGTTGAGGAATATTTTAAGAAACCAGTTATTATTACAGATTATCCCAAAACAATCAAGGCATTTTACATGAAACTGAATGATGACGGAAAAACTGTAAAGGCAATGGATGTTCTTTTCCCGGGTATTGGCGAGATAATAGGCGGTTCACAGAGGGAAGAGGATTATGAAAAACTGAAGAACAGGATCAGAGAGTTGGGATTACCGGAAGAGGATCTGTGGTGGTATCTTGAAACAAGGAAATTCGGAACTGCTCCGCATAGCGGGTTTGGACTTGGCTTTGAAAGGTTGATAGTGTTTATAACAGGGATGTCGAACATCCGGGATGTGATACCCTTTCCGCGAACTCCCAAGAATGCGGAATTTTAAAAATTGAATATTAAGATAATTGCAAAGTCGAAATGTTAAAACAAAGACTGCAGCAAAAGTTACTTCAGAAGCTTTCACCCCAGCAGATACAGATGATAAAACTGCTGGAGGTTCCTACTTTGCAGATCGAGCAGAGGATCAAGAAAGAACTCGAAGAGAACCCCGCCCTAGAAGAAGGGAATGAGGAAGATGAGATCCTTGACGGGAACAGTAATAAAGATGAGGAATATGAAGATGACGATAAGGATAAGGACGAATTCACTCTTGATGATTTCATAGAGGATGATGAGACTCCAGAATATCGCCTGCAGACAAACAATTACAGTCCTGATGATGATAAACGGGCTGAGATACCATTCTCTGTCGGATCATCATTTCATGAAAACCTTAAGTCACAGCTTGGATTAAGAAACCTTACGGATAAGCAGAAGATTCTGGCCGAATATATTATTGGCAATATAGACGGAGATGGTTACCTCAGAAGAGAGCTGTCAAGCATTATCGACGATCTGGCTTTTCTGCAGAATGTAATAGCTACACAAGAAGAACTTGAAGAGGTTCTTAAAGTAATTCAGGATCTCGAACCTCACGGCGTTGGTGCAAGAAGCCTTAAAGAGTCACTTCTGCTTCAGATTGAAAAGAAAGACAGATCGCAAAAATCAATTGACCTTGCATACAATGTTCTGGATCAGTATTTCGATGAGTTTTCAAAACGGCATTATGACAAGATAATTGCCAGAATGGATATTAATCAGGAAGATCTGAAAGCAGCTATTGATGAGATCCTGAAATTGAATCCCAAACCGGGGGGAATTTACAGTGACCCGTATAGCAAGGTGTCTCAGCCTGTAATTCCTGATTTTATTCTCGAGCTTACAGAAGATGGCTTTGATCTTCATCTTAATTCACGCAACCTTCCTGAATTAAGGCTTAATTCTGCTTATAGCGAGATGTTGCAGGCTTATAGTAAGAATAAAAGCACAAGAAAGGAGATGAAAGACACAATCCTTTTTGTGAAGCAAAAGATTGAATCTGCCAAATGGTTCATAGACGCAATCAAACAGAGACAAAATACACTGCTCCTTACAATGAATGCAATTCTTGAATATCAGAAAGAATATTTCATTGACGGTGATGAGACAAAATTAAAACCGATGATCCTGAAGGATGTCGCTGAAATGACCGGACTGGATATATCAACAGTATCGAGGGTTGCCAATAGCAAATATATTCAGACTCACTTCGGTATAATTTCGCTTAAATTCTTCTTTTCGGAAGGTTTGCAGACCGATAGCGGAGAGGAAGTCTCTACGAGGGAGATAAAAAGGATTCTTCTGGATTGTATCGATAATGAAGAGAAGAAAAAGCCTTTGACGGACGAAAAACTAACGAAGATATTACAGGAAAAGGGATATCAGATCGCAAGAAGGACTGTTGCCAAATACCGTGAACAGCTTAACATTCCGGTAGCAAGACTAAGAAAGGAAATCTGATGAAGTCTGAAAAGTTCAATGCTTATTTTACCCTGCTGGCAGAAACTGTATCAGTGCTCTTTCATCCCATACTGATGCCTCTTTACGGTTTGCTTATTATCTTTTACGCTCCAACAATCCTTGCGTATCTGCCTTCAACGGTAAAAAAGTTTCTTATCCTGATAGTATTGATCAACAATGTATTTGTGCCTCTGTCTCTCTTGCCCTACTTTAAGTACAGAAGCATAATTACTTCCTGGACCATAAGCGAGAGAAAGGAAAGGATACTGCCGTTAATTGTAACATCAATATTTTACTCATTAACGGTATATATAATTTACAGATTTAATATTCCCGGCTTTATAAAATCTTTTTTTGTTGTTTCGGCCTTTTTTGCAATTAGTTTGACAATCCTTAATTTCTGGTGGAAAATCTCTATTCATGCAGTTGGAGTTGGAGCAATAACAGCGCTTCTGGTTATCCTTTCAATACTTATGCAGGTTGATCTGATGGTGTTTATCGTAACAGCAATACTTATTTCAGGACTCGTGATGTCAGCCAGGCTCTTTCTTAATTTGCATGAGCCGGCAGAAGTGTGGGTCGGGTATTTCTTCGGGATAGCAGGATCGTGTCTTATGTTTTTACTTATCTAGTAATTCATTCAGAGCTTTTTCAAAAAACATCCGGCTCCGGGCTATAAGATCATCACTCCATTCAGTGGGAAGGAGATCGGGGAACTTAAAATCGTTATTTATATTTTTCTGTGAGATGTATGAAAACCAGTTCCTGTCCGAAAGATAAGCGGAAAGGTATTCCTGTTCCGTCTGACCAGGAGTCGGAATGAGCAAAGCACTTTTTCGAAGGCAGACAAGATCCATTATTGTGCTGTACCCTGCCCGGGCTATTATATTTTCGCTTTGCAGAATTACTTCTTTCATTGGGCCTGAAGACAAGTGGCCATAATAAATTATATTGCCCGATTTTGTCATTTCAGATGAATTATCCGGTTTTCCGCCGAGAATAATTGTTTTCGGCTGTCTGTTTTGCAATAACAGTGTCAGTTTTTTCCTGAGGATCCCGTTCTGAGGAGGTGGTCCGGATATTATGGCGCAGTTATGCCTGACACCTGAGGCGTTCTTCATATTGACCGGATCCTGGCTCATGAACCTGGAAAGAATACCAATGAATTTTGTATTATCCGGCAGCCGTAAACCATGAGAAAGTCTTCCTGTTAGATTGATTGAGCCGGGCAGGTCAGGGATAAAGCATAAAGTATATTTTCTTATAATTGCCCTGTGAAGCCAGATACCGATAAATTCAAAACACCTGAATAATCGCGGGAAAGGTATCAATGGCATGTGTGTGACATACACCGTTCTTATATTTTTATTCCAGAGTCCGAACCTGTTATCGCTTATTAAAATATCTATTGAATTGTCCCGGATTATTTTTTTGAGTTTAAAGTGTTCATGTACAATATGGTACAATAGTAACGGGATTTGAAAGAAAAGAACTGTATAAGCCGGAAGGAAGCGTGAATACACAGGTTTAAACCCGGGAAATTTTATAAGGTCATAACCGGGTAGTTCACTGTTAAAAAAGGCAAAATGTTTGTCTTCTGCTCCTATAAGGATATGGTGCCCTCTGTCCCTGAGCCAGGTAATTACCGGTATCATTCTTCCGGCATGCCCCAGCCCCCAGCCGAGAGGGCAGACAAGTATTTTATATTTTTTATCCACTTTCAGCCTGAGACCTGAGTTTCAATACCGAGCTTTTTAACCCGTGATGCAATTTCCTGTAGTTCCTGCAGAGGTACTTTTTTAAGCCGGCTCTCTTGCGGTGCGTCTCTCGAAATTGTGTATATCATTACTTCCGAAGGTTTTATTTTCTTTATTGCCTCAAGCCAGGCTTCAATTTCTTCAGGAGTTGTATTGTCTATTAGGTAGTCGTTATATATTCCTCTGACAAAAAGAGTCTGAATGATTAGTTTTCCTTTGAACAGTTCAAGGTTCTTTATCAGTTCTTCGATCCTTAAATTTACGTATGGTTGGTTATGGATTTTGATAGTCTGTTCAAATGCTGAGTCAAACTTAAGGATATTTAAATCGACCTTTAACAACGCTTCCCTTATTTCAGGTTTTCCGATTGATGAAGAATTCGATAATACAGCTATTCTGGCTTCAGGAAAGTATTTGTTTCTCAATCCAATACTGTCATCGATAATGCCCGGGAATTCCGGATGCAGAGTAGGTTCTCCATTCCCGGCATATGTAATGACATCTATCGGCAACTGTTTTTCTTTCATATCTGAGAGCTTTTGCTCAAGAGCTTCATAGACTTCTCTGCGCGATGGCAGAGCTTCATTCTTAATTTCAGAACTCATTGTCCAGCCGCATTCACAATAGATGCAGTTAAAACTACAGATTTTACGTGAGGTGGGCAGCAGGTTGATCCCCAATGAAATACCCAGTCTCCTGCTTTTTACGGGACCGAACACTATCTTATTGAAAAGGAAAGTAGACATACCGGATTAAATAGGATTCAAAATTAGCATAAAAATTAAAGTAATCTGGTAACAGTTGTAGTTGGAAGGAATTTGAGATTGACCAGATCAAGATCCTGAAGGAGAAGTAATCCGGGTTTTAGTCCCGCTTCAATCTTTCCAAAATGCTCATCTTCACATAGAGCTCTGGCTCCATTGATTGTTGCCCATCTGACAAGCTCTTCCAATCCCAGCATTGGGAAATTATCCTGAAGGATTTTCAGTTCGGAAAGTATGCTGAGTGTCGTGTTTGAAGCCAGGCTGTCGGTGCCGATCACTATATCGCAGTTCTCAGATCTCAGGAGATTGACCGGAGGTAATTTATTTTCAATGTAAATATTTGATCTGGGGCAAAGGCACCAGAAAAGATTCTTTCTGCTTCTTATTTCCCTTATTGTATATCTGTCAGCAAAAGTATTATGGACAAGCATAAGGTTTCCTGAGCTTGTTACTTCTTTCAGAATAGCATTTACGTGATCCTTTGCTGTTTTCAGAACGGAAGGCAAATGTCCTGTATTTAAATATGAATCGCATAAGCGGCCTGAGAGGCCCTTTAAGTAAGAGATCTCGGATTCTGCTTCCAGGAAGTGGATAGATGTAACCCTGTTACTGCAGGTAATTTTTTTCAGCAGACGAAATAAAGGAAGTGATACTGAATAAACTGAATGAGGGACTATTGACCATTCCAATCCTGCATTTTCTGCTTCAAGGGAGAGATTCTGTATTTCCTGTATTTTGTGATCCGCCTTTTCAGGAGCAATGCCAAATACTTCCAGAAGATTCAGGTATTTAATCCTGCCGGATCTTTTAATCCCGAAAGTGGAGGGAGTATTGCATATATCAGCACAAAGGTTAACGCCTTCACGGAACATATCCTTATCTGCAGCAGTAGCTTGTGAAATTATTGTTTCCTCTTCTGTCTCCCTGTGGGTCCTGATTGCTGTGATAAAATCTTCAAGACCTTTACCGGGAGTGATCTTATTCTTAAGATGGGATAATTCAAGGTGGCAATGGCAATTAACAAAGCCCGGGATGATGACACCATTGTAGAATTCAACTGAGGAGTCCTCTTTCAGGTCCTTTTCTGTATTTTCAATACTGATTATCGTACCATCATCATTAGCTCTGATGACAGATCTTTTTAGCATTGGTCCTGAATTTGTTATAATATAATGAGCTGAGAATGACTTCATTATGAGCTAGCGAGTGGAGTGGAGTATTATATTACTGATCCTCGCATGAGGAAAACCAATATCAGGCTTATTATTGTGGTCAAAGAAATAGATTGAAAGTGCAAGCGGATACTTATCTTTTACTATTATTCTAAGGGAATAAGTATGTGGTAATCCATCTTTGAAATATTTAATATTAGAAATATATTCCTGTTTGCCTGTTGCAAGGCTGTCAGCATGGGATGTTAAGGCAATGAATTGAGGATTGAATGACGGATCATTAGGATAAACTGTTGCGGAGAACTTTAAATAATATGAACCGGGCGACTGAAATACATGGGTAAAATGTAATTTCCTGTTCCCGGTCGTATCGGGAAGATACAATTCAGTTCTTTCCGGCCATAGGTTAGTGAATTCCGTAACTGTCTGCTGACTTTTTAATAGGAGTGATTCTATTTCAGTCATCCTGCCGATATTCCTGTCATAAATTTCGATCAGTTTTTTTGGCTTCTTTAAGAAATAATACCGTAAAGTATTGTCCATCTGCTCTATGGAATGGCCGTATTTTTCAATTATGTCCAGATAGTTACGTAGTGTATCCTGTTCAATGAAGATATTTCTTACATCGGGAACAATAAGAAGACCATTTCCAAGATGTATTTCATACAGGATCTCGCTGAATATTTTCTCAGGGATGCGTTTCTGTTTTTTCCATTTCGAGCAACTGACAACAGACAGAAGTAATAAGAATACTCCGGCAATTAGGAAATACTTCGATATAAAAGTTCTTTTAAGCCTTTTTATCATTTCTATCAAGGTATTTTTTTGTAAGATACCTTACCGGATACCATGCAGCCCAGTAGCCAATTGCGAGGACAGTCAGCGGCACTATAATAAAATCTTTCAGTTTCATTGATATGGGATATGATGTTAGGAGCAGGGAATCGCTCTGTAACTTTACAAGGCCATAGGTTTGCTGCAGCCAACAGATTATGAACCCGAGGATCAGTCCTGTTATGGTTCCGATTATTGAAATCATCCATCCTTCAAAAATAAAGATACTCCGTATAAGATCCCTGTCGGCCCCAAGGCTTTTAAGTATCTCAATATCTCTTTCCTTTTCAATTATAAGCATTGTAAGCGATCCTATTATATTAAACGAAGCTATTATAATTATAAGTGTTAGAATAAGAAATATCACAAGCCGTTCGGAGCGCATTACCCGGTAAAATATTTCCTGTTGTTCAAATCTGTTTTGAACTATGAAATCATCACCGAAGAGATCTGAGACCTCTTTCCGCACGCGTTTTTCATCAGCATTATCAAGGAATTTAATTTCGACAGAACTAACGCCATTTTCATTTCCGATAAGATCCCTGGCAAAGTCAATAGGGACGTAAATATATTTGGAATCATATGATTGTTCGATCTGGAATATCCCTGAGGGGTAAATGAATCTCCTGTTGAAAGCTTCTTCAGCATTAACTGTACTGCCGCCTGTGCGTTTTGGCACATAGATGTTAATTGGAGTTATAAAAGTAATTCCTATACCAAGGTAATTGGCAATTCCAATTCCGGGAATGGCATAATCCCGCTGTTTGTCGGATTTAAGGATAAACTCACCGTCCCACATGGCACTGTCAATACCGGTAACTTTCACATATGAATCATCTACTCCTTTAATTGTTGCAACAGTCTCCCTTTCACCGTATCGTAGTAATACATTTTCTTCAATAGTAAGCGAGTAGCATGCTATCCCGTTGATATTTGCAAGCATTTCAAGCTTTGGGTTTTCAGCAGGGAATGTTTTGCCAAGTGCAGGCGTGATCTTCAGATCAGGATCAAAGGTGTTGAAGATTGATCTCACCATGTCTTCGAGTCCGTTGAAAACAGACAGGATAATTATAAGTGCCATTGTCCCCACCGCAACACCAGTAACTGATACTGCCGAAATAACATTTATTGCATTTCGCGACTTTTTGGCGAAAAGATATCTTTTTGCGATATATAAAGACAGCTTCATTGTAATTTTTTTGCCGTAATCAGTAATCCGGTGCCGGATCTGTGATTTAAATAAAGGTCAAAAATGTTAAGTATTAATATGACAGGTAATAAAATTATATAATACAATGGAAGTATAATGAAAAACAGATATGAAATATTGAGAAGTTTTATCGGGTATTTCATTGTAAGGCGCCAGGATATATAACCAGGTTTTCCGTATGTATATTTTGTACGGATATCACTGAAACCTGCTTTGCTCAGTTTTTCTGTTATTTCTTTAACACTATAACCGTTTCTTACATGTTCGGAAATAAATGAAAGATCATTTTCAGAGTGAACATCCGATCCTCCGGAGTCGGATGGAGTTGAAACTATAAGGTAACCATCATTGCGAAGTGATTCGAAAAAATTCGAAAAAACTTTTTCGTCATCACTTATATGTTCCATAACATCAACTGAAAGAATAAGGTTGAAGGTATCGGGTACTATATAATTCACTAGGTCAGAAGCAATAAAATCGACTCGTTGGGAGAGGCCTTTCATATAGAAGAAATCATTGCAGTCTTTTACCTGTTCATTATCAATGTCAACAGCGGTTATTATCCATTCCTTGTTCATTCCTGCCATCCTCCATGAGTACTGGCCGGGTCCTGATCCGGCATCCAGGACCCGGGCATTCTCAGGGATAAGACGACTTACTGATCTCAATGCCCGTGCAACATGCCAGGTTCTGAGAAGAATAAGATCCAGAATAAAATAGTACAATCTCCTCATGAAAGGAGGTCCTGAAAATAACTTTCCAAGTATTCTTTTTATTGGTTCGTATTGCATCAGGATCAGGATTTCAGCAACCTGTCAATTTTATCAATATAATCTAAGCTGTCGTCAATGAAGAAAGCAATATCGGGTACTATTCTGAGTTGGGTCCTTATATTATGGCCAAGATCAAAACGGATTTTAGAGGTATTATCCTGAATAGTCTGAAGAATATTCTGAGAATCTGTTGACGGGAAAATGCTCAGATAGATTCTTGCATATGAAAGATCCGGACTGATCCTTACTTTAGTAATTGAAATTATTTTCCCCGGAGCAAATTTGTTCCATTTCCGCAGGAAAATATTGGCAATTTCTTTCTGTATTAATCTCGAAACCTTTTTCTGTCTTGTTGATTCCACAGCCTTTGATTTTAAATCTCAAAGGTACGAATTATTTACTTCAGGTCATTTTAGCAAAAAACCATTAGCTTTGTATGAAATTTTAGAAAATATTATGGAAACAGTTGTCAGTGGCATAAGATCGACAGGTAATTTGCATCTGGGAAATTACTTCGGGGCAGTGAGGAATTTCCTGAAGATGCAGAAGGAAAATAATTGTTATTTTTTTATTGCTGATTATCACGCACTTACTACTCATCCCAAGCCAGTTGACCTGCATGGCAATATTAAAAAAGTACTTGCTGAATATCTTGCATGCGGTATTGATCCTGAAATTGCGACTGTGTTCATTCAAAGTGATGTGCCTGAAGTAACAGAGTTGTATCTTTTGCTTAATATGAATGCGTATGTTGGTGAGCTTCAGAGAACGACATCGTTCAAGGATAAGATAAGGAATCAGCCTGATAATATCAATGCCGGGTTGCTTACCTACCCCGTGCTTATGGCAGCTGATATTATTATACATAAGGCAAGTAAAGTACCTGTGGGAAAAGATCAGGAACAACATCTTGAAATGACAAGACGCTTTGCCAGGCGATTCAACACAATGTACGGGGTGGATTATTTTCCGGAACCGGATGCTTATAATTTCGGAAAGAAACTGATCAAGATACCGGGACTTGATGGCACGGGCAAAATGGGGAAAAGCGATGGTAATGGGATATTTCTTGTCGATACTCCGGATGAGATACGAAAAAAAATGATGCGGGCAGTCACCGATGAAGGACCAAAAACGAAGGGTGAAAAACCTTCGGAGCCTGTCAGGAACCTTTTTACAATAATGAAGATCGTATCGGATCCTTCTACATATAAATACTTCATGGAAAAGCACTCATCATGTGAAATCCGATACGGAGATATGAAAAAACAATTGGCTGAGGATATAATAAAAGTTACAGATCCGATAAGGGAAAGGGTAAATGAACTTCTTGCCGATAATAAATATCTTGGGGATGTCGTTGCTAGGGGGGCAGAAAAAGCGAGGGCCAGTGCATCAAAGACAATAAGGGAAGTAAGGGAGATAATAGGATACCGGCCTTTTTGAAAAATAAAGCCAGGCTTTTAACCTGGCTGGACTTGAAGGATCAAGTATATGATTGAGATTGCCTGTGTAACTATTTAAAAGCAAATAGTGTGCCAAAAAGGGACACCTCCGGTATAGTACAGGTTCCCAATCAGATAAAAAGAATATATTGGTTAATATCCATTAACTACGAAACTTAATTAATAAGCATTAATTGTTTATTTTTGAAGTTATACCAACTTAATTAAGAAGTGGGAAAACGTTTTTCCTTTTTGTTAGTGTTACTCCTTGTTGCAGGTCTGGCAACAATGGTCTATTTCCTGATTCAGGGAAGAAAAGACCTTCTTAGCGATCCCTACAAAGCTGTTCCATCTGACGCATGTTTTATTATTGAAACTGTAGATCTGCAGAGTTTTATCAATTCAGTTACTTCCGGTTCAGGAATAATGGGAGAGATGGGAAAGATAAAAGACCTTGACAGATTCAATTCAAAAGTAAAGATACTTGCTGATCAGGTTAACAATACGGGTTATCAGAAAATAATGAATAGTAACTCTGCTGTAATTTCATTCCATATCTCTCCTGAAGGTAAGGTTCAACCACTATTGTCTATTGCGGTTTTGTCAAATGCAAGGGTTAATAATCTTAAGGAAATACTCCGGTCATCGGGTATAAAAACATTGGAAGATCTTACAATGGGAGGGACCAGGCTTATTGGCATCCCATATAGCATTGATAATAACAAGGATACTGTTTACATTTCGCTCAATTCCGGATTGCTTGTGTGTTCAACTTCCTCAGGCTTAATGAAAGCCTCCATAAGTCATATGGCAGGAGCAAATGATATCAGACGACTTCCCGGGTTTTCAAAAGTAATGCAGGCTTCCGGCAAAAATGATGATAAAATATTCATTATATTCAGCAATTTGATCCCTCTTCTGAAAAAAGGACTGACTGAGGATTATTTTTCTACAAGAAATATCGCAAAGTTAACAGAATATGCTGTTGCGGATATTTATTTCAATCAAAATGGCTTAGTGCTTAGTGGTTATACAGAAAGCACTGATTCAACCCAGATACTTTATAAATACAAGTCGGGTACTGCTTCTGCATTTGAAACATATAAAATCCTGCCTTCAACAACAATGCTTTTTGAATCTGTTATACCATTAGCAGGTAAAAGCAGTATAGTTCCCCCTCAGCCTCTTCGTACAGCAACGGTTGAGCTGGCACAGAAATTAAAAGAGTACATGGGAGATGAGATTACAAGAGCTTATATTGATTTGAAAGATGGTTCAGGTAATACAGGTTCTGTGATAATATACGAACTTACAAACAGGGTATATGCAGAAAAAATCTTTCTCGATTATTTCGGACAGAAAGAAAACAAAGGAACTATCAGTTATTTCAACCCGGATGATCAGATAAATATTCCCGTTTATCAGACAGTATTTAAAGGCCTGGTTTCGCTTCTGGCACCCGGATTTTCAATTGACTTCGATGATTCATATTTTACTTTTTACGATAATTACCTCATTACCGGCAATTCCGACATAGCGCTATCTAAGGTGCTCTACGATAATCTTCTCAAGAAGACTTTGGCAAATGATTTAATTTACAGAGAATTTGAAAGCACATTGCCAAGTGTTTCAGGTTATTTCTTCTATTGTGTTCCTTCACAGATAATAGAATATTTAAGCAGCTTCTTGTCGGAGGATGTTATTAGCTTCATGAAGTCCGGTAAAAGTTCGATAAGTAAGATACAGGCTGCCGGATACCAGTTTACCCCGAGCAATAATATGATATACAATAGTTTTTCAGTTCTCTTTAAGGAAGAGCCTAGAGAAGAATCAACAACTGAATGGGAAACTTTGCTTGACAGTATCGCAGCCATAAAACCCTTTTTCTTCACAAATCATACAACTGGAGCGAAGGAGATCTTCATTCAGGATCTGAAGAATAATGCATACCTCATTAATGCAGCGGGAAGGATTTTATGGAAGGTTCCCTTGCGTGAGAGGATAACAGGTTCCGTTTTTATGATTGATTACTACAGGAACGGGAAATACCAACTGTTGTTTTCAGGAGAGAACTATCTCCATTTGCTTGACAGGAATGGTAATTATGTGGAGAGATACCCTGTGAAACTGCGTTCACCGGCAACAAATTCAGTTGCATTGTTCGACTATGATAATAATAATAATTACAGACTTCTTATTGCAGGACAAGATAAGATGATATATACCTATGATAAATCAGGGAATATAGTAAAGGGTTGGAAACCCTTCAGGACAAATGGGACAGTCAGTTCGGAGATAAGCTGGTTCAGGGTTTCAGGGAAGGATTATATTGTTATAGCTGATGAGACTTCCCTGTATTTTCTTGACCGGCAGGGTAATCCCAGGCTTACACTTAAGGAACCCGTTACAAAGGCTGCCGGATCATCTCTGAGGTTAACTCCCGGGAGTACTCCCTCAGTAGTTTGTTCTGCTCCTGACGGTACGGTTCAGCATATCTATTTCGATGGCAGTGTGAGAAAATTCAATAAAAAAGCCTTTTCTGTTGATCATTCATTCGATTTTTTTGATGTAAACGGAGATGGTTTTGGTGAATATATTTTTATTGATAAGGGTATGTTATATCTTTATGATCATAACAGATCGGAATTGTTCAGCAGGAAATTTGGTTCCAGTAAGCTGGGTGGACCGATAAATTTTATTTTCAGTTCGGCAGACAGGAAAATTGGAGTTATTGATATTGAGAAGAAACAAATATATTTGATAGATGACAAGGGTAACATAATGAAGGGATTCCCTTTAAGAGGTGCTTCAATGTTCTCGATCGGCAGACTTAATGAAAAGAATGAATGGCATCTCATAGTCGGAGGAACTGATAAGTTCATGTATAATTACAGGCTTGATACTCAATAATAAAAGATATATCATATGTACCGAAAATTTAAATTATTGCTTGTTGTCATATTAACAGCAGTATGTATCAACGCAAGATCTCAGAACAGTCAGGTTTTATATTATATGAATCTGCCCCAGGCCCATTTGCTGAATCCGGCTATCAGGCCATCAAATAAGGTATACATAGGCCTTCCTGTAATTTCAGGGGTTAATCTTAATATCAATAATAATATCCTGAATTTTAAAGATATTTTCATTGAAGGTCAACCTATTGATTCAATTGCTTTTATAAGTGAAAAATTCGATGCTGACAGGTTCCTGTCTGAAAAAAGCGATTATAATTTCTTGAAGCCGGAAGCTCTTGTTCAGGTTTTCGGATTAGGTTTTTCACCCAGAAAAGATCTGTATGTATTTGCTGATTATAATATGAGAATGGAAAGTAGTTTCCTTTTTCCGAAAGATCTGTTCCGGATGGCATTTTATGAGCATGAATCACTTGCAGGGAATTCATATGACCTCTCAACGCTTAAGGCTGGCATTATGGCGTATAATGAAATCGGGCTTGGGTTTTCAAAAAGTTTTACTGATAAACTCCATATAGGTTTTAAAGCGAAAATGCTCCTCGGTATTTATTCGGCCAGAATTACTACAAACGAATTTGAAGCAAGTATAGAAAATGATTATTCCCAGACATGGAAAGCGGATCTACGGATGGATATCAGCGCTCCGGTTAAAATAGAATGGGATGAGGAGAATAATCCATCTGACCTGATTGTTTATGATGCCAGGTTTGAATCAGTGAAAGGTGTTGTAAAAGAAGTCCTTAATACGAGGAATATAGGATTCGGAGTAGACTTCGGGGCAGTTTATAATATTAGCGACAGATTATCCGTTTCGGCAGCAGTTACAGACCTCGGCTTTATTAACTGGAAAAAAGATATATCGAGTGTAACAGGGGTAAGCCAGTTTGAATTCACTGGTGAAAATATTCAGGATGTGTATGAAGGGTCAGCAGACTTTAATGATATAGTGGCAGCTTATGTGGATTCCCTTAAAAGTTCGATAGTTTTCACTGAAACAAATCAGCCGTTTTCAACAAAGCTTTCATACGGGATATCAGCAGGTGTAAATTACAACCTTACAAAAAGTTTTTCTCTGGGAATGCTGTCATATAACAGGTTCCTGGACAGCAGGTACCAGCAGGCATTGACCCTTTCAGCAAATTTGAATTTGAGGAACCTGTTTTCTGCCAGTCTTGCTTATACCACAGCAAACTACAGGCGTGATAATTTAGGTTTTGGAATAGCTTTCAGACCGGGATGGTTTCAGCTATATGCAATGGCTGACAGGATACCTCTTGCGTGGAAAAAAGTACAGACTGAAGAAGGAGGGAATATCCCTATACCTGAATTCTGGAATACAGCTCATTTCCGTCTGGGAATGAATCTTTGCTTTGGCAACAGGACAAAATCCGGAAAACTTGATAAAAAATAATGATAGAAATTCTATAAATTTAATAAGAAGAGATGGTGTATTTAATCAGATTTTTCTTAATTATTCTCATAATTGTGTTGCTTTTTCGTTCATTTACACGGTACAGGTTTGTTGAAAAGCATAGAGACGATGACCGAAATTTCAGACCTAAGCCGGATAAGAAAAAGATTTCAAAGGATGTAGGGGAATTTATTGACTATGAGGAAGTGAATTAAGAAGTTACTTTTCCATCCCTTTCAGCTGTTTGGCCAGTGCATTGGCAAACACAAAATCATTCAGGTTCTTACAATCGGAGTTCAGGATTTCCTTATTGGTACCTTCCCAGCATTTCAGACCTTCGTGAATGAAAACAATCTTTTCGCCAATCTCGATCACTGAATTCATGTCGTGAGTATTCACAATAGTTGTCATAGAGTATTCCTCGGTAAGTTCCTTTATCAGATTATCAATAAGGATAGCTGTAAGAGGGTCAAGACCTGAATTCGGTTCATCGCAGAAAAGGTATTTTGGATTTAGTGAAATTGCCCTTGCAATTGCTACTCTCTTCTTCATACCGCCTGATAGTTCTGAAGGGAAGAGTTTATTCACATTTATTATATTTACTCTTTTAAGGCAGAAGTTAACCCTGTCAGTTTTTTCTTCCATTGTTTTATTTGTGAACATATCAAGGGGGAACCTTACATTCTGTTCAACTGTCATAGAATCAAAAAGGGCACTACCCTGGAATAACATTCCCATTTGTTCCCTTATCTTCTTCTTGCCTTCAAAGTCAAGCCTGTTAAAAAGGACATCTTCAAACCAGATTTCTCCATTGTCTGGCTCAAGCAGACCTACAATTGACTTAAGCAATACAGTTTTTCCTGATCCGCTACGACCAATAATGAGATTTGTTTTTCCCGGTTCGAAAGTGACAGAGATATTATCGAGAACCAATCTTCCATCGAAGGACTTATCAAGGTTTTTCACTGTAATCATGACAATAGAAGTTGGGTGAGGATTACATTGAACATCAGCACTATAACACTGCTGTAAACTACAGCTTTTGTACTTGCACGGCCAACTTCCAGAGATCCGCCTTCAACATAGTATCCCTGAAAAGCAGAAACACTTGTTATTATGAATGCAAAAAACAGTGTTTTTATTATTGAGTATGTTATATAATAAGGGATGAATGCATATTGTATTCCATAGATAAAATCCTGAGATGTAATCACACCTGCCGTGGTTCCGGCAATCCATCCTCCGAAGATGCCAACAATTATACTTATAAGAGTCAGGATCGGGTTAAACAGGAGTGTTGCGATGATTTTTGGAAGAACAAGATATGATGCAGAATTGACACCCATTATTTCGAGAGCGTCAATCTGTTCTGTGACTCTCATTGTACCTATTTCAGATGCAATATTTGATCCGACTTTCCCGGCAAGTATCAGAGCAGATATTGTTGATGAGAATTCAAGTATTATCGAATCGCGGCAGCCCAGTCCTATAAGATAAGTCGGATAAATGGGATTTTCGGTGTTATAGGCGGTTTGAAGTGTAATTACTGCACCCATGAAGAATGATATAATTGCGATGATCCCTACCGAATTCAATCCAAGATAAACAAGCTCATGCATTGTTTGTTTATAATAGATAACAGGCTTCTCGGGTTTTGAAAAAACCTTTTGAAGCATCAGAAAGTAACGCCCAATATCTCTGAAAAGATTTAATAACATCTTGAAACAATAGAGCCTAAAATTACAAATATTTACCGATTTCCGGGAACAGTGTTTTAAAACCCTAAGCATAATTATATCTTTGCAGTGATATTTTATCATTTAATCCATTATCATGGACAACAGATTTGTAATAATTATGGCTGGAGGTGTTGGAAGTCGCTTCTGGCCTTTGAGTCGTCGTGAAACACCAAAGCAATTTCTTGACATCCTTGGTACAGGAGAAACCCTCCTGCAGCAGACATTCAGACGCTTCAGTTCAATTTGTCCTGCATCTAATATTTTTGTAGTAACAAATCAGGATCATAAAAATTTAGTTACAGGGCAACTTGATATTAATCCGGAAAATGTTCTTGCAGAGCCTTTCAGGCGTAATACAGCCCCTTGCCTGGCTTACGGGACATTCAGGATACTGCAGGAGAATCCTGATGCAGTCATTACTGTTACACCTGCAGATCACCTCATAAAAAAAGAGGATGAATTTTCAAGGGTTATAAATCAGAGTATTGATTTTGTTCGTACTAATGATGCCCTTCTGACATTAGGCATTAAACCTGACAGGCCTGAAACCGGTTACGGTTATATCCAGGCTGATCTTAAGAAAAAGGTAGATAAGTACAGCGCTTTACACAAAGTAAAAACTTTCACTGAAAAACCTGACATCAACCTGGCAAGGATATTCCTTCAAAGCGGTGATTTTTACTGGAATTCAGGCATTTTTTTCTGGAATCTGAATACAATACTTAGGGCTTTTGAAAAATATCTTCCTGATATGTATATGGCATTTGATGAGGGGAAAAGCCTGATCGGGACCATGGAAGAAGAAGGTTTCATAAGGCGTACATATGCTGAATGCAAAAGCATATCAATAGACTATGGCATAATGGAAAAAGCGGATAATGTATTTGTCATGTGTGCTGATATCGGCTGGTCGGATCTTGGCAGCTGGACTTCGTTATATGATCATTCTGCCAAGGATAAAAGAGGCAATGCAATTATAAGCGGAGATATATTCTCTTACGACAATAAGGGTAATATTATAAATATTTCTGATGGGAAGGTTGCTGTAATTCAGGGTCTGGAGGATTTTATTGTTGTTGAAGTGGACGATGTGCTTCTGATAGTAAAGAAGTCTGAAGAGCAGAATATCAAGAATTATCTTGATGACATAAAAAAGGACAGCGGCGAAAAATTTCTTTAGATATTTTAAACGTGTAAGGATCAGTTCAAGATCCGGAAAAAAAGGAAGGCTGCCAAATGACAGCCTTCCTTTTTAATTTATAATATTCCTGTTCTGAACAGTTGGGATTTTAATATTCCCAGAGGTCATGTTCGATATTGAACAGTTCTGTTTTGAGTCGTTCTGCTTCAAACAGAGAGGCTTTACCAACAGTATATTCGTTTATTGTCCTGTCGTCGTAGACATTTGATTCACCCCAGATAATACTTCCAAACCTTCTCTGCATAAAGAGATCGTCGAATGATAATCTCTGAGCATCGTTATTTGAGACCAACGATTCATTTTTTGCAAGTACATCGCGTATTTCTTCAAATTTTACCCAGAAAAGTGGTTTTCTCATTGCTCTCTGGAGCTCAGGGTCGTTACCCATCCAGTAGGGGCATATTGCAATTATTCTGACATCCATTTTTGAGTGCTTCTTATCAAAGAACCATTCTTCATAAAGAAGCAGTTGTTTAACATCTTCAGGTTTTGACTCTTCTGTAATAGTAGAATCTCTTGTATCACCGGCAGCATTTATCTGTATCTGTTGTATTCTCGTTGTTGCACCCATACTTGTTTCAATGTCCTGGTAAGTTGTAGGAACATTGATATCAAGCACCGAGTATGCATTTATATTTCCTGCTTTTATTTCGTCAAGCAGGATATTTATGAAACTTCTTCTGCCGTCGCGTGTAGGGATTGTCGGGTAGTACAGAGGTTGATTGATCTTTTCGCGAAGATCTATCAGTCTGTAATACCTTTTTGACCAGACTACGTCAGCTTCTCTAAGAAAAGCATAATTAATTTTCTTAGCGTCGGTAATCGATTTCTGGTAGATATCGCCAAACGACTGCATTTGGGCATGAACGATGCCTCCAAACATTAGAGCGATAAATCCAAAAATTATTTTTTTGTTCATAGTTATAAATTATTTATTACTACTCAATCTGTAAAATTATGGGACTAAGGTCGATCGGTTTTTTATCAGGTCCCATTGCCTTTATATCTTTTATTGTTAAATATTTGCCTTTTGTTAATCTGCCAAGAAGTTCTTTTTGACGGGCAGTAAGGTTGCTTGATGTACTTTTTTCCTCGAAGTCGCCCATCTTATCAGAATACAGCACTGTAAAACCTGTTACATTCCATTGAAGGTCAAAGTCAAAATCAGGAAGAACGGCAAAGACTCCCTGCTGTGCAACAGCAAGGTTCCTAGATATGGTGCCGGAGTTTTTGCCTCCGAATCTTGCTTCGGGCTTTGGAACAGCTTTCACCCTGAATTCATAGGGAGCGTATGATACTGTTTTACCGCTTGCATCTGTTGAAGAGACTATAACCTGGACATTTTGTCTTTCGGATGATGGTCTCACCGACCAGCTGCCTCTGAAATTCTCCCCACGCGAATTTTTAACCCTTTCAGTGCTTATTGTACCATTTACTACTCTGATCTTTATATTATCCGGGCTAACACCTGGAACCGAAACATCAAGGGGATTAGGGATACCATAATACATCACGTTCATTGCAGTGGGAGAGCATATCACATTGGGTTCTCCAACTCCATAGGATGCACTGAAGGGGTAGTCCCTTATGTTACCATCGGGAGCTTTAAGTGAAATTACCCCGCCCCAAGATTTTGCACCTGTTGATGAAGGGCGCACTGTATAAATACCTTTACCTGTTTCGTCGAGAGGAAGTTCCTCTCCACCGACAGTAATAACAGGTTGCTGGGTTGTATCGGTAGCTGAGAGGAATACCCTTGCAGTATAATTTGATCCGATAGTGACATAATTGGCATCGGGTATTACAATAGCACTCAGTTTATTAAATTTAAATGATGAAGCATCAATCTGGGTATAGAGATAATTAAGGACTTCAGTTTCAGCATTTCTGACGTCAACCTGTATTTTTGAAAGAAGGGCAGTGGCACCAACGACAGGCATTGTTTGGAACATAAGGTTTACCCATGGTTCGGTTTCACCACTCTCATTCTTTCCGTCATCTGTATTGAGTGTTTGTCTCAGAGATTCTTCAGCTGTTGGATTCTTTCCTTCAAGGATTGAAATAAGGAATTCACGGTAGTCATTAATGGCGGCTTTCAGTGCATAACCTTTTCCAGCCTCATCTGATCCTACAAGGATCTCTGAAGGAACATTATTTTCATCGAATTTCTTAACTTGTGTGATATCTATTACTGTACCTGTTATTGCCGGTGGATTTTCCTCTCTTTCGGCAGTTTTGATTATTTCAATCTTCAGATCCTGAATAAAATCATATAGTTCATCAGCGCGTTCCTTTATTGAAAATGCTGTTGTTCTATATGGTCCGGCTTTTGTAGGATTTTCAGCTGCGGCTCTGTCAAATTCCTGGTAAAGCAGATTGTTCTTTTTAGCATAGTTGTCGACGGTAAGAGTAAGACCTTTATCAACCTGCATAAATGCTTTCACTACATCTTTTGATACGTTCAGTGCAAGCATAGCAGTCAGAACAAGGTACATCATACCAATCATTTTTTGCCGCGGTGATAGCTTTTCGTGAGCCATTTTCTGAGATAGTTTAGTTTGGTGAAATAATAAGCTGCATTATTTAATATTCATAGCAGCAAGCATATTTCCATAAACATTGTTAAGTGCCGACAAATTCTCGTTAAGTTTTGAAACCTGTTCCCGGTATTTTGTTGTATCTCCAGCTGAATCGGTAAGATTTTTCATCAGGCCCTGAAGTTCTTTGTAAAGATTTTCAGATTCCTTGAGATGATCATCAGCTCCTTTTCTCTGCAGTTCATAAACTGCATTCAGAGCTGAAAGGTTTTTATTCAGGGATTCTAGCTGTTGTTGATATGATTTGCCTCCGATTTCAATAACAGACAATGAGTCAGCTATATTTTTATAATTAAAGCCGGTTTCATTAATTATTTTTGTAGTGTTCTGGTATGAATCAGCCAGTTTATTGAGAGAATCATTAGCAGTATCCATTGTGTTCATGAATTTTGATGATGCATTTGCGATATCTCCCATTGCGCTAATATTTGATGTTGACTCGCTAAATTTTTTCATTCCGGCTCCGAGTTTCTGGAATAATTCAGGAGTTATCTCAGCGTTTTCGAGCATCTCATCAAATTTTGCCAGGGCTGCAGAACCTCCGCCTCCTCCGATATATCCTCCGCCTCCGACATATCCGCCACCACCTCTGACATATCCGCCACCTCCACCTACGTATCCTCCGCCTCCGGCGTGTCCGCTTCCTCCGGCATGTTCACCTCCTCCGGCATGTGCGTCTCCTCCGACATATCCGCCACCACCTCCGACATATCCTCCGCCTCCTGCACCGCCACTGATACCGCGGCTTCTTCCTCCGTGAGATTGCAGTTCTACAGCATCTTCCTCAGCAGGAATGCCTGCAAGTTCGGGATAGACGAGAGTCCAGTCAACTTCTTCGTGCAGAGGTTCGAATGCTGAAAAGAAGAAGATAATAGCTTCGGTTAAGAGACCAACTGTAAGCATTGTGCCAGCCATTGGCCAGTGTTGAATTTTAAACAATGCTCCAACAATTACGACGGAAGCTCCTAAACCATAAAGTTTAGCTATAAAGTTCTTCCACCCACTACTTTGTACTAATTCTGCTAGGCTCATATACCTGTTATTTTTTGGTTATTTCAAATTTAAAATTATAGTTGTGCTCCAATATATGATCTTACATTTCTGAATCCCACATACGGTTTTGTTGAATCCTGGTATTCAAAATCGCGCGTACTTGTCTGAAGGAAATAAGAGATGTCTTTCCATGAACCTCCGCGGATTACTTTTCTTTTAAGAACAGGAGGATCCTGCGGAGTGGCATTGTATTCATAGTTAGGCTGGAGATCATGCTGGAAGATATAAGCTGACGGATGATATGCGCAGCGTGTCCATTCTGCAACATTTCCTGCCATATCATAGAGGCCATATTCATTCGGCTCATATGATCCCACTTTGCCTGCGTATACATTTCCATCATCAATATAGTTGCCCCTCAGAGGTTTGAAGTTTGCCAGGAAGCATCCTTCATAGTTGCGTGTATAAGGTCCGCCCCATGGATACATTGAGAGATCAAGACCTCCTCTTGCTGCATATTCCCATTCAGTTTCAAGCGGCAGTCTGTAAGCCATTACATCAACAATGCCATTCTTTCTGAGAGCTGTATTCATATAATCGGTTCTCCAGTGGCTGAATGCATTTGCTTGTGTCCACGATACGCCCACAACAGGATAATCGTCAAATGATGGATGCCAGAAATACAGATCTGCCATAGGGTCGTTGAATGAATAGGTAAAATCCCTTATCCAGCAAAGTGTATCGGGGTAGATATTGATAACGATATGTTTTATGAAGGAAGAACGATCCCTTACATCGGTGCGTGAACCATCAAGATTTGTCACTTGCCCGACATAACGGCCGGTACCGGTTTCATAATCCTGAACATAGTTTACTTTAGCAGCTGACTGGTAGTCAACCCAGTAATAAGAATAGTTCAGTTTACGGACGTCGATCTGTTTTTTACCATTGAATCTTTCTTCCGGAGGATAATACATTTCTTCTATGACCTCTTTTGTAGCTTCATCATTACGGTCTATTTTTTCTCCCCAGTTGATCACATATGGTTCACGTACGTTTCCATCATCATCAACAACGAAGTATTCGCGATCCGGTATTCCGGCATCTCCGAGCTTGGTTCTGAGGATTGAATCCCTTACCCAGTATACAAACTGACGGTATTTATTATTGGTTATTTCAGTCTGGTCCATCCAGAATGCGTCAACTGTAACAGATTTAGAAAGACTGTTCATTGAGAAGAGAGCATCCTGATCGCTTGGCCCCATCATGAAATTTCCGGCCGGGATAAATGCCATTTCCATAGGTTCGGGTTCAAAAAATTTCTTTCTTCCCAAAACCCCCGTCAGTTCCCCATTATCAGAGGTACGGCATCCGCTAAAAAACATCGTAATTATCAGGACAGACAGGATTACTTTTTTCATAATTCTTTAGAATTTGTAATGCAAGTAAGTTATTTTTTTTTTAAAATCATAAAAATCTGACACTTTTGTATCTCATTGGGCTCTTGCCAAAACTGAGATTAAAACAATAATTTACAATAAATTCATGTGATCCGTAAGTACTCTTTCTGACTTCAGTAAGTGGGAAGTCATAACTATATCCGATACGGATCCCATTAAAAAGTTCAACACCAACCAGGCCTATGAGCGAATCACCGGCTCTGTAAGAAACGCCACCCCATATCTTTTTATTGTATCGCACAAGGGATGTTAATGTTCCCTGTATTATTCTGCCATCGCTGTAAATGAAAACAGAAGGCAGCAGTTCAAGCGCAGGATCAGGCAATTGTAAAGTATAACCTGCAGTTACATAGTAATGCCTGCTTATATATGATGCTCCCTTTGTGTATTTTATATCAGGCTGATTGATGTGTGTCACTGATGCAGCCAGATAATATTTGTCATTTCTCAGATACAGACCGGTGCCGGCATCAAAAGCCACAATGCTTTCCTTGTTAACCGGTATATGCGGGTCCTGTTCCGGGGGAGTAAAACCATCGCCATCAGGTATTATCCAGGAAGGGTCAAGAGTTTTGTTGACCATACCAAAATAGATTCCTATTCCCAGCTTTGAAGATCCTATATTCATCAGATATGAGTATGCAGCTGCAAGATTGATATCCTTATCAAATCCCACGTTGTCACTTTCAACAATAAGGCCCAGGCCACTGTTTATTTTGGCTATCGGAGCACTTATATTAAAGATAATTGTAGAAGGTGCTCCGTCAAATCCAAGCCATTGTTGCCTGTTAACAGCCGTTGCACATATCATGCCTGATGTGCCTGCGACCCCAGGATTGAAAGTCAGTGTGCTAAACATATGCTGACTAGTAATGGGGTCCTGCTGTGACAGTACTGTGTAGCTGATTAAACTAAATAAAAGAATTGCAAGGCAAAATCTTTTCATCTCTTTCTCATATCAGGTCAGCCCGAAGTAATCGTATTGACCGCGTAAAATTACATAAAAATTAATAACCTAAGCTTGTATTAAATAATTTATTTATAGGCATTATACGCAAAAACTGTTCACTTTGATTCGTATTCTGCCGAATTTTTTTTCAGGAACTGTACAAAAGCGGTTTAAAAAGGCTTAAAAGCAGAGTCAGCTTTTTAATCTTTCAGCCGCAATAATCCATCGTTCTGGCACTTCATTCCGGTTCGCTTTAAGGTAGTCTTCATGTGAACAGGAAATATATAAAGTATTATCAGCATTGTTCCTGAATTCCATCCACCACCTGTCGGTAAGTGAACTTTTTACAAAAACAAGATCATCATCAAGGTCGCTTACTCTGACATGGTACCTGATAAATCGTCCGGAGCTTATGTTGCTCAGAGCTGGTGTTTCAAATTGTTTTTGTGAGAAGCTTTCAAGGAAAAACCAGATTATCTGGGCAGCAAGACCGGCTGTCTGGTTGCGACTGTCGAGATCAGGATCCACATCGAACAATCCGAAGGTCTTCATATTGTCACTTATACCTGCATACCTGGCGAGCAGGCAGATCTCTTCTCCATAGAAGCCATTTGGTGAAGGGCAGATTGTCCCGGGGGCGTCTGATTGTCTCACAGCCGAAATATCAAAAACTGCCACATCCGAATCTCTGAAAAGAGGTTCGGTAAGATGAATGTTTTTCCTGACATCACCAATCCTCATTAATTCCGATTTTTGCTTCAGGAATCTGTTTATCACCTGCTGATCGTTAAGGTAGGTTTGGAATCCTAAATTTATGAAATGACAGAAATAACTTTTATGATTATGTGTTATCGTATTCAGGTAGTTGAAAGAATCAGGCTCTTTCTTTTCATTTATATAGTCTATCCTGGGATCGACCGATATCATTGTATACCTGATCTTCAACTCTGAAAAAGCCTTGTCAAATGCCAGTACAAGGGCGCTGCTGCCTCCTATTACTATCGGGAAGATATCATTCCCAATTAGACATGAAAGAATATCGCTTAGCCCTCTTATGGTATCATTGAAGGTAATGCCGCACTTCATATTGCCCAGGTCAATTATTTTGCATTTACCGGGAATCCTTGCCAGTTTATAGAGTTCTCCTCTAATTTGGTCGGGTCCTTTTTTAGTTCCTGTGCCGGATGAATTTCTTCCATCCGGAACTCCAAGCAGGGCAATCTTATACTTATTCAGGTCTTTAAATGACAGGTTTTGTGTATGGACCGTAATATTGTGAGGGAAGCCCGACTGGTCGGCTATTAGTTTAAAATCAGGGCTTTCAATACTTACCGGATCAAAATAATCTTTGAAGTCTATCATCATTCATCAGGATTTATTCCGGGTCTTTATACTTTTTTCAATTATATCAATGCAATCTTCTTTTGTAAGTTTTTCTGTATCTGTACCTTTAGGCAGCCTGTAGTTCTTTTTGTCTTTTGAAAGATAAGGTCCGTATTTTCCATTCAGCACCAGGATATCTCCGAAATCCTTTATTGTCTTTTTCTTATCGTTCTCATTATGCTCGGCAATAAGTTCAAGGGCTCTGGCCGATGTTATTGAATAAGGATCATCTACACCTTTTTTGAGTGAAAAGAATTTGTTTTTGTATCTTACATATGGTCCGAACCGTCCTATTCCCACAATTATTTCCTCGCCATCGTGTATTCCAAGAGAGCGTGGGAGGCGGAAAAGATTCAATGCTTCCTCCATCGTGATTGTCTCGATAAGCTGGTTTTTTGTCAGGCTTGCATAACGTGGCTTATTACCATCTTCGGCAGATCCGATCTGGGCAACAGGTCCAAATCGTCCCATTCTTACGGAAACAGGCTCTCCTGTTTCAGGGTGATTTCCGAGGAACCTAATTCCTTTTTTCCTATCGGAACTCTTAAGGGTTTTTTCAACTGTGTTATGGAATGGGCCGTAGAAATTTTTCAGCATCCCCGTCCATTTCAGTTTACCTTCTGCAATATCGTCAAACTGCTTTTCCACTTCAGCTGTGAAATGATAATCAATTATTTTTGAGAAATTTTCTGAAAGAAAATCATTTACTATCATCCCTATATTCTGTGGAAAAAGCTTTGATTTTTCTCTACCGGCCATTTCATTTTTATCTGACACGGTAATTTTCCCATTTTCAAGTGTTAATATTTTCACTTGTCTCTTCTCACCTGGACGATCTTCGCGTGATATATATCCTCTGTTCTGTATTGTTGTTATCGTAGGGGCATATGTTGAGGGGCGTCCTATGCCAAGTTCTTCCAGTTTCTTTACAAGGCTTGCTTCCGAATAACGAGGAGGAGGCATTGTAAATTTTTGTGTTGCTGTTACTGTATTATAAAGTAGCGGCATTTCTTTTTTAAGAGGGGGAAGGATATATCTTTCTTCCTCATTGTTGTCCTGATCGACAGATTCAGAGTATACTTTTAAGAAACCGTCAAATTTTATCACTTCACCTGTTGCATTGAAAATAACAGGTGAATTGTTCATTTCAATGCTTATTGTTGTCTTTTCGGTCTCGGCATCAGTCATCTGTGAAGCAATTGTTCTTTTCCAGATCAGTTCATAAAGTTTTTTTTCATTATTGTTGCCCTGAATATTCTGATTTTCAAGATAGGTTGGACGGATAGCCTCATGAGCTTCCTGGGCTCCTTTCGATTTGGTTTGAAACTGACGGGTCTTTGAATATTTGTTTCCGAATAATGAAGTAATGACATCACGCGATTTTGCCAGGGCAAGTTTCGATAGATTTGTTGAATCGGTTCTCATGTATGTTATGTTCCCGGCCTCATATAGTCTCTGGGCAACAACCATCGTCTGCGACACTGAAAAACCAAGTTTCCGGTAAGCCTCCTGCTGAAGTGTTGACGTAGTAAACGGTGGTGCCGGCGACCTTGTTCCGGGTTTCACAGATACATTTGCAACTTTATAGATTGATGTAGCACAAAGCCCGAGGAAGTCTGCGGCACTCTTTTCATCCGGGAATTTTTTTGAGGCATCAGCCTTTATAACCGGGGAGTTTGCTTCAGTTTCAGCCTTAAACAAAGCTGTAACCTTAAATGACGATTCGGCATTGAAGGCAATTATCTCCCTTTCTCTTTCTACTATCAGTCTCACGGCTACCGACTGCACCCTGCCGGCAGAAAGAGACGGCTGGACTTTTTTCCATAGAACAGGAGATATCTCAAATCCTACAAGCCGGTCAAGGATACGGCGGGCCTGCTGGGAATTAACAAGATTCATATCAATAGTACGCGGATTCGAGATAGCTTCTGTGATTGCATCTTTTGTTATCTCATGAAAGACTATTCTTTTTGTTGTTGCAGGATCAAGCTTAAGAACTTCGGTAAGATGCCAGGCTATGGCTTCTCCTTCGCGGTCCTCATCAGAGGCAATCCATATATTTTTAGCCCCGGCAGCAGCTTTCCGTAACTCATTGACAACTTTTGTTTTCTCTTTCGGAATTTCATAATCAGGACTGAAGTCATTTTCAATATTTATACCGAGATTTTTTTTAGACAGATCCCTTATATGACCAAAACTTGAAATGACATGGAAATTCTTTCCCAGAAATTTTTCAATTGTTTTTGCTTTTGCAGGCGACTCAACTATTACGAGATTCTCTATCATGTCAGATAAACTTTCTTATAAAGTCACCGCAAAGTAAATCAATTAGGTTCCAAACTTCAAAATAAAGATTTAAGATTCTTGAATTTTACTAATTTTGGGAGAAATTTTTACAACCATGAAGGGCATCGGAAAAGAAAAGAAATATATTATCGTGTTCTGGTCACTTTTTAGTGCCTTTTTCATCTCTATAGTTCTCATATTTATCTTAATTTCAAAAGGTAAGCTTGGCCCAATGCCCTCTTTCAGCGAACTTGAGAACCCCCAATATAACCTGGCAGCAGAGGTTTATTCTGAGGATGAGGTTCTGCTTGGTAAGATAGAGATAGAGAACAGAATGTGGACTGAATACAGTGAATTGTCTCCTTATCTTATCTCTGCGCTTATTGCAACTGAGGATATAAGATATTACAGGCATTCAGGTATTGATATACGCGGACTTGCCAGAGCAATTGTCAGGACAATACTTCTCGGGCAGGATACCGGAGGCGGGAGCACAATAACCCAGCAGCTTGCAAAGCAGCTCTATCCAAGAGACACTACGCATGTTTCAGCTTTTGTCAGGAAAATAAGGCTTGGAGTGTCAAAATTCAAGGAATGGCAGACTGCTGTAAAACTTGAGAAGAGTTATACAAAGGAAGAGATCATTACGATGTACCTCAACAAATATGATTTCAATTACCGTGCAATAGGTATTAAATCAGCTGCAAGGGTATATTTTGATACTACTCCGGATTCACTTAATATTCAGGAGGCTGCTGTTCTGATAGGCATGCTTAAGGCTTCAACCCTCTATAATCCAATGCGCAACTATGAACGCATGTTCAAACGCAGGAACATAGTCATTTCCCAGATGGCAAAATACGGGTACATCACCCAGGCTGTAGCTGATTCTGTTATGCAGCTGCCAATTGAGACTAATTTTCAGCTTGAAGATCACAATACAGGTCGTGCAACATACCTTAGGGAATATCTTCGGTATGTTATGACAAGACCGGAACCTGACAGTACACGGTTTGTAAACAGGTCATCCTATGAGGATGCTTTATGGGAATGGGAGAACAATGCTCTCTGGGGCTGGTGTAACAAGAATAAGAAACCCGATGGGTCGAATTATGATATCTACAGGGACGGAATAAAGATCTATACTACTATCGATTCCAGGATGCAACAGTATGCCGAAGAAGCTCTCAGGGAGCATCTTTCCAAGGTAATTCAGCCCGGTTTTTATAGAACAGCAAAAGGATTGAAGAACCCTCCTTTTTCAAATGACCTTACACGAAGACAGATTGACAACCTGATTATGGCATCCGTGAGGCAGAGTGACAGATACTATATGATGAGGGCAATGGGGATCCCCGAAGACTCAATAATGCTTGCTTTCAATACAAAAGTAAGAATGAAGGTTTTTTCATGGGAAGGTGAAATAGATACAATAATGACACCTCTCGATTCAATTAAATATTACAAATATTTCGTGAGATCGGGATTTATTGTTGAGGAACCGAGGACCGGGCATGTGAAAGCTTATGTGGGAGGCCCCGATTTCAGGTATTTTAAATACGATGCAGTTACGCAACAGAGGAGACAGGTAGGAAGCACAATAAAACCCTTCCTCTATACTATTGCCATGCAAAACGGCTATTCACCCTGCCATGAGGTTGAGAACATTCCCAGGTCATTTTATGATCCTTCAATAGATTCTACTTGGACACCAAGAAGCTCAGGGCCGAAAGCCTATCATGGGAAAATGGTCACACTGAAATGGGGTCTGGCACAGTCGGAAAATTATATTTCTGCATGGCTGATGGAGCGGTTCAGTCCTTCTTCAGTTGTTGACCTGATGCACAAAATGGGAGTCAGGAGTTTTATAGATCCGGTTAATTCGATCTTTCTAGGAACCTCTGATGTGAAGCTTGAAGAAATGGTAGGGGCTTACGGTACATTCGTTAACAAGGGGATCTATACCAGACCGATGTATGTTACAAGAATAGAGGATAAAAACGGGAATGTAATATCGAGGTTCAATCCTAAGATAGAAGAGGTGTTAACTGAAGAGACGGCTTATCTGATGGTTAATCTTCTTCAGGGAGTGGTGCTTTCAGGATCAGGGCAGAGAATGCGCCGGGAGCCATATTCGTTAATGAATCAGATAGGAGGCAAGACCGGAACTACGCAGGAACAATCAGACGGATGGTTCATCGGGATCACTCCGAGCCTTGTCGGAGGTGTCTGGAGCGGATGGGAAGACAGGGCAATACATTTTGGAACATTGGGCGAAGGCCAGGGAGCCAATATGGCTCTTCCGATATTTGCGACATTCCTTAGAAAAGTTTATGATGATCCTCAGCTTGGGATACTTCAGACCGAGGAATTTGAAAGACCTGTAGGTTTCAATATGGAACTCGATTGCGAGAAGGTGAAGCGTGAAAGTACGATCAGGATAAATACATTAAGGGAGAGGTTTTAGTAACGACGCAACGGAAAAAAGATTCAGCCGAATAATGACCGGACAAGGTGCTCAATTTTTCCAACAGTGATAATCTCAATATCAAGACCCTTAAGGGGAATATTTTTATGAAATTTTGAAAGGCAGATTTTTTTAAACCCCATTTTTGATGCTTCCCTGACACGCTGTTCAATTCTTGAGACCGGGCGGATCTCTCCCGAAAGACCAACTTCTCCTGAAAAACATATTTCTCTTGATAACGGAATGTCAAGATTGGATGAAAGAACAGAACTGATAACTGCAAGGTCTATTGCCGGATCGCTGACTTTAATCCCTCCGGCAATATTAAGAAAGACATCCTTGCTGCCAAGCCTGAAGCCAGCTCTTTTTTCCAGTACGGCAAGCAGCATGTTAAGGCGGCGGATATCGAATCCTGTTGAGCTTCTTTGCGGTGTGCCATAAACAGCGCTGCTTACAAGGGCCTGGGTCTCAATAAGGAAAGACCTTAAGCCGTCGACGGTGGCAGCTATGGAAACACCGCTAAGCGACTCTTCGTACTGATTGATAAAGAGCTCCGAAGGATTATTAACTTCTTTAAGACCAGCCTCAGTCATTTCGAAGATACCAAGCTCGGAAGTTGAACCGAACCTGTTCTTTGCCGACCTGAGAATTCTGTATACGTAATTATTGTCACCTTCAAAGTAAAGGACTACATCAACAATATGTTCGAGAACCTTTGGGCCGGCAAGTGTTCCATCCTTTGTTATGTGTCCTATCAGGAAAACGGGAGTGCCGGTGGTCTTGGAATATTTCAGGAACTGCCCCGCACATTCTCTTACCTGTGATACTGAGCCGGCAGACGATTCAAGCATATCCGTTCTGACAGTCTGGATAGAGTCAACTATTATTAGTTCGGGTTTTAGTTTTTCAGCATGGATGAGAATGTTCTCAAGTTCAGTTTCCCCTAAGATATAACATTGCGGGTTTGAATTCTTAAGGCGCCGGGCTCTTAAACTGATTTGCTCTTCACTCTCTTCACCTGAGACATAAAGAACTTTTGACTCTTTCAGGATGAGTGCAAGCTGAAGGGCAAGAGTAGACTTGCCAACTCCCGGTTCTCCTCCGAGAAGTATCAGGGAACCTTTTACAATTCCTCCTCCAAGGATTCTGTCAAGCTCATTTATTCCTGTATGTGATCTGTTCTTCTCATTTGTGCTTACCTCATCAAGCAAAAGGGGGACTCTCTTCCCCATATCCTTTATTAATGATGTTTCCCGTGAAGAGGCTGTAGCAATTATCTCCTCATGAAAAGTGTTCCATTCCTTGCAGGATGGACAGCGGCCAATCCATTTTAGAGATTCGGTGCCACAGTTCTGACAGACAAAAACAGTTTTGGCTTTTGACATTGAACCTTTATTCAATCAATAAACGATAATTTGATTCCTAATATATAAAAAATTGTGAAGACTTAATCTGGGGTATCCGTTTCCGGATCAGACGCTGAATCTCTGCTGAACCTTCTGCCGAAGAGTGCAAAAAAAGAGATGGTTCCGATAATAAGGACAAAGATGATCTGTGATTCATGGGTAAGCAGGGCATAGACAAGACCGTCTTCGAGGTTGACCCCATGCACTACAGCCAGGCCCCTTGATACAAAATAATGAAAGGCCCCGATACCCCCCTGGACTGGTGCTGACATTGCCAGACTGCCAATGACAAGAATGAAAAATGATTGCAGGAAAGTTATATCAGAAGTGCTTTCAATAGCAAAGACAACAACCCATGTCATAAGAGCATAATTAAGCCATATGAAGACTGTGTGACCAATGAACTCCCATTTCCTGTCGAGCTTTGTGATTGTCTTCAAGCCATTTATAACTCCTTTTATAAGATCAAATGTCTTTGCAAAGAAATTTAATTTCCTCAGGTTCTTCCTGTAGCGTATAATTAACACCAAAGGGATGAGGAAACATAAAGCAATTATAACCCAGATTATCCAGGTAAAACCGAAAAGATTAAGGACTTTTTCTTTGAAAGGGTTTAGAAAGTGGGTAAGGAGGAACTCATTTATAAGTGCTCCGCTTGTCAGGATCAATATTACAAGGAAGACAAGAACAGACAGCAGGTCAATAGTCCTCTCGATAATTACTGTTCCGATGAGCTGATCGACAGGCATTTTTTCTTTTTTGCCAAGTGCCACACACCTGGTTATCTCACCAATCCTGGGTAGTGCCAGGTTAGCCATGTAGCCAAGTATAAGGGAATGAAAAGTATGCCAGAATGAAGGAGCGTATCCCAGGGGATAAATAAGCAGTTGCCAGCGGCGGGTCCTGCTGAGATAGGCAAGTAAGCCGAAAAACAATGAAAGTATGAGCCAGTAATAATTTGCTTCCTTGAGGCCGTCAATCAGTTTGGGGAAGTCTACACTGCGAAAAGCGAGCCAGAGAAGTAATACTCCTGCTAAAAGAAACAAAACAACCTTGATTGCCCTGGCGATCTCTTTTTTCAATATCAGAGCAGTTTGTTTGTTTTCGTATCAGGGAATATCACAACAGGCTTATATGATCTTGCTTCTACGGGATCCATTAAAGCGTAAGCCATTATCAGCAGGATATCTCCCGGCAAAGCAAGCCGTGCGGCAGCTCCGTTGAGACAGATGTCTCCTGATCCTCTTTCCCCTCTTATTATATATGTTTCGAAGCGTTCGCCGTTATTCAGGTTCAATACCTGAACCTTTTGATTTTCTATCATGCCGGCAGCATCCAAAAGGTCTTCGTCTATAGTGATGCTCCCTATATAATTAAGGTTGGCGGCAGTGACAGTCACACGGTGAATCTTTGACTTTAAAACTTCTATTAACATATTGTCTTATTCAAGTATATGAAATATACAGTGCAAAGGTAATTAACCTTTTGATTCAGACCAACAGGAAGGGGATATTATCAATAAGGCGTATCCCGTTTGCCTTAACGGCAATACACCCAAAGTAATTCCTGCCTTTTATCAAATCGGTCCTTTTTTTAAGGGGAATAAGTTCAGTTTCGTCAACGATTTCAAAATAATCAAGGACAAAGTCACCCGATTTTTCAATTTTTTCTTTCACAAATTCTTTTATTTCGGGAATATCCTTTTCCTGAAGCATCTGTGAAGCGGCAGAGATAGTCCTGAAAATTACCGGAGCTTTTTTTCTTGTTTGCGGTTCAAGAAGCTGGTTCCTGCTGCTCATTGCCAGCCCGTCGCTTTCTCTGACAATCGGGCAGGCGACTATTCTGGGGCTTGTTCCTGACTGACGCACAAGTTCCTTAACAATTGCCACCTGCTGGAAATCTTTTATACCAAAATATGCAATATCAGGCTTGATTATATCGAACAATTTTGAAACTACCTGGGCTACTCCATTGAAATGGCCCGGTCTGTGAAGACCTTCCATTACTGAGTCGAGACTGCCGAAATCAAAGACGCGTGTATCCTTCTCTGGATATATTTCCCTGTCATCGGGAGTGAATACAATATCGTCTTTTCTTAGTTCCTGATCAAGCAACTCAAGATCTTTAAGCAGATTTCTCGGGTAATTCCTGAGATCATTCTTATCGTTGAATTGTGTAGGATTAACATAAATACTTACAACTACAAGCGGGCAATCGGCAGCAGCATTTCTGACAAGCGACAGGTGTCCTTCATGAAGCGCTCCCATTGTTGGGACTAAACCCAAAGGTGATTTATGAAGTACTTTTATCTGATCCTGCAGCTCTTCGATAGTTGAAACAACTCTCATTTTAAGAATAATTAACATGCAAAGCTAAGGATATTTTTTGATGCAGCGTTCAGGTTCTATTATGCAGTTTGTTTAAAACCTTATTTACTTTATTTACTGTATTCTGCACCTTTCACCTTGCACCTTAATATCATGTGTCTTTATATCACATACCGTTATCATCCCGGCATTTTTGTTTGTTAATTATCTCATTTTTTATTATTATCTTTGCAAATTATTGTTAAGAAATGAGATATTCGAGGAAGATAAATGGAAAGTAGGAAGGTGTTATTCATTTCACAGGAAATTACTCCATATCTAGCGGAAACCCAGATATCAAAAATCGGACGTTATTTGCCCCAGGGGATTCAGGAGAGGGGGAAAGAGATACGGACTTTCATGCCAAGATACGGATGTATCAATGAACGCAGAAATCAGCTTCATGAGGTGATCAGACTTTCAGGGATGAACCTGATCATTGATGATACTGATCGTCCTCTGATTATTAAGGTAGCTTCCATTCAGAGTGCCAGGATGCAGGTCTATTTTATTGATAATGATGATTATTTTCAGAGGAAGCATGTAATAGCTGATTCAAACGGACGTGAATTTGAGGATAATGATGAGCGCGCATTATTTTTTGCAAGAGGTGTCATTGAGACTGTCAAGAAACTTCGATGGGCCCCTGATATAGTCCATTGTCATGGCTGGATGTCGGCTCTTGTGCCTGTTTACCTTCGCAGCATCTATAGCGACGATCCTATTTTCAATAACTTCAAAGTAATATACTCAATCTATGATAACGACTTCAAATCACAATTCAGATCTAATTTTGCAGATAAACTAAGGTTTGATGGTATTGATGCGGAGAATCTGAAGCTTATTAAAAAACCCGATTTCGTTAATATTTCAAAACTTGCCATCAAGTATTCTGACGGGTTAATAATAGGAAGCGAGACAATAAATGAGGAGCTTACGAAGTTTCTTAAAACAGTTAAGAAACCTATTCTTCCCTATCAGGATGAGTCGGAGTATATAGATGCCTATAATAATTTTTACGATGAGATGCTCTCTTAGGCAGGAGATCTCACTGAAATGAAATATGGTCCGATTGCTTTAATTGATGAAAATTTGCCTGTTATAATTATAGCGTCAAAAGATGATATCTGCCTTTGCATGTCTTTTTGAAGTTGTCTTTCCGCAGTTGCTTTCATATCATCTTGCCGTTCTGAGGGGATGTAATATTGATCAGCCACGGAACGTGGCTAAATCGGTAAGCATAGAATAGCCAAGAATTATCATATATGAAGACTTCCAATCAATATCATTCACTTTTAGATTCCCAGATCAGGATACTGCAGCAGAATGGTTGCAGGAGCGATGACTGGAGTAAAGTAAAAGTTGCTGAAGGTTTTGATCCTTCAAGGTGCCTGAATACGGTTTTTTCAGGAAATGTACGGATCGGTGACCTTAAGGGATCCTACACTGATGATTCCGGAGTAACTATTAAATGCGGTATTTCGAATGCCTATATCCATAATTGTAATATTGGCTCAGATGTTCTTATAATTAATGTCGGTGATTACATTGCAAACTACGATATTGAAGATAATGTTGTTGTAAAGAACTGTGGAAAGATTCACATGGAAGGTGAATCGACATTCGGGAACGGAACAGTAGTAGCGGTTCTGAATGAAAACGGTGCGCGGTCAGTTACTATATGGGATAAGCTTTCAGCCCATGTAGCTTATATAATTGCTCTTTACCGGCATCGTATCGCTGCTGTGAAGAAAATAGAACAGATGGTAGCTGATTATTCAGAGAAGATACGTTCTGACCGGGGAGTTATTAGCCACGATACTGTTATAATCAATTGCCGGCATATAAGGAATGTGAAAATTGGTCCTTTCAGCAAGTTGGAAGGGGTCATTAGCCTTAGCGAGGGATCGGTAAACAGCTGTAAGGAGGATCCGGTTTTCATTGGACCGGGTGTTATAATGGACCATTTCATTGTTTGTTCCGGATCATTGGTAACCGAATCAACTCTTATTGATAAATGTTTTATAGGGCAGGGATGTGTCCTGGGGAAACACTATTCAGCCGAGAACTCCCTTTTCTTTGCTAATTGTGCAGGTTTTCATGGTGAGGCATGTTCAATTTTTGCCGGCCCCTATACTGTTACCCATCATAAGTCGACTCTTCTCATTGCAGGGATTTTTTCGTTCATGAATGCAGGCAGTGGATCAAACCAGAGCAATCACATGTATAAGCTTGGGCCTATACACCAGGGAATAATGGAAAGGGGTTCAAAGACAACAAGTGATTCATATCTTCTTTGGCCGGCACGGATAGGTCCTTTTACGCTTGTCATGGGAAGGCATTACAAGAATATGGATACATCATCACTTCCGTTCTCATATCTTATTGAAAGGAATGATGAGAGCGTACTCGTTCCCGGGATAAATTTAAGAAGTGTGGGGACAATAAGGGATGCTCAGAAATGGCCGAAACGAGACAGAAGAAAAGACCCGAATAAGATCGATCAGGTGAATTTCAATTTACTAAGCCCTTATACAATTCGGAAGATGTTCGAGGGAAGGGATCTGTTGCTCAGGATCAAATCGGTTGCCGGACCTGTGTCGTCTTCCTATACCTATAATAATATGGTTATTAA
>Ga0255342_1000566_pt1 | contig 61782 bp, 46 predicted proteins | sample wastewater_treat_3_FD_192416 | JGI IMG/M metagenome (GOLD analysis project Ga0255342, IMG submission 192416) | Wastewater microbial communities from Lulu Island WWTP, Vancouver, Canada - plant14 | ecosystem: Engineered > WWTP > Wastewater > Unclassified | place: Canada: Vancouver, British...
TTATCTTATCCATAGCAGGTTGTGGTTTCTCCTTATTGCTTTTATTGGCGTATTAACAATAACGGATACTATCACTTCCTGCTATTTTTCATTAGTCACTGTCCAATATGTAGTGTAATCCTACAGATCCGCGCCACTGTCTGTTACGATTTTCATTTTCTACCTCGTAGATTTTAAAGAATTGAGTGATCTTCTTGTTGTTTGTAAGCTTACAAACTTCGAAAACCTTTCACATTCTACTATAATCGAAAGACTTTTTAGATTTGTATACATAAATGATGACAAACGTCAACAATTATGTGACGAAATTCAGCAAATTCGTAACTGTTAAAGCTTTTTAAACTTCGGTTAAAGTTAACTCTAAAGATTGGAAAGGGGGCCTTAAAGAGCTCATTTATGTTACTATTATTAAGTGTTAACAAAACAACCCGACTAACAATGGAGGAATATCAATGAAAACAAAAATTAAAGTTTTTTATGTTTTAATGGCGCTCGCGCTTGCCATTGGTCTGGTGGGGATGCAGCCCGCACAGCCAGTTGAGGCAGGGACGCAAGCTCTAAGGATCAGCCAAGTATACGGTGGCGGCAACAACGATGGTGCCCCGTATACACACGATTTTATTGAAATCTTTAATGCGGGTACAGCTGCTGTCTCGCTGGATGGTTTGTCCCTTCAATACACGAGCCCTACTGGCAAAGGGAATTTTGGATCAAATTCAACCATGCTGACCGAGCTTCCAAATGTCAACCTGGAACCAGGTAAGTATTTCCTGGTGCAAGAAGCTGGTGGATCAACATATGGTGATCCACTCCCAACACCAGACCATATTGACTCAACACCCATTGCCATGGGAGCTTCTGCTGGAAAAGTGGTTTTGGTAACCGGCACCGATTCTCTGGGGTGCAATGGTGGCTCAAACCCGTGTGATGCTGCACAACTGGCAAGAATCATTGACTTGGTTGGTTTTGGCAATGCTAACTTTTATGAAGGAGCAGCTGCTGCTCCCACATTAGGAAACGCACTCTCAGCGCAACGCAAATCAGGAGGTTGTCAGGACACAGACGAAAACAGTGATGACTTTGAAGCCAAAACGCCCGCTCCTCGCAATACTTCAACAGCAGCTAACCTTTGCACACCAGCACCCGTAGGACCCACTGTCGAGTCAATTGTTCCCGCCTCAGGAGCGAATGTTCCCAAAGACACCGATATCATTATCACCTTTAGTGAAGCGGTTACCGTGAGCACGGGCTGGTACGATATTACCTGTACCTCATCAGGCACCCATACAGCTGTAGTGACTGACACCAATCCCGTTTTCATCCTCAACCCCGATTCCGACTTTAGCGCTGGCGAAAGCTGCACAGTGACCATCGACAAGGATCTGGTCGTTAACGCTGCCAACCAGGCCATGGCAATGGATTTTGCTTCTTCATTCAATATTGTAGCTGGTTGTGGTGATCCCTTTACAGCAATCTATAACATCCAGGGCAGCGGCGCGGCTTCTCCTATGGTGGGTCAGACCGTCACCACCGAAGGCGTCGTGACCGGTGACTTCCAGGAAGGCGGCAAGAAGGGTTTCTTCATTCAGGACGCGACTGGCGATGGTGACGATGCTACCTCTGATGGTATTTTCGTCTACTATCCCAATGCTCCCGAAGTGAATGTCGGTGACAAACTGCGCATTACCGGACGTGTCAGCGAATATTACGACCTGACTCAAATCACTGGTTCTGCACTGCAAGTTTGTTCAAACGGAAATACGATCGAACCCGTTGTTTTGACCCTGCCTTTCGACTCGAAAAATCACGAACATCTCGAGGGTATGCTGGTCACCTTCCCGCAGGCCCTGGTGATCTCGGAATACTTCAATTTTGATCGCTATGGCGAGCTGCTTCTTACCAGCACGCGTCATACCACCCCAACCGCTTACCTAGAACCCGGGCCGGACGCTGTTGCCGCTCAGGCAGCGCATCTGCTCGACAGCATCGCGGTTGACGACGGCTCAACTTTCCAGAATCCAAGCTACCTGCGCCATCCCGATGGATCCGCCTTCAATCTGGAACACTATTTCCGCGGCGGAGATACCATCGAGGGTCTAACCGGTGTAATGGACTATAACTTTAGCGAATATAAGATACAACCGGTTGGCACGGCTGTGTATGAATCAGTTAACCAACGTACCGAGGCTCCTGAACTGGTAGCTGGTGAGATCCGCGTTGCCAGCCTGAACGTGTTGAACTATTTTGTGACTCTCGATAACGCTGGAAACATTTGTGGTCCTTCCGGAAACATGCAGTGTCGCGGCGCTGACGACGCCAACGAACTTGAACGCCAAACGGTCAAGATCATCAACGCCATTGTTGGCATGGATGCTGACATTGTCGGTCTGATCGAGATCGAAAACGAACATCCTAATATGGAAAACGACACTCCGGTTGCCACCCTCGTGGCTGAATTGAACGAAAAAGTTGGTTCCGAGATGTACGCTTTCATCGCGACAGGACCACTCGGCACTGACGCGATCAAGCAGGCTATTGTCTACAAACCTGCTAAGGTTGAACCTGTGGGTGACTTTGCGGTGTTGAATGCCAGCGTGGATCCCGATTTTGACACCACCCTCAACCGTCCTTCACTGGCAATGACCTTCAAGGACAAAATTACGAACGAAGTCTTTACTGTTTCGGTCAATCACCTCAAATCGAAGGGCTCAGCCTGTCCCGATGATCCTGACCTGGGTGACGGCGCCGGCAACTGTAACCTGACCCGCTACAGAGCAGCCAAAGCTTTGGTGAAATGGCTTGAGAATGATCCGACCGAAACCGGCTCCGATATGTACGTAATTATCGGTGACCTGAACTCCTACGCGATGGAAGACCCGATCGACGCGATCAAGCTGGGCGCGGATCAAATTGCTGATACCGATGATGATATCTATAACCTGGTGGAACGCTTCCACGGCAACCATGTTTATGGTTACGTCTATGGTGGACAAACCGGTTATCTGGATCATGCTTTGGCGAATCGCAAACTTGCCTCCTATGTTTTGGACGCGAATTTCTGGCACATTAACGCAGATGAATCAGACGTCTTCGACTACGATACCAGCTTCAAACCTGATCCTGTCAAAGCGATGTTTGATCCGACCACCCCATATCGCTCCTCTGACCATGACCCGGTCTTGATCAGCCTTTTGCTGAACCATGCGCCGGTGGCACAGGATGACGAATACATCGTTGACCGCGAAGCTGTTTTGGTAGTGGATGCGCCGGGCGTGTTGGCGAACGACACCGATGTTAATATCTATGACAAGATCTGGGTTGAGCTAATCAGTGGCTCTGGTCCCTATCATGGTACTGTGGTTTTGAATCCAGATGGTTCTTTCACCTATACTCCAAACGGCAGCTTTATGGGCGTTGACACTTTTGAGTATACGATGTATGCTACTCCAGGATTGATGTCCGCCTACTCTGACACTGCTGTGGTGAGAATTAATGTGACTGGCAACGACTTCAAAATTTATCTGCCCTTGTTGTTCAAATAGTATACTAATGTTTTTTGACCTTACAGCGCCCCGGTTGGGGCGCTGTTTTTTTGGCATTCACATATCATTTTTACTACAAGAGAGATTTGAAAGACTTTATTGTGGCAGAGTAGTTCACTTGCTAAATAGTTAGTACGAGCGAATCCAATAAAAAAGACCATTTTTGGTCTCTTTTTGTCCCATAGCCGGTGCGCGACATCCGGATCGGTCTAAGCCAGTGAGTAGCGACTGCTCACCTTAGGACATAACTAGTATACCATCATTAATAAGATACAAAGCGCTAACAGAAGGACGAGTTTCAGTTTCAAATTTCCCTATCTTGAAAAAAGACATACAAAAAAAGAGAGTTCCTGTCATAATTGGATTCGCCAAAAAACAACACGGAGGAACTCTCAAATGACAGAACAAACTGTCCAAATCATTATAACGCTGAAAGTCAAAGAAAACGGCTGAACCGTCGAACGAAGGACGTATTCTTTAAGAATCCAGTAGGATCGGACCTATAAAGGCATGGTGTAAAGAATTATGCTTTGGCGGTTGTCAATGCCTCTGCGGGCACCTGACCTCGACCATGGTGGGGTCCTCAACATCCTTGCAGATGTTATGTTTCACCCATGGTTTTTGTCAATGGTTCTTCTAAAGGGTAGGTGCCGGTCAGCCTCCAAACAGGTGGAATTTACCAATGTTTCCAGTCAGGAAACTAGAATTTTTTTGTAATTATCGGTTAAAATAGAAGCATGGTCTGATCATGCGCGCGATAACACCGACCCTTTCCTCAACACTGGAAAAACACGTTGGAAAGAACGTGGTGAGGAAGGTTGCGCCATTTTTTGTTCCCACTTACACCGATCTGGTACGCGAGGTTGCCGAGCTCGCTTATAAGAACAAAGATCACCTCTTTTTTTATCGCGGGCAGGATTCTGACTATCTCAATAAAGCCGAAAGCAGCACTTATTACCCGACCATTTACCGCAGTGATTTTCTGACCTCCCAGGAGATTCGGGCGCGCTTCGAGATGCTGGAACTTGCAGAACACTATCTGGCGGATGCTTTTGATCAGGCAGACCTGGAGGGCAGGCAGGACGTGCGCCGCAAGAGCTACATCGCCTGGAGCATCCTGCAGCACTACGGCGTCTGCGATACGCCTTTACTGGATATGAGCCATTCGCTGCGGGTTGCCGCGACCTTCGCGCAATTGAACAACCCCAATGAACAAGGAGTGATCGCCATCTTCGGCATGCCCTATATGACCAATCGCATCACCTACAACAGCGAGCATGACTTGGTGATCGTGCGGTTGCTCTCGATCTGTCCTCCGCTGGCGCTGCGACCTTACTTTCAGGAGGGCTACCTGGCGGGCACCCTCGACATCACCCGTGACTATCTGAACAAGTCTGAGTTGGATTTCAATAACCGCCTGGTGGCGAAGTTTTCCATTCCGAACGATAGATCCTTCTGGGGCAGCAACTTTGAAGGAATTCCTGAAGACCTGCTCTTCCCACGCGATGACCGCATGGCCAAGATCTGTGAGGAAGTCAAACGTCGGGTTGTGGCTGACATGAAATCGGTCTTTATTTCCTGAGGGTTCCCATGAAGGGCAAAAAAATATCCTGGAAATTAGTTGTTGCAAGCTTCTTTAATTGGATTGTATGGATTGTTGTCGGTTTTATTATTTTCGGTATATTTGGGATAGCGGATCCAATTGGACCAGACGGAAATTTTTCGGTCGAAGCAAAAGATATATTGTTTCAGCAAGGAAGAACGATCTTTATTGGATCAATTGTTTTTGGGCTGGTTGGTTTTATCCTGGCTTTTTTCTGGCGTGTGAAGCGTAGTGTGATTACGGTTTTAATTACCGTACAATGCGGAATTACCTCAGCTGTTATTTTGCTAATAAGCATTTTCTTTATCGACGATGTATCATCTCTTGGTACGTATGGTCATATTATTTGTGGTATCTTGCTGTTTTGCATTCCATTATTGCTTTTGAATGTGATGGCAATAAGGGAGATGTATAAAGAACGTTCTTTTCGATCCTCATAATAGGGTTTGTTCAGAAATACATTGGATAAAAAGTTGAAGAACGGATGATCGCGGAAGTTGACAGTTGTCGCCCCATTCAATTCCTCGATAACTCTCCAATCTGCCTGCTCTGCGGTACAATAAACCCACAGAATTAGCAGTATTCACCAATGTGTTCTCTTTGACAATAAGTCAACGGAAGGATCTAATCAAATTTATGGTTACCGAACTTCGTCCTACGCCATCCGCGAAAGAAAAATTTCGCAGGGTGAACCTCACCTTCCTTATAGACCTTTTCTTTTTATTGCTGTTGGGTCTGATGATCCATACCCCAGCCTGGCTGCAGGTTACTGCCTTACAGAACGCGCAGTTACAGGAGTATGCCGGAGAAAATGCCCCTGCCTTTTTGACCGCTTTTCTTCTGGTCGGTCTGCTGGGTCTGATCCTGACCACGATTTGGAAGCCAACAAACCGGTTGGCAACGATCGTCTTATGCCTGATCAATATCATCGTGATCGCGCTTTGTTCCTTGATCCTTTTGGGATTAATGATCTCATTCTCAGCCAGTGAATTGGCTTTTTTGAGAATACTGCAGATGCTCTTTGTTTTGGCAATTGCAATTTTGAATGTCAGAACCTTGGTTTACCTTGATATTCTTGGCGCAATCACTGGCGGAGAAAGAAAATAGAAGGATCAAAGCGCTGTCGATATGAAAAAGGAAAAAAAGCTGCGTAATTCCGCAAAAGCGCTCATCATCCAAAATGGGAAACTTCTGGTAATCGAGAAGAAGGATGGAAATAGTCGCTTTTGTGTCCTGCCCGGCGGCGGTCAGGAGAAGACGGAAAACCTGCGTGAAACACTGATTCGTGAAGTTGCCGAAGAGGTTGGCGCAAAGGTCGAGGTCGGAACTCTGTTGCATGTGCGGGAATATGTATCTGAAGATCACTTCCCTCGTCCTGATCTGGAGCTTAGGCAGGTGGAATTCTTCTTTGAATGTAAACTGATTGAGGATTATGAGCCGCAAAATGGTACGCACCCGGACCAACGCCAGCAAAAGGTGAAATGGGTGAAGCTGGATGAGCTCGATAAGGTGAATTTCTATCCTGTTTGTCTTCAGGAAAGTCTCAGGGACTACGGAAAGGGTGATTTGCCTGTATATCTAGGTGAATGTAACTGAGTTTTCTGTCAGCTATCAGTTATTCTCAGCTCACAAAAGGAAAAAACACCCACCCCCTCGGCTTTCGCCGTCCCCCTCCCTTGAGGGGGTTGTCAAATAACTCGTTTTCAACAGGCTGGGTCTACATACCTGGTACTTCATAGTCAGACGTAAGGGTGGGTTTCCATGCCCACCCGTTCTGGCTCGTGGTCGGGAGACCACGAGCCAGAACTATTTCTTACTTGTTCGTTACTTGTTCGAGCATGGTCTTCTGACCACGCTCATGGATGAGATAATAATTGCTGGCATTGGTTGTTCTCAGCCAACACTTCAAAAGGTATAATTGAGAAAACAAAGGCGGGCAAGCTTCTTGCCCGAAAGGAACAACTATGCGCCAGGGACTGCTTAGCAACCAACAACTCCTTTTCTTGCAGAAAGAAAAGCACCTCCTTCAGGAAGCACTTGCCACTTTAGGGCAATTTTCACTGCCTGAAGAAAACTTCAAAAAACTACGCGAAGCCATCGATCAGCTGGATGAACTTTTTCTCATTGTTGCCGCCGGTGAGTTCAATGCCGGCAAAAGCGCATTGATCAACGCGCTTTTGGGCGAAAGCGTGCTGCAGGAGGGCGTTACCCCCACCACAGCCCACGTAACGTTGCTGCGCTGGGGCGAGACTGCCACGCATCAGGTTGTGGATGACGGGTTCGCGATCGTAACGCATCCTTTACCTTTGCTAAAAGAACTGAACATGGTCGATTCACCGGGCACCAACGCGATCAACCGTCAACATGAACGCCTGACCAGCGATTATGTCCCTCGGTCCGATCTGGTTTTATTTATAACTTCAGCAGACCGACCGCTGACCCAAAGCGAACGCGTATTTCTGGAAAAGATCCTGACCTGGGGCAAGAAGGTCAGCATTGTGATCAATAAATGCGATATTCTCGATGGTGAAGCGGCCCGTACTCAGGTGCGGGAATTTGTTGAAAGCAACGCGACAGATATCCTCGGTTATCGGCCGGAAGTATTCATGGTTTCCGCGCGCCTGGCGCAAAAAGCTCATCTGGCGGATGATCCTGAAGAGGCAGCCCGATTGCGCGCGGAGAGCGGCATCGAAATACTGGAACACTATATTAATGAAACATTGGACGACAGCGCCAGATTGGAATTGAAACTGCGCAATCCCCTTGGCGTGGCGAACAATCTTGAACGAGCTGCTTCGGAAGCGATCGATTTTCAAATTGCTGACATGCAGCAGGATGCCAGCCTGGCGAAAGATCTAGAAGCGTCGATCGCCCAATATCGGCAGGAACTGGATGGAGAGATCCCGCCGCGTCTGGCTGAAGTTGAGAATATCATGATCAACTTTGAGAATCGCGGACAGAACTTCTTTGACCGCACGATGAAACTGACCAATATCTTTGATTTGGCGAAACCGGAAAAGATCAAAAGCCAGTTTCAGGAGGAGGTCCAGGCGGATGTGTCGGCTGAGATCGATCACAAAGTGCGCAACATGATCGATTGGATGGTCGATAAGGACCTCAACACCTGGTACAAGGTGGCGGGCGCGCTGGAAAGACGGCAGGCGCAATCGGAAAAGCTAAATCCAGCATCCATGACGCCGCAGGCAAACCGACGGCAGGAACTGGTCGAGATCGTTGGCAGCACGATCCAGACGATCGTCAACCGCTATGACCGCGTTCAGGAAGCACAGCAGTTGGCAGACTATGTTCAGGAGTCTGTCGCCCAAACGGCACTGTTTGGGATCGGCGCTCTGGGCGTGGGCGCGATGGTTGCGACCGTTTTGACCACCAAAGCTCTGGATGTGACTGGCATTGTCACCGCTGGAACGCTGGCGGTGTTGGGTTTGTTTGTGATTCCTTACAAGAGGAAGCAAGCCAAGGACGATTTTGCCGCCAAAATGGCGGAAATGCGGACGAGTTTGCGCGCGACGCTCGAAAAAACCTTCCGACATGAGGCAGATGGCGCGGTTAGTCGTCTGGAAGAGAACATTTCGCCCTATGTGGACTATGTTAATAAAGAACAGGCACGTCTGGAGAGCAGCCGCTCGACATTGCAGGAATTAAAAGAAAAGCTTACTGGTTTGGGTGAGGAAATCAGGCAGATCATCAAAGGATAGGTGAACGAAAAATGACAAATGCTTGTGATCTGCCCCAACGCCTGAGCCGGGAAACGGTGTTTAAGAGTGAATATCTGAATTTACATATCGACCGCGTGCGTCAGCCGAATGGTTTCGTGATCGAACGCTTCCATTTTGTGGAATATCCCCGCCCGGCGGTTGGCGTGGTGGTTGAGGATGCGCTTGGACGGGTTGTGTTGGTTCGGGTGCCCCGATATACGATCAACAACTGCAGCTGGTCGATCCCGGCGGGCGGCGTGGATGATGGCGAAGATCCTTTGATCGCTGCCAAACGCGAGGTGCACGAAGAAACAGGTTTTGAATCGAGCGAGCATCGTTTGGTTTACAGTTATTATCCGCAGGACGGCAGCAGCAACAAGCATTTTTTGATCGTTTTTTGTAAATCAGGTGAGCAGACGGGGACATTTGACCCGGACGAGATCAGTGAGGTCGGCTGGTTCACGCGGGAAGAAGTTGAGCAGCTGATCGATCAGGGAGAGCTTGAGGACGGACTGGGGCTGACGGCTTTGTTAATGTGGCTGCGGGAATCAAGCCGCTCATGATCGGGTAGATCGTTTATATGATCATCAGGTGCAGGGGTTTGACCTGGGCGTGTAACGACACGCCAGGTATGTCTCCGTCCATTCGTTGATCATTAAAACTTTAAGGGTTCTATTTTGTGCTCTGATAGTGTTGCTCTCGCATGGAGACATTCCTTGAAGGGCTTAACACCATCCCTGCTTAAGATAAATCAGCGCCTTTTAATACGTTATTTCCCTGACCCTTTATACGCCTGATATTCCACTTAAATTACTACCTTAGTGGTATACTTTTTCTCATTGTATCCAAGGAGGCTGGAATGAAAGTTATTATTGTTGGCGGTGTTGCTGGCGGCGCGAGTACGGCTACAAGGTTGCGTCGTGTTGCTGAAGATGCCGAAATTATCATGTTTGAACAAGGACCTTACGTCTCGTTCGCCAATTGCGGTTTACCTTATCATTTGAGTGGTACGATCAAGGAGCGTGAGCAGCTCCTGGTCACTACGCCTGAAAGTCTGCGTGAACTGGTTAACCTGGATGTACGCACCAATCAGGAAGTGGTCGCGATCGATCGCGAGAAAAAGACCGTCACTGTGCGTGATCTGCTGAATGATCGCGAATATACCGAATCCTATGACAAACTTTTGCTTGCGCTTGGCGCCAGCCCGGTCGTTCCGCCCCTTCTGGGTGTGGACAAAGAGGGTGTTTTTGTTTTGCATAACATTCCTGAACTGGACGCGATCTCCGGGTGGATCAAAACACATCAGGTGAAACGCGCTGTCGTGGTAGGTGGTGGGTTTATCGGTCTGGAAGTGGCAGAAAATCTGATCGAAGCCGGTATCAAGGTTGAACTGGTTGAGATGCTCAATCAGGTCATGGCGCCTCTTGATTACGAAATGGCAGCAGTATTGCATGAGCACCTTGCATGGCATGGCCTCGGGCTGCATTTGGGTGATGGGCTCAAATCCATTGAAGATGGTGACAGTGTTTCCTTAAAAGTAAACACCGCCAGCGGTTTGAATATCCCGGCGGATATGGTCGTCCTTGCCATTGGCGTGCGTCCTAATACCAAATTGGCAAAAGAGGCGGGTCTGGAGCTTGAGCCGCGTGGGCACATCTGCACCAACAGTCACATGCAGACCTCCGATCCGGATATCTACGCGGTCGGCGACGCGGTTCAAATAGAATCCCGTATCACCAAAAAACCAACCTTCCTGGCTCTGGCTGGGCCTGCCAGCAAGCAGGGGCGCATTGCCGCGGACAATATTGCTGGAAGAGATATGACCTTCAATGGCGTTATTGGCACCTCCGTAGTCAAGGTGTTTGACCTGACTGCGGCGACTACTGGTTTGAACAGCCGTCAGTTGAAGGATGCCAACATCCCATTTGAGACTGTTACGACCTATGCCAACAACCACGCGGAATATTATCCTGGGGCCTCCCCGATCCAATTTAAACTCCTCTTTGGACCAGAAGGGCAGATCTACGGCGCGCAGGCTGTCGGTCTGGATGGAGTGGACAAACGCATTGATGTCATCGCCACCGCGATCCACGGGAAACTGACGGTTTATGACCTGGAAGAACTGGAACTCGCTTACGCGCCCCCTTATGGAGCTTCCCGCGACCCAGTGAATATACTCGGTTTTGCGGCTGCCAACGTTTTGCGCGGGGATGTGGAAGTTCTCCAATGGGACCAGTTTGACGAGATCGATGAGGAAAAATGGGTCAAACTTGATGTGCGCGTACCAGAAGAATTAATGGTTTTCACTGTCCCGGGCGCGATCCACATTCCTTTAACCGAATTACGTGGGCGTTTGGACGAACCGCCAAAAGATAAAAGGATCCTTTGCTTCTGTGGTACTGGTAAACGTTCCTATTTCGCAGCGCGTATTTTAAGTCAAAACGGATTTGATGTAGTTAATCTCTCTGGTGGGCTCAATATCCAAAAAGCAGTCAAAAAATCTGAAAAAACGACAAAACAAGCTGACTTTTCTGTCAGCAGAGAACCTGTTAGGAGGACAATTATGGATGAGGGACAAATCAATTATCATTTAGACACTTGCGGATTGCAGTGTCCTGGTCCAATCCTGAAACTTTACAACAAGATCAGTGAAATGGAGGATGGTGAAGTGGTCCAGATCCAGGCCACCGATCTCGGTTTTGCCAAAGACGTGGAAGCATGGACAAAATCTACAGGAAACACTCTGCTTGACCTGAACATGGCAGGCGGCACCGTGACCGCCAGGGTTCAGAAGGGGCTTGGCGCGGTGGTTCAGACGGCTGACGCTTCTCCCCTGCCCACTCCTACGCCTGGAAAGGACCTGACCATGGTCGTCTTTTCCGGTGATCTGGATAAAGCCATTGCCGCTTTCATCATTGCCAACGGTTTTGCCGCGATGGGTCAAAAAGCAACCTTGTTCTTCACCTTCTGGGGGCTCAATATCCTGCGTAAGCCGGAGCCGGTCAATGTTAAGAAGACTTTCATTGAAAAAATGTTTGGTTGGATGATGCCCAGGGGTGCGGACAAACTGACCCTTTCCCAAATGCACATGATGGGCGCTGGAACCGCCATGATCAAAGGCATCATGAAGAAATACAATGTTGATTCTTTGCCGGAGATGATCCGGACCGCTCAGAAGAACGGCGTGCGAATTTTGGCCTGCCAGATGTCGATGGATCTGATGGGTATCAAGATGGAAGAACTGATCGATGGAGTCGAGTCGGCTGGTGTGGCGACCATGGCCGCTTCAGCGACAGATTCCAACACGCACTACTTCATTTAGTCCCTCAATCTCAATAGCGATAAGAGTCGGATTGGAATCTACGGTCCGACTCTTTTTGTTTCATGCTCAATTCGGCTTCCACCTCCACTCGCGATCAACGAACATCCATTAAAATAGCTATATGATCGCTTTTGGTGAAGACAGACAGGTAAAAATGGAAAAGACCGCCAAATTAGGCTGGATCCTTTTTGCTTTGGGGACGGGTTTGTATTTGCTAACCCGTTTCCTGGCGCTGGATAAATTCCCGATCTACTTTTTCTCCGACGAAGCGATTCAGACCATGTCTGCCTTTGACCTTATCAAGCGTGGGTTTCGCGACATTCAGGGCAATCTCTTCCCGGTCTACTTTGAAAACGGGCAGCAGTTTAACCTGTCGCTCTCGGTCTGGCTGCAGGTGCTGATCGCCTGGCTACCGCGCTCTGTCTGGCTCACGCGGGGGCTGCCGGCATTGATCAGTCTTGTCTTTCCAGTGAGTGTGGCCTTTTGGGCAAAAGATCACTACAAAAGTAAGATCTGGTGGTTGGCGCCTTTTGTCATCAGCGCCTTGCCAGCCTGGTTTTTGCATTCCCGCACTGCCTTCGAGACCTCACTGGGGCTTAGCTTTTTTAGCTTTTTTCTATATTTTTATTTGAAGTATCGCGACCAGAACCCAAAAAACCTACCGCTGGCACTTTTGTTCGGCGCCTGCGCATTTTACAGTTACGCCCCGATGCAACTGGTCGTTGGCGTGACGGGACTGGTCTTATTATTGGTCGATTGCAAATATCACTTCGCGAATAAAAAGAGTCTTATTACAGGCGCGATAGTCTTATTATTGCTGGCATTGCCTTACTTTCGGTTTCGCTTTTCTCATCAGGAAGCTTTGCGTGCGCATTTGCAACTGTTACGGTCTTACTGGCTCAGCGATCTTTCTGTAATTGGGAAACTGGGGCTGTTTGTCGAAAAATGGCTGAAGGGGCTGGATCCGCGCTATTGGTTCCTCCCAAATCAGGTGGATCTGATCCGCCATCAGATGAAGGGCCTGGGGCATCTGCCCTGGTTCTTCTTTCCTGCCTTTATTCTTGGGTTTGCGAAAAGCCTGAAAGAGATCAAAAATCCGCCATACCGGCTGGCGGTGATCGCGTTGCTGGTTGGTCCACTTGGCGCGGCAATGGTGGATATCAGCATTACAAGGGTTTTAGTGATGAATCTCCCCTTTGCCCTTATGATATTTCTGGGTTTTGACTGCTTCGCAGGATGGATGGAGAACAAAATGGCGATCCGCAAAGCCATGTTAGCGGGGTTGACAGGTTCTCTTTTTCTTTTCTCGTTTTGGATGTGCGTAGACGCGGTTCAAAATGGCGCGCTTTGGTATCCTGATTATTCTTTATACGGTATGCAATGGGGCGGACGTGAGATCAGCGAGAAGATCGAAAGCTTTCTTGAGGAAAATCCGGATGCTGAATTAACTTTGAGCCCGAGCTGGGCAAATAATACTGACATCATCATGCGTTTCTTTTTGGGCGACCCTTTGCCCGTGACCTTAGGCTCAACTTTGGAATATGATCTTTATTACCGGGAAATAAGACCGGAACAGGTCTTTATAGTTGGCCCGGAAAAGTTTGAAGCCCTGGCTCGAAACCCAAAGTTTGAAGAAACCCAAATCTTGGACAGGCTGCAATGGCCGGACGGAAGAACGGGCTTCTTTTTTATTAAGCTTAAGTATTCACCAGATGCCGAAGAGATCTTCGCGGAGGAGTTGCTGGAACGCCAGAAGCCGGTGGAGCTCGATTTTAACCTGATGGGGCAGCGGGTGCGGATCAGCCACTCACGCCTCGACATGGGAACGATTGCCAGCGTTTTTGACGGCAACCGCGCGACGCTTATCCGTAGCTTAGAGGCAAATCCGATGATGATCAGTATCGATTTTCCAGAAGCAGTAGCTCTTGAAGGCGCGACAGTGTTGGTAGGGGCTCAGGCAACCCAGCTTACAGTGGCGATTGTGACGGAAGAGGGGGACTCTCTTACTTTTATGGAAAAAGTTGAAGATTCGGATGTCGTGCGGCCAGTTTCGGTCGATTTTGGCGGACGATATTCAATTAAACAGCTGCAGATCTGGGTCGAAAGCCTGAATGAGGATGAGCCTGCGCATGTGCATTTGTGGGAATTGATTTTGGAATAACACCAATACGATGCACACACGAACATTCCTTTCGGGAAACCCCTCACCTTGGAACCCAGGGTAGACTGTCTGCCCTGCGACAGCCCCTCATCCGCCCTTCGGGCACCTTCTCCCGCGGGAGAAGGCTATTATCTGTCGAACCGAATAGTGAAAGATGTAGTCCGGATTCTCCTGGAATCCGGACTACATTGCCTAGTCAGAATTACTGGTCTCCTCACAAATTGCTGGTTGTCAAATATTGAAGAATCAATATCATCCTGATATACTATTAATAGTTCAGCATATTTGTATATAGCGACCTATAAACTAGTTGTTTGGGTAGATTGTTCTACCAGTTTGTTGGCGAAAGCTAACAAATACCTGCGTCAAAAGGATCAGCCCGCAAAGGAGGAAATAAGCCATTTACTAACGCTCAATTGACTCTTTCAACCAACCAAACACGAGAAAAGAAAGGAGATTACCATGCCTGCTAAAAAGGCTTTCATCGTGTTCATGCTGATGGTTCTTTGTTTGCTACCATTTAAAGATACCATCGCGGCACCAATTGCCATAGATCCTATCGTTCAAGATGAACCCCCAATCACTGAACTCAGTACTGGAATCGCACCAACAACCTTCGATCGTTCCGAATTGAGCTCTCTCTCCGGCAGTAATGTGACCTTTGATCCAACGGCTGGAGGTGACGACTGCTATGCAGCGGGTGAACCTCAAACTCTCTGCTTCAAATCAGAATCTTTCACCACAGATTTTGAATATGTTTATAACAACTGGCTAAAATTCCCTGCTGATTGGACGGTATCCGATGTTTATGTCCAGGGAACACCAGTTTGTGATAATGGCTCCTGGGGCAATTTTAGTTGGTCTTTCCAAACATCGCCCTATGAAGTAAACATTTCTCATAATCGTAAACAGAAGCCCACCGATCATTGTGTGGCAACCTACTGTGTGGATGTAACACCAGCGGCTGGCTCTGATCCCACTGGCGTGTCCTGGTATTTTGACGGTGACGGATTTGAAAGCTCACCGCACAACCCCTGCAGTGATGATGGCTACACCCCTGAAGGTCAAAATACCTGTGATGAGAGCACCAAACCTGTTGCAGCAGTTCCTGTTTGTGTTCCTCGGGTCAGACTGACTCCCGCGGAAATTTCAAGCTCAGGTTGCCGTGGAGCGTCCAAGACTCAGAATTTGACCATTTCAAATCTCACTGGGGCTCAGTCTACATTTGCCATCACATATAACAAAGACTTCTCTGGTGAAATTATTGTGCCTGAAGAAATCACGCTTGCTGATGGCGAAATGACTGACTTTGACGTCATTCTCGCCCCTGACTTCAGCAATGGGGATGGGGAATACACGGTCACGGTAACTGTATCTGATGGCAGCTACACGGATCAATCAGTCATCCGTCACACAATATATACTAAACTACATGAATGGCAGCAAATAGAGACAAATCCAATTGCCTTGATGGATAATGTTTTGGCTGGCTATGATGGTAAGGTTTGGAGCATTACCGGCTTTGGCTCATCGATTGGAGTAAGTACCTACGATCCTGTTTCCGACACATGGACTTTGGTGCCTGAATCTGCGCCGCCCTGGGGCGGTGATGGTTATCCGCGATCCGGCTGCCAGGTAGGAAACGAGGTGTTTGTTTATGGTGATGCTACAGGTGTTTATGAAGGTCTGTGGAGTTACAACATGGATACTAACACCTGGACCTCCGAGACCCCCGGCGGCACTCCTCCACCTCAAACCGGCATTTGGGCGCCTGCCTGGGTGGCAGATACCAGCACCGGGGTATGCTACATGACCGGTGGAGCAACAACTCCAGGTGTTGGTGATCTGGCAACAGTTTATGTCTACGATACTGTGTCAAACACCTGGCTGACAGAACTACCGGCTTTTACAGGTGCCCGCGACTTCCATGCTGCCTTCCTGTTCACACGACCCGCTGATGCCCATAAGCTTTTGTGCCTTGCCGGTGGGGTCGATTCAACGGAGACTGTTTTAGATTCAACCCAGTGCTATGACTTTTCAACAAGCAGTTGGAACGCCGAGAATGCTGACCTGGGAGCCCTTCCAAACGGATGGTGGGGAATGGGTTACGCTCAGCAGGAAGGAAAGCTTTGGCTGGTGGAAGGTGCAGATGCTAATGGTAGTCTCTATAACCAGAGCGCGTATTATGATATCGCGGACAATGAATGGGTGCTGGCTGGACCATTACCGGACAGCCCAGTTTATCGTACCGCGGCGGTCTCGCTCGATGGTGTCATCTACCATGTTGGCGGGTCCACAGGTTTGTTAAGCCCCACAGGTCTTTCACACAAACGAGTTGACATCTACTGCCCGACATGTGAATTCACCAAGCAAGCCACAGAACTCGTATTACCAGGTCAGGAGATCCATTATTTAATCACCATTGATCCATTGGGCGAGGAGCCACTGTATGTTTACGACAATCTACCCGCATCTGTCGAATTTGTTCCTGGCAGTTTGTCTGTAACGCCAGATATTGGGTCATATGGCTATGATCCAGTGAATCGAAAGATCTGGTGGTCCTCTGACTCCACATCAGCGGTGGGTTCCGGTTGGACACCTGCAAAGGAATCCGGTACTTCTATAAATTCGGATATCACAAGACATGGTGAAGAACCTGCATTGTTGACACCATCCAAATCCGTCGATTACGCAATCAACTCGATACTATGGGATCAACCTCTTGGCTCTGTTAGTACTGCTGCTTACCTTAGCCAGGAATATACCGACATACCTAGCAATTCTACTTTCCTAGCTGATGACTTTGTTGCGACATCCCCATGGATAATCGATACGATTTTTGTTCCTGGTAATGGATGGAACGGTTTTACCACATTAGTAAATGCTTCTGCTCTGAACTTCATGATCTACGCGGATAATGGGGGTATTCCTGCGGGATATCCAACCGGAGGCGGTCAGCCGCCGGTTTGGGTGTATTCGCTTTCCCCAGGTGATCCACAGATTACCATCACAAATGGAGCGAGTGGAAAACCTTCAAATACGCAACTTACTCTTGATGTGCCAATCAATTTGCCAGCAGGTCACTACTGGCTTATCTTCTATCCAACTATGGGTTTTTCCACTGGTGGTCAATATGGCAGGCAACGAGCTGATACGATGAACTTCAATACCGCGCGTTTCATTAACCCTGGCGATAGTTTTTTCTGTGGTGCTGAATGGCAATCGTGGATGTGTATGTGGGGCTTTGAAACTGATCTTACATTCCGCATTGAGGGAATTAAAGTTCCTAGTCTGCAGATCGAATTTGATGCCATTGTCAACGCACCCCCAAATCAGATAATTACCAACAATGCATTTCTCGAATTTGGTTCCCACCTCTTGCAGGCAAGCGATGACACCTTTACCGGGTTTGGAATAAATTTGCCTATGATATTCAAGTAATTTTTTCTTTCTCCATGAACATGGGCTCTCATTGTTGGCAGTCCATGTTTTTGTTTTAACTACATCCCCCTCTCGCAGCTAACAATTACCAGCAATTCTCAGTATGGATGAAAAGATGGCGAGGCTGACTCAAAAGTCAAACTTCATTTTTAACTTCCTCACTTATAGGCACTTTTAGCCATAAAAATGGGATTGCATCGTCAAATCATGGGCAAAAATTGATAGTTACCCCCACTTTAAGACCAATTTTTTGAAAATTCGGACTTTTGGGTCAGCCTCGGGAACCTAATCTTTTTCTTGTTCGGACGTGATCTCCTGATCATTTCCAAATATAAAATGAGAATTGCGGAACAATTAACGGAGAATATAATATGCTCAAATGTGTAAACAATGAAATCCAGATTGCCAGGATATTGATGCAATCACTATATGAAACCGGAGTTAAGGTTGTACCTCAGTTGCGGCAATGGGAACCTTGTAGAATTCCTGGAAAACGAACGATTTTGCGGGAGTTACTTCGCTCTTGATAAAAATCAGCAATTCTCAGTATTGAAATTAAGTATGGTTCGTGGTCAGGAGACCACGAAGGAACCTAACTCTTTTTCGTGTCCGGACATGATTTCCTGACCATGTTTATGGGTAAAATAGAGATTGCCAGGTTTTGATGGATCCTTCTGGAATTCAGCCTGCATTTAGGTGTTGCAATCCCCTTGCATCCTCTAAAAACGTGATATACTTTACCCGCTCCGTTGGAAGACGGGGACACTATTATACACGCCTCGGGTCAGGAGTTCCTGCGTGCCCAAAAGGGTTAGGAGCTTCGTAAAACCAGGTGGAAGCATAACGCAAAGGAGTTATCATGTCTAATGTATCTATGAAGGCTCTTCTTGAGAGCGGTGTCCATTTCGGACACAGAACCAATAAGTGGAACCCTAAAATGCGCCCTTATATTTTTACCGAGCGTAATGGCATCCATATCATCGACCTGCAGCAAACCGTAAAGCTGTTGGACGAAGCTTACAACGTTGTTCGCGACACTGTTGCAGGTGGTGGTTCCATACTCTTTGTTGGCACCAAACGCCAGGCGCAGGAAACAATCCAGTCTGAAGCAGAACGCTGCGGCATGCCTTATGTCAATCAACGCTGGTTGGGTGGAACGCTGACAAACTGGACCACAATTCAACAGGGTCTTGTAGAATTAACCCGCCTTGAGAAAATGTTTGAGTCCGGTGAGGTTCATCGTCTGACCAAAAAAGAAGGTCTCCTGCTGGAACGCAAAATCAATCGACTCGACACTCGTCTGAGTGGTTTGCGTACTATGAAAACATTGCCCAAGTTGCTTTTTATTGTTGATGTTGAACGCGAAGATACCGCAGTCCGCGAAGCTGTCTCGAAGGAAATCCCTGTGATTGCCATGGTTGACACCAATTGCGACCCCAGCAATATCGATTATGTAATTCCCTCCAATGATGACGCGATCCGCGCGATCAAGTTGCTGATCGGTCATATCGCAGATGCGGCAATCGAAGGCGCGATGATGCGCAAGGATGAGGAAGAGGAAGAAGTAATCGTTCCTACTTTCACGAGCATTTCTCGCAGAATCAAAGATGAAGATGAATTGGATGATGAGGATCTGCTCGGTGAGAGTACCCGTGCCAAGATCGTATTTGAAAAACGACATAACACTGTTGCTGAGGATGACACGGGCACTGACACTGACGTTGAAGACGAAGAAGAATAAGAGTAAAGGAGTACTGGAAAGGACAGATTATGGAAATTACCATTGATATGATTAAAGAGCTGCGAGAAAAAACCGGTTGCGGCATCATGGATTGTCGCTCGGCTTTGCAAAATGCCAAAGGTGATATGGACGCCGCCATGGAAGAACTGCGAGAAAAAGGTTTGAAAAAGGCTGAAAAACGCGCCAATCGCGAAGCTTCAGAAGGTCGTCTGGAAGTCTATGTTCACAGCGAAGGTCGTCTGGTGGTATTAGTGGAGGTCAACTCTGAAACCGACTTTGTCTCGAAATCGGATATGTTTAAAGAGCTTGCCCACGAGATTGCTCTGCAAATTGCTGCCGCGTCACCGAAGTACGTTGCTGAAAGTGATGTTCCCGAAGAAGTTATCGAAGCAGAAAAAGAAGCAATCACTGCCCGTGTACGTGAAGAAGGCAAACCCGAAGCCATCATTCCTAAGATTGTGGAAGGTTCGATTAAAAAATTCATGAACGAAAACGTTCTGTTGAATCAAAAGTACATCCGTGACGAAAGCAAAACTGTTGCAGATCTGATCAACGATAAAGTTGCCTCTCTGGGCGAACGTATCGTGATCCGTCGCTTCGTGCGCTGGGCACTGGGAGAGACAACCCCTGCTCCAGTCGATGACGAAGAAGCTGCTTAGTTTCAAAAGAGCCAACCCTCGGTTGGCTCTCTTTTTAGTCCTATAGAAACGGGAGATTGAATGAGCGAAAATAATCAAACAAACAAATACAATCGCATTCTGCTCAAGCTTTCCGGTGAATCCCTGGCGGAACCTGGCGGGCATGGTATCGCACCGGCCCAGGCAAGGCACATCGCTGAGTTGGTCAAGAGCGTATTTGAAACCGGTGTGGATATCGCTATTGTCATTGGCGCTGGAAACTTGTGGCGCGGCGCGACCGGTGAAAATAGCGGTATGGATCGCGCGACTGCAGATTATATGGGTATGTTGGCAACGATGATGAATGCTCTGGCGTTGATGGATGCCCTCGAGCAGATTGAGGTTGATACTCGTGTAATGTCAGCAATTGAAATGCGCACCGTAGCTGAACCATATATTCGACGACGCGCAATTCGTCACATGGAGAAAGGACGGGTTGTCATCTTTGGTGGTGGTACCGGAAATCCCTATTTTTCAACTGACACAGCCGCTGCGTTGCGGGCAACTGAAATTGGAGCGGATCTCGTCATTAAAGCCACAAAAGTAGATGGTGTTTACGACCGTGATCCCAATATTTATCCGGACGCAATTCGCTATCAAAGACTAAGCCACATGGAAACACTGAGCCAACGCCTGAATGTGATGGATAGCACGGCGATTTCACTTTGTATGGACAATAATATGCCGATCATGGTGCTCAACCTTTGGGAGCCGGGAGCTTTGATGGCTGCCATCCGTGGAGAACAAGTCGGAACTTTGGTGACGATGGACGAATAATGAGTTTGCAATACATTACTCCTGAATTATTTGAAAAATTAGTAGGATTAGCCGCTTTGGAGCTTACCGAAGAGGAACGCGCTTATCTGTTTGAAGAAATGAACCATCAACTTTCATCAGTGGAAAGCTTGCGCCAAATCGAGATCCCCGAAGGCACAATACCATCACTGCATGGACTCAACCCTGAAGGAATTCCTCCGCGCGCTGATGACTGGAAAGCTTTTGCAAAGCCTGAACAGATCGTGGCGCTGGCGCCCGAAAGCGAAGACGGAATGATCGCTGTACCGGATGTAAAGGGGGCGAAATGAGTTTGACCTCTTTAAGCGCGTTTGAAGTTGCTAGGAAAGTAAAAGCCGGTGAGCTGAAAGCCGTTGAAGTTGCCGAAGCAGCTTTGGCGCAGATACAAGCTGTGGACGGCCTGTCGGGTTCACTGGATGGCGGCGCGGTCTCTGCTGACGAAGAAAAGAAGGTGCATGCCTTTATTCAGCTCACTGAAAAGATGGCATTGGAACAAGCCGAAAAGGTCGATCAGGCAATTGCCAGGGGCGAAGATGCTGGAATTTTGGCTGGCGTGCCGGTTTCGATCAAAGATATCTTTTGCGTGGAAGGCACGACAACAACTGCAGCTTCGCGAATACTCTCGAATTTCGAGCCTCCATATACCGCGACCGCAGTGCAAAGGCTGATTGATCAAGGGGCATTAATTCTTGGGAAAGTTAACCTGGATGAGTTTACTTTTGGCTCTTCCAACGAATCGAGTGCCTATCAACCTGCCAGCAACAATCCCTGGAACACGGAGCATGTTCCAGGTGGTTCTTCCGGCGGTTCAGCAGCCAGCGTCGCGGCGGAAGAGGTCGCGCTCTCACTTGGCACCGATACGGGCGGTTCGATCCGTCAACCAGCGGCTTTTTGCGGCGTTGTCGGGCTTAAACCCACTTATGGACGCGTCTCGCGCCTGGGTTTGATCGCTTTCTCTTCGTCGCTGGATTGCCCGGGCCCGATCTCCCGGGATGTGCGCGATTCGGCGCTCATGCTGCAGGCTATGGCTGGCGTGGACCCGAAGGACAGCACCTCATCAACCCGACCGGTTGATGATTACCTGGCCGCGCTCGGGCAGGATGTCAAAGGTCTGCGGATCGGGCTTTCGCCTGATTATGACGCTGTTTATTACCCGGATTTTGAAACCGGTGAGGTGCGAAAGGAAGCGATCCAGAAAGAAGTTCACGATACGCTTTATCGCAGCGCGGAATTACTGGCAAAAGCGGGAGCGGAGATCGTTGAAAACGTTCCCATGCCCAATACCGCTTACGGTATTCCTGCCTATTTTGTGATCTCGCGGGTTGAGGCAGCTTCAAACCTGCATCGTTTCGACGGGGTGAAATATGGTTATCGGACAGAACCCGCAGTCAGCAACCTTAGCGAGCTTTATCGCCTCACCAGAGCAGAAGGCTTTGGTCCACAGGTCAAGCTGCGCATTTTGATGGGCATGTATCTCTCAGCTGCAGGGCACGACGCTGATTATTACACGCATGCCCAAAAAGTCAGAGCTTTGATCCGGCAGAATTTTGTCAGAGCTTTTGATCCAGATGGGGGTCATCGGCTGGATGCCTTACTCACGCCAACCACCGCGACGACTTCTTTCAAGCGGAAAGCTGTTTTTGGCGATTCCCTGCTGATGCAATATTCTGATCAGATGACAGTGTCCAGCAATCATGCTGGCGTGCCTGCCCTGACGATCCCGGCAGGTCTGGACGAAGCAGGACTGCCGATCGGGATCCAATTGATCGGCAGCGATTTTCGCGAAGACCAGATCTTGCGCATAGGCTACGCTTTTGAGCAAGTTAGCCGAGACGAAGCCTGGCGCGAAGCGCGACCGCAGGTTTTGGCCGGGGAGGTGAAGGCATGAAAGATTACGAAGTTGTTATCGGGCTGGAAACTCATATTCAGTTGAACACCAACACCAAGATCTTTTGCTCTTGCAAAGCGGATTCCTGGGAAGACGAAGCAAACACCAACATCTGCCCGGTCTGCAGCGGTTTGCCTGGCACATTGCCGGTGTTGAATGAAGAGGCGGTGAGAAAAGGCGCGCTTTTGGCAGCTGCCATGCACGCTGAGGTCAATCCGCTCAGTCGTTTTGACCGGAAAAATTATTTTTATCCTGATCTGCCCAAAGGCTATCAGATCACTCAATTTGATGAACCGATCGGCAAGGGCGGCTATCTGGACCTGAAAATGGCTGACGGCACGAAAAAGCGTGTGCGCATTCACAAGCTGCATCTGGAAGAGGACGCGGGTAAGACCAAAATTGAGCATGGCACCCGTCTTGTGGACTTCAACCGCTGCGGCGTCCCACTGATCGAGATGGTCACAGAGCCCGATCTGAGATCAGGTGAAGAGGCAGCTCAATATCTGATCCAGCTGCGCCAGTTGCTGCGCTGGATCGGTGTTTCGGAAGCCGACATGGAGCGTGGGCATCTGCGATGCGATGCTAATGTCTCCATCCGTGAGCGCGGCAGCCAGGTTTTGAATACCAAAACTGAGATCAAGAACGTCAATTCGATCGATTCGGTGCGCCAGGCGATCGATGAAGAAGCCAAACGCCAGATCGAGCTGGTCGAGTCGGGCGGCAAGGTGGAATCCTACACGCTCGATTGGGACGCTGACCGCAATAAGCTGAGCCTGATGCGTTCAAAAGAGACCGAAGCCGATTACCGCTATTTCCGCGACCCGGATCTGCTGCCTGTCAAACTAAGCCAGGAAGAGATCGATGAGATCATCGCTTCGCTGCCGGAGCTGCCTCTGGATAGGCAGGCGAGGTTTGTGGCGGAGTACGGGCTTTCTGAATATGATGCCGATATCCTGACCAATGAACGCAGTTTGTCGGATTATTACGAGGCTGCCGTGAGCGCCTATGCGGGAGAACCGAAGGCGGTGGCGAATTGGATGATGAATGATCTGTCCCGCATGCTCAATGATCTGGGAAAAACCGCCGATCAGTTGGTGTTAGGTCCGAAGGCTCTGGCTGAGATCATCCAGATGGTTGATGACGGCAAGATCAATGCGGCAACCGGCAAGAGCCTTTTGAAAAAGGTTGAGGAAAGCGGTTCCCGCCCGGCTGAGATCGTTGAAAAAGAAGGTCTGGGTCTGATTGCCGACAGCGATGCCCTGCGCGCGCAAATTGAGGCGGTTTTGGCTGGCGCGCCGGATGAAGTCGCCAGTTTCAAGGCTGGAAAAGAGAGCTTGCTAGGTTGGTTTGTGGGGCAGGTGATGCGCTCAAGCGGCGGCAAGGCTGACCCCAAGCGGACAAGAGAGATCTTGTTGGAGTTGTTGAAAAAATAAGCAAACTTTGTTTGGAAGAAAAGATTGCTCGTGGTCGTGCGACTGCGAGCATTTTTTAATGGGAGTTGCCAAAAAATTATTGACAGGTCAACTTTTTAGACTAAAATAGTGTCTACGCGGGCGTCGCCAAGTGGTAAGGCATTAGCCTTCCAAGCTAACATTCGCCGGTTCGAATCCGGTCGCCCGCTCTTTTTATTTAACCAAGAAAAATTTTTTGGAATTAGGTGCGCAAGCAGTCCGCTCTTCTGCCCTCACCCCGGCTTCGCCGACCCTCTCCCACTGAGAGGGCTGTGTCCTTCAAACCCGGCACCACCCTACTTCTCAGCAGGAGAAGGGGAACCACGAAGTGGTGGATGAGGGGACGGGAAGAAAAGCGTGAACGGATGTTTAACCAATTGCGTTAGGTGCGCAGAGGTTTTGCAAATAATTACGAATGATGTCTTTTTTATTGGGTTAATCCTGATAACAATAAACCCGATTCTGGAGTTGAATCCGGTCTGCATTTACCCGTCGTTTTGATCATCCTCAGGCTGGTTGTTTTCCTCCTCCGAAGAATCGGTCAAAGGAAGAGCTGGGACGGGATCGATGCGCTCTTCCATGCGCATTTGCCCGCGGAAGAAGGCGCCGTCTTCACTGCTAAATGACGTGGTGACAACATCACCCCAAACCTTACCGCTCGCGCGGATCTCAAGCTTTTGGCAGATGATATCTCCCTGTACCGTCCCGGCGACGATGACGGTATCAGCTTTCAGTTCTTTTGCCTGTACTTTGCCGGTCTCGCCCACTACGACCAGACCAGAAATGGCGATCTCACCGGTGATGGTACCTTCAATTCGCACGCCGCCTCTGCCGCGCAGGTCGCCCAGCCAGCTGATGCCGGGACCGATGACGGAAGTGACCTTGCTTTGGGTCGTATCGGGCACAAAAGTTGGTGTTTCGCGTTTTCTTGGAAAGAGCATTTTATAAACCATCTTCCTTGATCAAAATTTTAACATCCTGCCAGTCCAAATGCCAGCGCCAGGGAATGGAAAGCCAGGGTTCCGGTGTTTTACCTAATCCAACGCGCGGGCTGGTGCGGACAAGCTTTGCAGGTGGCGTGATGCCATCTTCAAGGAATATTGTACTCCCTGTCTGGCAAAGATCGTGTTCGTTTAGAGTCCCATCAATCCCTAATCCCTGGGCTAATTTCGCGGGTCCGTTGAGCCAATTGGCTGTGCGCGCCAGCATGGGGCGGTTTTCCTCCATTTGTGAGATGCCCTCAAGGGGAAAGATCGCCCGAATGAGTACCGCGGAAGGGATATCGACCTCGTCGGTAACGATATTGAGTAACCAGTGCATGCCATAAGTGAAGTAAATATAAGCCCTGCCGGCTTGCCCGAACATCGGCTCGGTGCGCTTTGTCCGCCCGACCCGGGCATGACATGCCAGGTCATTTTGCCCCTGGTAGGCTTCGGTTTCAGTGATGATGCCTGCCAGGCGCATGCCATTCTGCAGGCGCACAAGGCGCTTGCCGACCAAAGCCGGCGCTACCTGGGGGGCTGGACGGGAAAAGAAATCGCGCGCCAGCATGTCAACTCTGCAACTGTTTTAGCAGGGGGTCTTTTTCCATCGTCAGGCGCAAGCCAGTTTCGAGAGGCACCATGGGCAGGAAATTGAGTTTTTCGTAAGCCTTTCTGATATCAGCACACATGCGGGAAGTACCCTCACTTTTGTGTGGATTATAGATCTCCTCAGGCTTGCGACCGGTCACCTGCCTGACCAGGCGCACCAATTCGAGCACGCTGGTTTCAACGCCGCTGCCGATGTTGATCACCTCCTGATCGACATCATCCGCGGATGCCGCGGTTACCATGGCGTTGACGACATCATCGACATAAATATAGTCGCGGGTTTGCTTGCCGCTGCCATGGATGATGATCGAGCTGTTGGAAAGTGCCTGCTTGAGGTAGCTGGGGATGATCGGGGGGTGTGACGGTGGGGTGCGCTGCCCCGGTCCATAGGCGTTAAAAATGCGCAAACAGACAGCTTCAACACCGTTCTGATGACCAATTGTCTTTACGTAATGCTCTGCTGCCAGCTTTGAGACCGCATAAGGTGAGCGCGGTTTGACTTCGATAGTTTCCTGATAGGGGATTTTGGTTTGGTCACCATAGATCGCGCCTGATGAAGCCAAAACAACACGTTTGGTGCCAGTATCGCGAACAGCTTCCATGAGTGTGACCGTGCCGGTAACGTTGACATGGTTGTATCCACTGGGAAAGAGTATGGATTCCGGCACCGAGATGCGCGCAGCCAGATGAAAAACACAATCAACATCCTGCAGGAGCGTCCAAAGCAGGGTTTTATCGGAAACATTGCCTTTGTTGAACTGAACATCAGGCAGAAGGTGGGCGGGATCGCCCGCGGAACAGTCGTCCAAAACGGTAACATGGTGCCCAAGGCTGGCAAGGCGATTGCTGAGGGCTGTGCCCAAAAAACCGGCTCCACCGGTAATAAGAAATCTCATAGCTTCCTCTGGGCAAAATTATAGCACGGAGCAAAAAACACTGTCGACAAACACGTATAGCGGGAATCGTTAAGGTATACTTTTAATAACCTATTCCTCGATTCTGCAACGGAGGGCTCATGAATAATTTAATTTCAACAAACCGATTTGCAACGATTTGTTTTCAAACGCCTAAAGAGACCAACTGGCTAACTTTAAGCCTGGGAATCGCTTTATTGCTGGCGCTGGTGATTCTCTTGATCTGGCTTTACATCAAAGGTTCTTTGGCACAATGGTTTCGGGCTGGCGTACAATCCAGCAAGTTGAAATTGCGTGACATGCAATTGGTCAATGAAGTGAAGAAGATCGAGCGCGTGAAGTTAACGCAAATCGAAGAGCTGGGGCAGAAGGCATGGAACTCAAAAGTGAGTGATCCAAGTTACGCCCAACTTTGGTCTGATCTGGAAGGCACGGAAACGCAAATCGATACCATCCGGCAGCATTGCCGCGGTCTGCAGGATAATTTGAATCTGGTGCATGCTCAAAAGGATGAGCTTCAGCGCGGTTATGATGAACAGATCTCACAGGTGGATAAGGAACTGAAGACTACAGAGCAACAGCTGAAAACGGCTCAATCTGAAATGCGGCAGCTGGAAAACGATCTGGACAATCTCGCCAATGAAAAGGTCTTGCTGCAGAGAGATATCAAAGCTACCAGAACCGATCTGATCAACAACGAAGGTTCCGATGAGCCTGATCGGGCTGAAATTATGGGGCGATTAAACGCGCGTCTGGATGGATTGGTGCAGAATTTGCTGGAAGTCAGCAATGCCGAACCGGAACTGGCGAGCCAAATTCCGGCGCGGCAGTCAGAAGTGCTGGCTTTGAACGCGCGCGTGAATGAGCTCGCGGAGCAAATTCGCGCGCTCGAAAGCAAGAAGCGAAACGAACTCCAACCACTCGAACAACAATTGGACGGACTGGAAAAGCAGATCAAAGCCCGCAACGACGAGGCGGATAAGCTTGAAGAGAGCATGGAACCAAAGATCAAATCTCTGGGGCACATGGTCGATACAGCGCGACCCAGCGCTGAATCCTTGCAGACTGATTATGTCGAACTGGACGCAAGCTATCAGAAATTAGTGTCACTCTCACAGGAGCGTAATGATCTGGCAAAGCTTTTGGACGGTCTGGACAAGAGCGCCTCGCGCAATTTTTATCTTCTGCTCGTTTTGGTAGTTGTGGTAATAGTTTTGGCAATTTTGTTGATCCTGAATGTGTTTTAAGCTATGGGAGGTCTGATGAATTCAATTGAAGAGATAGTCAAAACCCTGACACTGGAAGAAAAAACAGCCTTGAGCTCGGGGTTGGACACCTGGCACAGCAAGGCGGTTGAGCGACTGGGAATCCGCTCGCTCCTGATGCACGACGGTCCGCATGGTCTCAGAAAGCAGCAGGATACCACCGACAGTTTGGGGTTGAATGAGAGCGTGCCCGCAACCTGTTTCCCGACCGCGGTAACGCTGGCTTGTTCCTTTGACCGCGAATTACTGGGCAAAGTCGGCGAGGCGATCGGCAAAGAAGCACTTGAGCAGGAGACAGATATCGTCCTTGGACCTGGCATCAATATCAAGCGTTCGCCTTTGTGTGGGCGTAATTTTGAATACTTTTCTGAAGACCCTTTGTTGGCGGGTGAGCTGGCGGCGGCGTATATCAATGGCGTCCAATCCCAGGGCGTCGGGACGAGCCTAAAGCATTTTGCGGCAAATAATCAGGAGTTTTGCAGGGTCCTGAACAACTCTCAGGTGGATGAACGGACGCTGCGCGAAATCCACTTAAAACCCTTTGAAATCGCCATACGAAAAGCTCAGCCGTGGACGGTGATGACTTCTTACAACAAGCTCAACGGTGAATATACCGTGCAGCATCGTCAGCTCATGACCGATATTTTGCGGGATGAATGGGGCTTCGAGGGGCTGGTGGTTTCGGATTGGTCGGCGATGGATGACCGTGTCAAGGCAGTCTGGGCGGGAACTGATCTGGAGATGCCCAGCAGCGGCAGGAATCGGGACGAGCAACTGCTGAAAGCTGCCAGGGCAGACAAGATTGACATGGCAGAGGTTGAGCGATCGGTGATCAATCTCTTGAAGCTGATCGAAAAATGTGATCAGAAAAGAGACAGACCCAGCAAAGAGATCTATCAGGAAAATCATCAGCTGGCACGGAAAGTTTTGGGTGAATCGGCTGTTTTGCTGAAAAATGATGCGGAAGCCCTGCCGTTGAAGCGGGAACAATCGGTGCTGGTGGTGGGCGAGATGGGCGAACAGCCGCATTATCAGGGTTCGGGCAGCAGCCGCGTGAACCCGACTTGTCTGGTGAATATCACCGAGGCAGTCGTCAACCGGGGTCTGGCATGGGAGTACCTGCCGGGGCATAGCATCGCGAGTCTGGATGACGCTTCCCTGCTTCGGGATGAGGCTTGTCGTGCCGCAAAGAACAAGGACGCGGTTGTGATCATCGCTGGTTTGACCGAAGATGATGAGGCGGAAGGCTATGACCGCAGACATCTTGAGCTAAGCGCCAACCAAAACGCGCTGATCGAGGCGGTCGCGGCGGTCAATCCAAACGTGATCGTGGTGCTGCAGGGCGGCGGCGTGATGTTGCTGCCCTGGATCGATAAGGTCAAAGCGGTTTTGTTTGTCGGTCTGGCTGGACAGGCTTTTGGCGACGGCACGTTGGATCTTTTGCTGGGTGAGGTCAACCCGAGCGGAAAGCTGGCTGAAAGCTGGCCCCTCAGCCTGGCGGATGTGCCCAGCCAGCCCAGTTTTGGGCAGCGCTACAACAGCCCTTATCCTGAAAGCATTTTTGTCGGCTATCGTTATTATGCCTCTGTTGGCAAAGAAGTTCGCTTCCCCTTTGGATTTGGGCTTTCTTATACCAATTTTGAATTGAGCGAAATAAAACTGGCTTCTTCCGTTGTGGAAACTGATGAGAGCCTGAAAGTCACTGTAAAGGTCAGGAATATTGGCAAAGTGGCGGGAAAAACAGTGGTTCAACTCTATACCCGCGCGCCGAAGTCCTGGCTTTTCAAAGCGGATCGTGAGCTGAAGGCTTTCGAAAAAGTAGGCTTGGAGCCAGGTGAAGAAAAAATAGTTGAATTTGACCTGGCGATGCAGGAGCTGGCGTTCTGGAACCCGATCAGCCATAACTGGCAGGTGGAAGGCGGGGAATATGAGCTGCTGGTCGGATTGGATTCATTAGATGTGCCCCTCTCTGCTAAATTCACGGTAAAGAATCCTAAAAACCAGGAGCCTATACCGGATTTTCGCGATCTGACTCCGCAATATTATCAGCTGCCCCTCTATCCGGAAGGATTTAGCATCGAACAATTTGAGAAACTGCCTGGATCGGTGGCGGTGCCGGAACCTAAGCGCACGACAGGACATTTCGACCTGAATTCCACGCTTTGGGAAGCGCGCAATACCTGGCAGGGACGCCTGGTGGCAAAACAAGCCCTCAAGAGCGCCGCGGTCTTGATCGAAAACTCGACCGAAAATACTGGCAATGCCCGCCGCACGATCGAGGCTTCCACCATCGACGCGCCTTTGCGCTCGTTCATTCTCGGCGGTGTCAATTTGGACACGATCGAGGGAATTCGCGACATTCTCAATCTGCGCCTTCTTCGCGGCTTGTGGAAGGTTTGGAAGGGTAGCCGCGAGTAGTTCGTATAATTAGAAAGGTGAGAGAAAAGTGCAAGTGAGCTTTTTTTACCTCACTTTATTAAGCTGCGTCTTGATAAAAAAGTGAATAAATCAGGAAGGAAAAGATGGAAAGTATTATTGAGGTAAGAAATCTTGACAAAAGCTATGGCAAAACTCAGGTGCTCTTTGATCTCAACCTGGACGTCAAAAACGGTGAGTGTCTGGGGGTTGTCGGCGGGAATGGTGCCGGAAAAACCACCCTTCTGGAATGCATCGAAGGCATTCGTGCCTGGCAGAAGGGCGATATTCTCATAGACGGATTGACGATTGAAAACGATTCAAAACACTTAAGGAAGATCCTGGGTGTCCAACTTCAATCTTCTTCCTTGCCTGCTGAGATCAAGGTAAAGGAAGCCGTCGAGCTTTTCGCGGTTGAGCATAATGTCAGGGTCGATGAAAGACTCTATGATGAGCTTGATGTCAGGCTATTGCTGGACAAGCAATATGGGAAGTTGTCAACCGGGCAAAAAAGACGTCTGCATCTGCTGTTAGCCGTGCTTCATGACCCAAAAATTCTTATCCTGGACGAGCCTACGGCTGGGCTGGATGTCAATTCCAAACATCTGCTCTATACCAAGATCAATGAACTCAAGGAAAAAGGTAAGACGATCCTGCTTACTTCCCATGACATGTACGAAGTGGAAAACTTGTGCGATCGGGTCGTTTTTATCGACAAAGGGCGCATCAGCAAGGAATTGAGCGAAGAGAGTTTGCAGGACAGGGACAGGCACGTGATCGCTATTTCCAGTCAAAAGAACAGCCTGAGCAAAGTGGATACCATGTATGCCAGGTTGATCGAAGAAAAAGACGGAGTGCTTTTCTTCGAGTGCAGCAATATCAGCGCTTGTCTCAAAGAGTTCCTGGAACACCTGGCGGCTCAGGATGACGAAATAACTGATGTCTACCTGAAAAAGAAGACGGTCGAAGAAGAGTTAACAAAGATGATGCGAGGTGAGGAGCAATGAAATCTTTAAAAGCCCTTTTGGTCAATTTGAAAACTTACTATCTGATGACTTTTCGGAATACTTTCCTGGTCATTGCTCATTACCTTTTGCCCGTTTTGTTTTACCTTATGTTTAGTGTCGTTTTTGTGGGAATCAACGAAGAAAACAAGAAGACCATCATCATGAGCATGACTGCCTTTGGTCTGGCGATGAACAGCTATATCGGCTTGCCCGGCAGCGTTGTGCGTTATGCCATCGGGGATATCAAAAGAGCATACATTGCAGGTGGTATCAAACTCTGGCATGTCTTTGTCTGTGCCGCCATCAGCAATATGGTCCATTGCTTTGTGACTTCTATGGTCATCCTGTTCACGGCAAAACCATTGTTTGGAGCGGTCATGCCAGAGTCGATGGGCTGGTACTTCCTCGCCCTTTTCATCAGCATTGTTCTATCAACGCTGATGGGTGTGGTCATCGGGATGTTCTCAAAGACGGAAGGCGTCGCGACCATTATTTCTCAGGCCACCTTTTTGCCTTCTCTCTTTCTGAGCGGCACCATGGTGCCGATCGAATTCCTGCCCAAAATTTTACAGACGATCTCAGATCTGATCCCGCTGAAGCATACTTATATTTTGCTGCAGGGCTATGACCAGCGATCGCTGATTTTTTCTCTCGGTTTCATTGTGGGCTTGCTGGTTTTGTTGGTGATAAGGTATCGGTTTATTATTCGGAGAGAGTAGATCGATAGTTGGACGTCGGATTGATAGTGGTGCACAGAAAGTGCACCACCATCAATCTCGACCCTTCCTCTTGCAAAACGGAGCAAAGGCAGATCGCCACGGTCGGCTCACGCCTCCCTCGCGATGACAGATTTAAGCCGGATTCAACTGCGGAATCCGGCCTACATTTTCTTAAGCTTTTATAAACTTCAATTCGCCGTCACCAAGCTCGATCCTAACCGTGTCGCCATCGGAGAATTCACCTGACAATAGTTTGATCGCCAGTGGATCCTGAACCTCACGTTGGATGGCGCGTTTGAGCGGTCGCGCGCCAAATTCAACGCTGTATCCTACATCCGCCAGCCAGGCGCGAGCCTGATCGCTCACTTCGAGCTTCAGACCGCGCTGTGCCAAAAGACCAGCGACATGCTTGATCTGGATATTGACGATCTCACCCAGATTCTCCCTGGTGAGGGGCTTGAAAACGATGATCTCATCGACACGGTTCAGGAATTCAGGACGGAAGAAATCTTTCAGGATGTCCGTAATTTCGTCCCGTTTGACCTGTCGAGGCTGTCCATCTTCGCCCTTGCTCATCCAGAGTTGGCTGCCAAGGTTGCTGGTCATAATGATCAGGGTGTTGCGAAAATCAACCGTTCTTCCTTGTCCATCCGTCATGCGTCCGTCATCCAACACCTGCAGCAAGGCATTGAAGATCTCGGAATGTGCCTTCTCGATCTCGTCAAAGAGTACGACGCTGTAAGGGCGTCGGCGGACTGATTCGGTGAGCTGCCCACCTTCTTCGTAGCCAACATATCCTGGCGGCGCGCCGAAAAGACGACTGATCGTATGGCGCTCCTGATATTCGCTCATGTCGATACGAACCATGGCGTTTTGGTCATCAAACATGAATTCTGCCAGGGCGCGGGCAAGCTCAGTTTTGCCGACCCCGGTGGGACCCAGGAAGATAAAAGAGCCGATAGGTCGATTGGGATCCTGAAGACCAGAGCGTGAGCGCCGAACGGCATTAGAAACCGCGCGGATCGCGTCATCCTGCCCGACCACGCGGTCATGCAAACGCTCTTCCATGTGGAGAAGTTTTTCCTTCTCGCCTTCCATGAGACGATTGACCGGGATACCTGTCCATTTGGCGACCACAGTCGCGATCTCTTCTGCATCCACCTCTTCTTTCAGAAGGGCGCCTTGCTGCTGTTGGCTTTGGAGCCTGGCTTCAGCTTCGCGAATCTTTTCCTGCAGTTCCCGCATGGTGCCATAGCGCAAACGGGAGGCTTTTTCGAGATCAGCGCTGCGTTCGGCTTGTTCCATTTCATGTTGGGTTTCATCCAGCTGTTTCTTTAGATCTTTATAGTCCTGGATAGCCTCTTTTTCCGCCTGCCATTGGGCGGTCATCGCGTTCGACTTTTCGCGTAAATCAGCGAGATCCTGTTCGATCTTTTCGAGCCGTTCCTGAGAGGCTTTGTCTTTTTCTTTCTGGAGAGCCTGTTTTTCAATTTCAAGCTGCATGATGTCGCGGTCAACCTCGTCCAGCGCCTGGGGTTTGGAGTCGATCTCCGTGCGCAGGTGCGCGGCTGCCTCATCGATCAGGTCGATCGCCTTGTCTGGCAGTTGACGGTCGGTGATATAACGGCTTGAAAGTGTCGCCGCGGCAATGGCGGCTGAATCGGTGATACGCACACCGTGATGCACTTCGTATTTCGACTTTAAGCCGCGAAGGATGCTGATGGTGTCTTCCACAGATGGCTCTTCCACCATGATGGGTTGGAAGCGGCGGTCAAGCGCGGCGTCTTTTTCAATGTGTTTGCGGTATTCGTCGGTTGTGGTTGCGCCGATCAGATGCAATTCACCTCTCGCCAGCATTGGCTTGAGGATGTTGCCAGCATCCATGGCGCCTTCAGCTGCACCCGCGCCGATCACCGTATGCATTTCATCGATGAACAGGATGATCTGTCCGTCCGATTCACTCACTTCTTTCATGGCGGCTTTGAGCCGTTCTTCAAATTCACCGCGATATTTTGCGCCAGCGACCAGGGCTGCCATATCCAGCTGGACGAGGCGTTTGTTCTTGAGCCCTTCAGGGACATCGCGATTGACAATGCGCTGAGCAAGACCCTCGACAATGGCTGTTTTCCCGACCCCTGGTTCGCCGATCAGGGCGGGATTGTTCTTGGTGCGGCGGCTTAGGATCTCGATCGTACGGCGAATTTCTTCGTCTCTTCCGATGACGGGATCCATCTTGCCTTGTCTAGCGATGGCGGTCAGATCGCGCCCGTACCTTTCAAGCGCCTGATAGGTGTCTTCAGGGTTTTGGCTGGTGACCGACTGGCTGCCACGAATATTCCGCAGCGCTTTTAGAACGGCGTCTTTCGTGATGCCAAAAGCAGCCAGCGTTTTGCTTTCGCTGCTTTCGGTCAGACCGAGCAGGATGTGTTCGGTGGATGTGTATTCGTCGCCCATGCCTTTGGCAAAGCGCTCCGCGGCGTCCAGGACATCGACCACAGCCCGGGAAAGCGATGCTTCTCCCTGATTGCTGCCGTAAACCTTGGGATGGTTGGCGAGTTCCTTGCGAACTTCTTCTTTCAGAATTTCGGTCGAGCCTGCGATCTGGGTGACTACAACCGGAACGGTGCTTTCGGTTTGGCTTAGCAGTGCCAGCAGCAGATGTGCTGGTTCTATGCTTTGATGTTTAAAATCGTGCGCAAGCCGCTGCGAATCGAGCAAGGCTTGTTGTGCTTTTTGTGTAAATTTATTGAGGTCCATGATTCCTCCTTTTTAATCTCGTATATTCTTTGTACAGGTATAGAATAACCATTGATTATTAGTAAAAGGTAAGAATGGTTCGGATGATCTTCGACATTCTGGGGGCTGCTGTATTAGGTACCTGATGTAGGGGTCGGCTCCCATGCCGACCCGCCTGTCCGCTTGGTGTTACACGGTCACTTGTGAATGAGCGGACGTACCCTTACGGGCATAATGGAAACCCGACGTAAGACTGAGGGGAGCCTACATAACCACCTCCAGGTAGGGGGTTGGCGAAGTTGTAGGTCGTGATTGAACCCGCCATAGTTTACGATGGAGTTTTCAATCCGACATCTTTTGCCTCGGGCGGGTATTGCCAAGGGGCGCAGGTGGCAACATAATTGTTGGACGTCGGATTGAACAGGGCGGGGCAAACCCGCCCTGTTCAATCTCGACGCAAGGATCCGAGAATTTGCAGGGTAAAACCGGTTGTCATTCAGTTGTAGGTCGTGATTGAGCATGAGGAACATGTCATTCCTCATGCTCAATCCGACGTAAGCATCTGTGTTCATAACAAATAACAAGGATTGTTCACACTAATGTTATGTCGGATTGAGAGTTGAACGGAATTCCGTTCAACTCTTAATCTCGACCTACTACTATTTTGCCAATGTTACATCCATTACCTCGGTTTGGATGCCTTCAACTCTCATTAATTTACAGCTGTTGATATCGGCGACGAGGAGGTGGTAGGTGCCGGTTTCATCGGTCAGGTTCATCGCCAGGTGGGTCGCGTCCAGCCAAATAGCAGCGCGCACGTTGGAAGCGTCCATTAGTTTGCGGGTTTCCCGCGTTTCCAGGTTCATCAACCAAATGGTCGAATTGTCGCTGCCGCGATAGCTGAGCCACTTGCCATCCGGCGAAACGCGGGGATAGAGCAATTTGATGGTGCCATTGGTGATGTCAAACAGGGCTTCGGTTTTGCCTGTCTCAACCGAATAAGCCATAAACTTCCATGCCAAACCTTCCGTATATCGAACGGCGAAATAAGCGGTCTTGCTGTCGGGAGCCCAGCCAACAATGTCAACATACTCATCCGCGCTGATCGGAACCAGCGTTTGCATTTCTACATTGTACAGAGCGGGGTATAGAACCATACTGTCCGTCAGGCTCATGAGGATGTACTTTCCATCCGGTGAGAACTGGAAGTCGGAGGAGGAATATGGGATCGCTGTGATCCGTGAAGTGGCAATATCGAAGACTTCCAGGACATATTTACCGTTCTGCTCACCCGGATAGATGATCTGTTTGCCGTCAAGGCTGAAGCTGGAGCGGTTGGCTGCCCGGAAAACATCATTAGGGGTCAGGGCTGTGCTGGATAAAAGTCGGGTTTCCCAATCGCTTGTGCCGGGGATCTGCGCGTAGCCGAGAACCAACAACTCTTCCGCGAATGTCGGTAAAGCGTTGATCTGGCTGCTCTGGGAGCCGACCAGACAGACATCGCTGCCTGGCTGAGCCTGGCTCTGGGCGTGGGCCTGGCTGGGTTGCCAGCTTTGGGTCAGGCGCACGGCTTCTTCATAAACTGAGATAGCGGTCACGTAAAACTTCAGTTCGCCAGTTGGCAGATCAGTAAAGCTGATCGAGCTCTCTGCTTCTTTTGTGCCTTCAGCGCTCGGGTAGCCGCTGGTGCCACCGCCACCACCGATTGAAGAGTGGTCAGGCATTTCAACCGATACTGTTTCGAGATTGCCAGGTCCTTCAAAAGTGAAGCGATAAGCATTGTTCCGCTCGAGCGCGATCTCTTTCAAGGTGATGCTGACGCCATCAATCTCGAACACCAGATTGGGTTGCCAGCTTTGCCCGACCTGAGGGTTATCGCCCACGTTGAAGGTCTGCACAGGAGCATTTTCGATAGTGTGGCGGGTGATGGGGTAGTAGTCCCAGCTGACGGTCAGGGGAAAGTTCAGCCCCTGGTTTTTGAAAGTCAGCGCGAAGATATCGGCTTTGCCGGCCAAGGGTTCTTCCTGCGCAAGCTGCATGAACTCGCTCGGATAGGTGGTCTGCACGATCTGCTGATCCGCATCGGTAATGACCGGGTCAATTGCGAGATAGCTGAATGGGTTTTGGGAATCAAGATAGCCAGTCAGGATATAGCCGTCGGCTGTCTCGATAGCCATGCCCAGCCCCATGTTCACATCAGCGGATTCATCCTGAAGCGTTAGTTCGCTCTCGCTGAGCGACACGATCGGCTGCGGGATGAACTCGACCGCTAGTAATTCCTGTGGGTTTTCAGCGGGGATAAAGGTCAGCTCAAATTGCCAGTTGACTGGCGTGGTTTCACCCCGAGTTCCGGCAATACAGGGGAGGATCAGGGTTGCCTTTTCAACATCGGCTGGGATGGCAGGAAAGGTGTTGCTGTCCCTAGTCAAAACTGTTCCGTCCGGCAGGATCAGCTGGGCCGGTTCAAAGCAGGTGGGGTCGCCTTCTTCGCCAAAATTGGCTTTGCCAAGCCCAAAGACACGGTAATCGATCTTGGTTTCCTTGTTGGTCAGGAGGGCGTTGACAACGTCGATCGTGATCCCGTCCTGGCTTTGGCTGACTGGCTCGGAGATGGTGCGGATGCTTGTGTTTTCTTCCACCAGACCAAAACCAGGCAGGAAGCCAAGGCTCTTATGGATCTGCGCCCAAACCTTGCCGGGACCGACTGTCAGAACGACGATCAGCACCAGAAGAGTGCTGGCAAGGGCAATACCCCAGCCAAAGGAAAAGCGGGGTCGGGGTTTGTGGAAAGATGGTTTTGCATTCGGCTGCATTTCGATCTGCGCTTTGAGCTGACTTTTCAGCCTTTCGCTGGCGTTGGGGGCAGCGAAGCTATTGATGATCTCGTTTTCAAATTTACTGAATTGCTCTTTCATGATTTACTCCAGTTGGCTTTTTAACCAAGCCAAAAGACGGTAGATGGATTTTTTGACTGCTTGTTCGGTTTTTCCGAGTGTCTCGGCAATCTCTCGGTAGGTCAGTTCGCCCAGGTAGCGCAGGCGGATCAGCTCCTGCTCGTCTTCCGGCAAAGCGAAAATGAGCAGACGCAGCTGTTTGAGACGCTCGTCCAGTTCAAAGACCTGGCTGGGCTCCGGCAGATCGCTCTCGATGGTTTCGGGCAGCAGGGCGATGTTGTTCTCGCGCCCGCGGTAGAAATCGTTAAGTTTGTTGCGGGCAATCTTGAAGAGCCAGGGAGCGAAACTGGTTTGATCACGCAGACTCTCATAGGAGCGATAGGCTTGTAAAAAGGTCTGCGAGGTCAGGTCTTCAGCATCCTGAGCGGAGCTGACTCGGCTGTAGAGGTAGCGGAAGACCGGGTCGACATAGGCCTGATAGAGGGTAGAAAAATCTTCTTGTGTTGCCAAACTGCTTTTCTCTTTTCTCCCCGCGAGTGCGGAGGGTAGTGTCAGTGCAGGGGCACGGTTGTGTTTTGTCATAGCTTACTCCAAAATTTTGCTTCCTGCAGGATTTGAGCTCAACAATAAAGACGGAGTTTTGATGAAAAGGGGACAGAATGGAGCGTGTCAGCTGCAAGGGGCGCAGGTGGTTGCTTCATTTCCCCGCAGTAAAAGTTGCGTAAGCTGTGATTAGCGGATAAGACAAAGACAACTAAATGCAAAGTGCTTGAAAATCGCAAATGGGTTTGTTACAATCTCGGCATAATGTTCCATCTCTCTGAATGCACAAAATTCGACCCAAGTGAGAAGGCGAAGAGGGATCGTTTCAGGTTATATACAAATCCCTCATCCCTCTACACGGCGATTTTGTTATGGCATTTGAGTGAAAAATGTTGTAAATTGTCGAAAATTTGATGTTATAAGAAAAGAAAGAAGCAAAAATGAAAAAAATGATTACTGTGTTATTAGCCATGGTGCTTAGCCTGGCGCTTTTAATAGGCTGTGCTGCAACAGATACAAAAGACGCGGGCCCTGCTGCACTTACAACGTTCCGTATTGCCTCACTGAAGGGCCCAACCACTATGGGCATGGTCAAATTGATGCAGGATGCGGAGAATGGTTTGGCCAAGCACGATTACCAATTTGAAATGTTTGGAACTGCAGACGAGGTAGTCCCAAAGTTGGTAAACGGTGAGCTTGATGTTGCGCTCCTCCCTTGCAATTTAGCCAGCATCTTATACAATAGAACCGAGGGGGCTGTACAGGTGGCAGCCATCAATACGCTGGGTGTACTTTATGTGGTAGAAAGCGGCGATACTGTGCACTCCATCCAGGACCTGGTCGGAAAAACTGTTTACAGTACCGGAAAGGGTACAACTCCAGAATTTGCCCTGAACTATATTTTAAATGCGAATGGCATCGAGCCGGGAAAAGACATTACCATCGAATATAAGAGTGAAGCGACGGAAATTGCTGCTATGCTAACGGATACAGAGAATACCATAGCCGTTCTTCCACAGCCCTATGTCACCGCAGTCCAAATGCAGAACGATAAAGTAAGGGTGGCAATGAGCCTCACAGAGGAATGGGATAAGGTAAGTACGGAAAGCAGCATGGTCACCGGTGTGGTCCTGGTGAGGAAAGCTTTTGCTGAAGAAAACCCTGTCGCCTTTAGTGAGTTTTTGGATGAGTACAAAGCCTCTACAGAATATGTAAACGCCAACGTGGAAGAAGCAGCGGTTTGGGTGGAGAGTTATGGCATTGTAGCCAAAGCACCTATTGCGGTAAAAGCGATTCCTGCCTGCAATATCACCTATATTGATGGTGATGAGATGAAAACCAAAGTAAGCGGCTATCTTGAAGTGTTGTTTAATGCGGATCCAAAATCAGTAGGTGGAGCTTTACCGAAGGATGATTTCTACTTTAACAGATAAAAAGAGTATCCGGACAGCTCTGGTTCTGATTTTTTGGTTAGCCGTCTGGCAGTTGGCTGCTATGGCTATAGGACAGGAAATTTTCCTTGTGTCACCGATAAAGGTGATCAGAATTCTGTTCCATCAAGTACAGGAAGCAGCCTTCTGGTCTACGGTGGCTTATTCCTTTGTACGCATTGTCGGTGGATTCTTTCTTGCCATCATCATAGGAGTGCTGCTGTCTGTAATCAGTGCAATGAGTGGTACTGTCAGGGCTCTTCTGGAACCCTTTTTCGGTGTCGTGAAAAGCACTCCGGTGGTAAGCTTCATTATCCTGGTATTGATCTGGGTCGGAAACAGAAACCTCTCGGTGGTTATCAGCTTTCTAATGGTATTACCTGTGCTTTATACCAATGTGCTCCAGGGAATACTGGAGACGGATCAAAAACTCCTGGAAATGGCCAAGGTTTTTCGAATGAGTTATCGAAAAAAACTCTATGCCATCTATGTGCCGGAAGTGCTGCCCTATTTTTCTGCGGGGTGTAAGCTGGGTCTGGGCCTTTGTTGGAAGAGCGGCATTGCGGCGGAAATCATCGGGCTTCCCAGCGGCGGTATCGGAGAACAGTTGTACAATGCGAAAATATTTCTCAGCACCGGAGAACTCTTCAGTTGGACTCTCGTCATCATACTTATCAGTTTTCTCTTTGAGAAGCTGTTCTTTTTGTTGTTACGGTATGTTGAACGACGCCTGAAAGGCTGAGATGCCAGGGCCTGGAGTAAGGCAATAAAATGATCACAATAAGAAACCTTACGAAGAATTTTGATAATAAAAAAGTAATTGACGAGTTAAATGTCGTGTTGAAAGATGGCCGTATTACCACTATGATGGGAGCCAGTGGTTGCGGAAAAACCACATTGGCGATGATGCTTTTAGGTCTGATAAAGCCTGATTCAGGTACCATTGAAGGGTTGGAAAACAAACGCCTTTCCGCTGTATTTCAGGAGGATCGACTTGTTGAACACCTTTCTGCAATGGCTAACATCAGATTGGTGGTAAAAAAAGACGTATGTGATTCAGATATCCAAAAACAACTGGCTGAAGTGGAACTGGAGGGTGAGTTAATCCAAAAGCCGGTGAGCCAATTATCAGGCGGCCAGAAACGTCGAGTGACCATAGTAAGGGCTATGATGGCGGAAAGCGATTTTATTTGTCTGGATGAGCCGTTTAAAGGTCTGGATGTGGAGACCAAAGAAAAGGTCATGGAATATGTAAAGAGGAAAGTGGAGGGGAAAACCGTTTTGTTGATCACGCACGATATTGCAGAAAGACATTTTTTCGACGGAGATCACATCGGTATCATGCCCGTCCTTGTTTGCGAAGCCTGACTCTCAACCCGCCATGTACGGACTATCTTAAAAAAGAAGCGGATCCCCGTTGAAGGGGATCCGCTTTTACTTATATACTGTCTATTCCTGAGGGCAATAGACTTCTCTCTTATGATAATGGGTATGGAGCAGTTTGTGTGACAGTTCTCCGTTGGGCTCCTTAAGATAATCTTCGTAGAGCTTTTTTACCTCAGGATTTTCATGAGACTTCCTAAGAACCTGTCTCACATCCTCTGAATAAAGGGCATTAGCTCGGTTTTCTCTTGGATTTACACTCAATCTCGCCTTGGACGAAACGTGAGACTGTCCGCCGCCATGTACACAGCCGCCGGGGCATGCCATGACTTCGATGAAATGATAGTCTGCTTTTCCAGCGCGAACCGCGTCCAACACTTTCGCTGCATTAGCGGTGCCATGTGCCACAGCCACCTTGATTTCTGTTGGCGTACCGTTGACGGGCAGGGTTACGCTGGCTTCCTTGATTCCGGCCAGCCCTCTGACCCCCCGATACTCGATGGATTTCAAATCCTCTCCGGTGAGGATGTCCGCTGCGGTACGGAGTGCAGCTTCCATAACGCCGCCTGTGGCTCCGAAGATGACACCGGCTCCCGTATATTCACCTAAAATGCTATCCGGATCTTCGTCTGCAAGAGAAAGGAAGTTTATCCGAGCCTGCTTAATCATATCTCCCAGCTCTCTGGTGGTGAGAACGATATCGACATCACGGATGCCATCTACTTTCATCTCCGGTCTGGCAGCTTCAGTCTTCTTGGAAGTGCAGGGCATGACCGAAACGCAAATGATCTTTTTGGGATCGATGCCGACTTTCTCGGCATAATAGGTCTTGACCAGTGCCCCGAACATCTGTTGAGGTGATTTGCAGGTAGACAGATGATCAAGTAAATCCGGATATTTCATTTCGCAGAAGCGAATCCATCCCGGAGAGCAAGAGGTGATCATCGGAAGAGTTCCTCCCGTGGTTACTCTGTGCAAAAACTCAGTAACTTCTTCCATGATGGTCAAATCCGCACTGAAGTTGGTATCGAACACCTTGTCGAAGCCGATTCTTTTCAGAGCTGCCACCATTTTACCGGTGACAGGGGTTCCCACAGGGAGTCCAAATTCTTCGCCCAGAGAAGCTCTCACTGCCGGAGCGGTCTGTACGACTACGTGCAACTCTGGGTCTTCGATGGCTTCCCAAACCTGATCAATATAAGACTTCTCTCTGAGGGCCGCAACAGGGCAGGCGTTGATACACTGGCCGCAGTATATGCAATCCACGTCTCTCATGCTGTAATCAAAAGCCGGTGCCACCTCTGTGTTAAAACCTCTCCTGGTAAAGTCTAAAACACCAAGCCCCTGTACATTCTTGCAGGTGCTGATACATCTGCCACAGAGGATGCATTTTGAGGAATCCCGGACAATAGAATAAGAAAGATCGTCTATAACAGCCTTTCTCTTGGCGCCATTATAGGGAACATCCTCAATTCCCAGCTCCTCGCAAAGTTTCTGCAGCTCGCAAGTACCATTTCTTCGGCAGGTGAGGCATTCACGGTTGTGATTAGCCAGAATTAACTCAACATTTTGACGTACCGCTTTGCGAACTCTGGCAGTATTGGTTCTTACATTCATGCCTTCCTGAACCTGAAGCACACAGGATGCCGGCAGGTTCCTTATCGGAACACCTTTTACATCTGCTTCTACAACACATACTCGGCAAGCCGCGATTTCGTTGACATCCTTTAAATAGCAAAGCGTGGGAATATCAATGCCTGCTTTCTTTGCCGCCAATAATACGGTATAGTCTTTGGGAACGCTGACGGCAATCCCGTTTATTGTCACATTGACATTTTGATCGTTATCCATCTTTTCCTGTCCTCCTATTTCTTAATGATGGCGCTGAACTTACAGGCAGCCATACAGGCACCGCATTTTATGCACTTATCCTGATCGATGTGATGCATTTCTCTGACCTTGCCGGTAATAGCGCCGACGGGACATTTCTTTGCACACAAAGTACAGCCTTTGCAGGCGTCCGTAATGAAGTAGCTCAACAGTGCCTTGCATACGCCGGTCGGACATCTCTTGTCGACTACGTGAGCCACATACTCATCTTTAAAGTGCTTCATTGTGGACAGGACAGGGTTTGGGGCTGTCTGCCCCAGAGCGCAGAGGGATGTGTTTTTGATATTCTCCGCCAGATCTTCCAAAATAGTCAGATCTTCCATGGTGCCATTGCCTTGTGTGATCTTGTCCAGGATTTCCAGCATTCTTTTTGTTCCTTCCCGGCAAGGAGTACATTTCCCGCAGGATTCGTCCACTGTGAAATCCAGGAAGAAACGAGCAATGTCTACCATACAGTTGTCTTCATCCATCACAATCATTCCGCCGGATCCCATCATAGAACCAATGGCAACCAAGTTATCGAAATCAATGGGAACATCCAGGTCTTCTTTGGGAAGGCATCCGCCGGAAGGACCGCCGGTCTGAACTGCTTTGAATGCTTTTCCGTTGATGCAATCTCCCCCTATGTCGTAAATGACTTCTCTGAGAGTGATTCCCATAGGAACTTCCACTAAGCCAGTGTTATTGATCTTGCCGCCAAGAGCAAACACTTTGGTGCCCGGTGATTTTTCGGTACCCATGGATTTAAACCATTCGGGGCCGTTGAGAATGATCTTTGGGATATTGGCCAGGGTCTCAACGTTGTTGATAATCGTTGGCTTGCCCCAAAGCCCCTTATTTGCCGGGAATGGAGGTTTGTTTCTGGACATGCCGCGCTTTCCTTCAATGGAAGCAATCAATGCCGTCTCTTCTCCGCATACAAATGCACCGGCACCCAGCCTGATTTCAATATCAAAATCAAAGCCGCTGCCAAAGATGTTCTTGCCAAGAAAGCCTTTTTCTCTTGCTTGATTTATGGCAATTTTCAATCTGTTGACAGCAACAGGATATTCAGCTCTCACATAAATAAAGCCTTTTGTGGCACCGATGGCATATCCGCCGATAGCCAGGGCTTCTAAGACAGAGTGGGGGTCACCTTCCAAAACGCTTCTGTCCATAAATGCGCCGGGATCTCCCTCGTCGGCATTACAGATAATGTATTTCTGGTCTGCTTCGTTGGCTGCGGCAAAACTCCACTTCAGCCCTGTCGGGAATCCAGCACCGCCTCTTCCTCTGAGCCCGGAAGCCTTCATAATACTGATCACGTCCTGGGGAGTCATCTCGGTGAGCGATTTTGCCAGGGCTTGATATCCATTAACAGCAATGTAATCGTTGATATCTTCCGGATTGATTAAACCGCAGTTTTGGAGAACGATTCTTTTTTGTTTTTTGTAGAACTTCAAATCGTTGAGGTTCTTCAGCTTGCCGTCTTCAGCTTCGCCGATGGTATATTCCACCACAGGTTTGCCCTTAACCAAGTGCTCGGAAACGACCTTAGAAACACGCTCGGGATTCATGTGGATATAAGTAACCTTATCCTTACCGTGTTCGAAAACCTCGATAATCGGTTCGTATATACACATGCCAACGCAGCCTGTGGGCATGACTTGAACATCGCCCAGTCCCGCAGCTGCTACTTCTTTCTTTAACGCCTCTAAAACTGGCTTAGCCCCGGCGGAAATCCCGCAGGAAGCCATTCCCACAACGATACGGCTGCCCTCAGTGGCTTCTAAGTTCTTCACTGCATCAGCTTTCAGTTGGTTTAATTCGTTGATACTGTTGTTCATCTGCGCCACCTCAATTTCTATATTTTTCAAGAATCGCAGGAATAACATCTACGTTGTCCAGTTTCCCGTATACGTCATCATCTATCATGATGACAGGTGCCAGACCGCAGCAGCCCAGACAACGGGTGGCATCGAGGGTGAACAGACCATCTTTGGTGGTTTCACCCACTCCAATCCCCAATTCCTCAACGATCTTGTCCATAACCTTTTGAGCCCCTCTTACATAACATGCCGTACCGAGACAAACCCCGATATGATGCTTGCCCCTCGGTGTGATGGCAAACTGGCTATAGAATGTTGCGATTCCATAGAGCTCCGCGATAGGGACGCCAATGTTCTCAGAAACAAATTTTTGAACCTCGAGCGGAACGTACCCGAAAATCCTTTGTGCTTCTTGAAGCACTGTCATTGTAATACCTTCAGAATCTTTGACTGAGTCAATATACGCTTTTAATTGCACATATCTTTCGTCATCAGCTTTGTTACAATTGCATCCGCAGTCATTTTGCATTTGGCAAATCTCCTTAATTGCTTATGATAATGCTTTGGTAAAAAAACTTCGATTATAGAACGATATCACCTCCAACAATCCCTTATATTCCGCACACAAAAAACTACTCATTCATTGCCTAAATCCAAAGAATGAGAGTTAATCGAGTTTATTAGATATTTTTTTTCACAGCCCTTTGAGAATAACACAGGTGAAATTAAAAAGCAATATTTACCCACGATTTTGTTTAAAAAATGCATTTTTACACGTATCTTCTTCGCCCATTCGCAGGCAAAACCCATAGAAGACGAGATATTGATGAAAAGGGGATGGAATGGATTTTTTTAGGTATGGGGAAGCCCGCGGCCTCTACGCTTGTTTATTGGGATGCGCAGTCTGTCTCTTAATGGGGGTCAATCTGACATCACAAATTTGGATAGTAATAAGGCCAGATTGCATCCCTGCCCAACGGGGTTCAATCCGGCCTACGGGTTTTCGTTGGTTTATGGTTCAGGGCGTGAAGGTGCCGCGCATGATATAGGTGCCAAGCGCAATCTCGGGGCCTTGCAAGAGCCCGACGCGAAGCATGCCGGTCGGCAGAATGCTGAAGGCGACGCCACTGTCAATCTGATAGGGGGCTTGCTGGGGTGTGCTGCCACTCATGCCGAGGAAGGCTTCGTAATCGAGCAAAGACAGTTTAAGATCGAATATATCTTCACCGCCATCGATGTTAAAGCGCCAGGCCTGGCCATACCGGTCATCAACATAGGCATTGAGGATCGTTGCCTCGTAATCGCCCAGTTTTACGGTTTGGTTGATCTCAATGACATCGCCCGGTTGCGGGTTGCTGCCGACGTCAAAGCGGAAGAGCTCCTCATCGCGCGGGAGGTCGAGGTAGCGCGTATGCAGCACCTTTTGGGTGATGGTGAGCGGGAAGGCATAGTCGCCTTTGGGTAGCTCAAAGCAATGGTACATGCTGTAGTAGGGATCCGGATAAGATGCGAGTTTCTCTCCTGCTTCTATGACTGACTGAAAAAATTCATCCAATTCGGCAAAGTTCCAGTTGGTGGCAATCTCCTGACCCTTGGCATCGGTCACGACGTTCAGCTCATCCCAGCGATAATCGTCGAGGTGTTCTGCCAAAATCCCGTAGCCGATCAGCCAGGAATCGGGCTTTTCGACCACCAGGAGGATGTCGAGCATGTCTTTGACGGGATAATCCGCTTCGGCCTCGGCGGGGCTTTCCGCGACGGCGACTGGCTCAGGCGCGTCGCGTTGGATGGTGACGCCTGGTTCGGGCAGATCGTATGCATAGACGGGCAGGTCAGCCTGGGCAGACACGAATTTGACCAGCAGCTGCCAGTTTTCGGGCGCCTTCCCGAGCGTGCGCATGCTGATGCAGGGTATCACATAAGTTACTTCGTTGACATCGGCGGGTATGGGCGCAAAATCTTTCTCTGCCAGCAGTTTGCTGCCATCCGGCAGCAGAAGGTAGGGCTGTTCGTTACAAACCGGTTCGCCCAGATTCTGGCTGAAGTGGGACTCAAATGGCAGGTTGAGAATTTCAACATCGAAGCTGGCTTTTTGGGTGGTGACAAATGCCCGATCGATCCGCACGGTGATGCCGTCACGGGTTTGGGAAACCGGCTCAGCCAGGACGCGCAGATCGCTGGCGCTTTCGACCATACCAGCGCCAGGGACAAAGCCCAGCCAGGTCTGAATTTGGGCAAAGACCTTGTTGGGGCCAATTGCGAAAAGCAATACTGCCGCAAGGAACAGGGGGATCAGGGCGTAAGACCAGCGGAAAGAGAATCCGCGTTGGCGGCTGGTCAGCTCGCGCTCACGCTGATTGAGGGTAGCCTGCAATCGATTGGCAAAGGCAGGGTCGATTTGGGCAGGTTGTAGTTTTTCTTTCAATTTTTCTTCAAAAGCAGTTTTTTGTTCCATTTTTTACTCCATCTGGGCTTGAAGGCGCTCCAGCAGCCTGTAATAAGATTTCTTGACCCGCGTATCGCTTTGATGCAGGATCTCTGCGATCTCAGCGAAAGGCAGCTCGGCAATCAGGCGCAGCCGCAGGTAGTCCTGTTCGATCGGGCTCAGCGTGGCGAGCAGACGTTCAAGGTCGATCATGCGGTCCTGGTTGAGCTGCGCTTCCTGCGGGTCAGAGGGAAGGGTTGGCGGCAGATCATCTTCGAGAGATTGCAGAGGTCGTCGGGCGGCACGTCGGAAAAAATCATTTGCTTTGTTGCGGGCGATGCTGAAAAGCCAGGGAGTGAACTTTTCAGGATTGCGGAGCCGGTGGCGGTTTTCCAGCGCGGTGATGAAGGTCTGAGAGGTAAGATCCTCCGCGTCAGCGCTGTTGCGAACACGGCTTAGGAGGTAGTAGTATATTTTATTGACGTGCAGGCGGTAGAGCTCTGAGAAGCTTTTCTCTGCCATGGTTTCCTTTCGAGGCAGTGCTTTTGGCAAAGCCTCAATCGTTTGGGTGTGTGAATCAGTCATAGTGTTTCCTTGTGTAGCTACGTAAGATAGTCGCTCGGGGAAGGTGATTCGTGACAAATTGCCCGCTTTTGAATGTGGATTAAGGATAACAGAGAAGGAATAATCCTAATAAATCCATCATAGTAATCAACTTGATTATCGTTGTAGTTTGCTAACGTTATCAGAAAGCACAATGTGGAAATGCTGGTTTATAATTCAATCAGCTACTTACAATTCTTAATGAAATGTCGGATTGAACAGAAAAATGCTGCTCCTGTATAGGAAAACAGCTATTTTCTATATCTACGAAAGAAATGAATTTCATCTTTTTCAGAGTGTTTTGCTTTTTATAAGGAGATGGAGATGAAAAACAAGCACGGATTCTTTTTTAGCCTTTCGGTCATTGTTCTTCTGTTGAACGCTTGTGTAAGCGCTCCTTCTGATGTTTCTCCAACGGTTACAATCGCTGTTCAGGATGTGCCAGGTACCCATTATGAGGGTGTTGTAACAGATACTACCTATCTAACTGTGAACAACCTGGTACAAATTGTGATTATTAATAAAAAAAATCAAAGCAATGGCTGTCCCGCAATTGTAGTCATTCCACCAGAGGCAGAAATATTCTACGATGAACAAGGAACGCTGGTTCCTTATGATTTAGAAGATATTATTGTTGGGCAGAAATTTACTGTGTCCCCTTCTGAAGTAACTGAAGGAATGCCGCCCGGGATATACGCAAAAAAGATAGTAATTCTTGATAAGGGACCGCAGGATTCACTGACGCCGATTTTAACGTGGACAAAACCGGATATTAAAGGCGTTATAAGCGAGCTTAATAAGAATGAAAGCCCAGACTGGTCAGGGGTAAACCTGACGATAGACGGGATTGATCTTCAAGACAATGTTGAACATCTTTTTACCTTCCTGTCTGTAACGGAACAGACGTTGATCTGGAGTAAAGACAAAGATGGTTATTCCCTCAAGGAAATGGACTACCTGCAACCCGGTCAATCCGTGACAGTTCTTCTAAGAAATTACTATGATCATGGCTCCCCAGGCACATATAATCCCATTATTGAGATCATTGTCAATCCAGAATAATATTTGAGGTGAGTTTTCATTTTACTTCTGACGAGAATTGCTTTTTGTTTGTAAGACCATTCATTGCTTTGCCCGACCTACATAAAAAGGCAAAAAGCCGGATTCTCATGGAATCCGTCCTACATTGGGCATACATTTTTACTGACCCTGGGATTTTAGGGGGTTGGGTTTTGCCGCGCGGGGGCATTTTTGCGCCATTGGGCAGGCATAACAAGCACCAGGACAGCCTGGGTTCTCCTTTTTCTGCCGCACCATTGAGGTGATGATCAGCCCAACAATGATCAGAAGAAGCGCGCCAACAAAAAAGTACCCCAGGTTATGCCCGAACTCCGTTTCTTAATAATTTTTTGATTTCCTTTTATTTTAGGTCGATTACGTTGGAAACAGACTGACAAATGGTTGGTCTCAGACGACCTCTCTTTTCAGAGTGCCCGGAAATGAACCGATGCTTCTTCTGTAGACAGCAAACCGGGGCGAAGCCGTTATGCCTCGCCCCGGTGATTGGGTTAAGAAAATTACTTGAAGATAAGCGGCAGATAGAAGTACGTGTCCGTACCGGGTTCCACAATGATGGTAGCGCTGTAACCACGCCCGTTAGTGTAGGAATAAGTACCGGGGGTGGTAAAGCGGTGGCGATATACCTTGTAGGGCGCGAGCATGCCGCTGTCGAAGCCGAGCGGATCTGACAAGGGGTCCAGGGTGCTTTGCAGGCGCACGATGGGCGTTTCCAGCTCTTCAAGCACCCGCTCTGGTCCGATGCTTTCATCCGGCAGATATAGCCATTCCACTGTTTGTCCGGCTGTGATGGTTACCTCTGGTCGCACTGCTCCGTAGGAAGTGAGGATCAGCTGTGTATTGGCAGTAGTTAGTGGGGTGAGAGGGACGTTGACGTGTACCAGCTCATTTACCACCTCAATTACCGGGCTGCGCCAGGACTGGAAGCCATCCGGGGCGGTCACCTGCAGGTAATACTGACCGGGCGGGGTATAAAAAGCAAAGTAGCCATCTGCGCCGGTGACCTGCGGATTTTTCTGTTCATTATATAACTGGGCTGGCCAGATGGTCCAACCGCCCCAGTCGGGCTTCCACACATAGGCAGTAACGGTCGCTCCTTCCAACGCGTGGGCGGAGGGATTGGATGGATCAAAGCCCAGCGTACTGTCAAACACAAATCCATCCGGATCGATCAGGATGTCCCCTGAGGATGAAACCTGGTTCTCCCCACACTGCGCCCAGATGACCACATTGTGCGCGCCACCGGTGATGTCAAAGTGATACCAGGGATGGGTGCCGCTTGCCTGGTATGTGACGCCATCGGCAACTAACCAGATTAGAGTGGGCCGCTCTGTAGTGCCTGAACTGGCCGGGCAATTACAGGCGTACAAGTCCAGTTGTGTGTCCCAAAAACCATAATAGCCGTTAATGATCCAATTCTGGCTGGCAAAGGTTCCTGTGGCGTCGCGGAAATGGTACTTTACCAGTTCCCCGTTCTGTCGTGTATCCGACCAGACGGAACGCTGTGGGCAGATGAACGACTGCGCTGGGGTGATGGTTACGGCTTCACTGTCAGTGCTGCATTGAGCATAGCTTGCATCCGTACAGACCTGTGCGACAAGAGCAAGGTCCTGGGTGGGTGTGGCGGTGGTATAGGTAATGTTGAATCTACCATTGGCGTCAGAAGTGGTTTCAGCGATCTGCGTGTTATTTTCAAACAGGCGCACCACTGAATTTGCCCAGGCATAGCCGGTTATCTCAATGACACCGTCGTTATAGCAATATTCACCATTGCCGGGTTGGGTGATGATTGGTGGGTACTGCGGTACGATGCTGGAGACAGAAAGGTCAAAGGTATGCTCGCCTGCCTGAACGATGGACCGATTTAATAGAAGTGTGGTGGGTTGGGGATAGCCAAAGGTACGCAGCGTCACTTCGGCTGACTGGTCAACAGCCACTGGTTCCAGGGTTTGCCAGACAAGGCTTGCCTCGTCAAATGTCATGGCTGGGGAATGAGTTTCAGATTCATAGGTAAGCTCATCCGGCAGGATATCGGTGATGGTCAGAGGCAACGGCACGGGCACATCACTGCCATGGAAGAAGCGGATGAAGTAATCCTGCTGTACTTTAAAAGACATATCTCCGGAGAGAGGATCCACCGTCAGGATGCCCCTGGGCTCCAGCGCCCAGCTTTCGGCGATCAATGGTGTTACCGCCTGACTGGTGAATTCATCAGCACCCAGGTCGGGCATGGTGTCTGCCGGTGCCGGGCGTGTTTCGCCGTCGATGTCAACGTCCAGACCGGTTGGTATCCCTTTTTGCAAAGCGCTGGAATACTTCGTCAGGTGATAGCCATCGGAGCCAAAACCAGCTGCGCCTGTGAACGGGTCAATATCATTCAGAGAACCATTACCCATTTTGTTGTTCGTGTTTCGGTCCCAGAGCGTATTATTGAGTGTAGCAGCACCGGAATCATCGATCTGGATGCCGGTCGCGTTTTGAGCCAGAATCGAATTGGTGAGTGTCAGGTTGGAGCCGTTAGTCACGGTGATAGCTGTGTTGCCATTGCGGGCAAACGTGAGGTGTTGGGCATCCAGCGTCACGTTGGGGTTCAAAAGCAAACCGTTTTGAGCCAAATCGGCAAAAACCAGATTGGAAGCGGTTGCCTGTACGTTTGGGTTGAACTTTACACCGTAAGGCTGGTTGCGAAATACATTTCTTTCCAATGTGAATTGTCCCTGCCCAAGCATGCTCCAGCCGAGATTGTTGTCAAAAGTATTGTCGGTCATGCTCAAAACGGTATCCGGACCGTAAGTGAAAATTCCAAAATTATCTTCAGGGATGTAATAACGGTTTCGCTCAACCGGCGCGCCGTTGTCGGTGAAGTAGTTGTTATTGAGCACGACATGGCTGTTGTAGATGGTCATAATCCCATCAGGCCGCCACCAATAAGCATTTCCGTTATTCCGGAAAGTGGAATTCTCAATCCGCACTTCCCCGTTTAAAACATTGTGGATAATTAGCGGTGGAAAAGCACAGGTTTGATGACCATAGTAATAGCCTGGATAATTCGGGTTGTCGATATCGGTGTCCCCACCTCCATTTTGTAGCACAATATGGTTGAGGTTGCCCGTTCCGCCCATAAAGGTCAGCCCTGTCCACTGGTCTTTATGGGTGCCGTACCATGAGCGGAAAATGATCGGCTCTTCGGGTGTACCAACTGCTTCCAGGTGCCCCTGGGTTTGCAGTTCAGTGTTATGGTGACCCATGAAAACAGCGCCTGGTTCAAGAGTTAATGTGGCGCCTGGCGCAACGAACATGTCGGTTTCCATAACCCATGGCTGGTTTTTTACCAGGGTCAATTGACCGGTGACCGTTGGGCTTGGTTGGCCATATCGATGACCAAAAACGATAGCGTCACGATTGTTGTTGGTGAAGGTGTTTCCGGAAATATCCAGGTCAAGGATATTGCCTTCGATAAAGAACGGGGCATCCAGATACGTCCCTTCGTTATTCCCCAGGTTGCTGAACAGGTTGTTTTTTACGATGGCGTTGCTGTTGGCAATAAAAAGCCCTGTGAAGTGGCTATTAATTCCTGCTGGTTCAGACCCATCAGTTATCACGCTGTCTTCAATGCGCAGACTGTGGTCTGTGAGCCCAGCGACATAGATCATATAACCTTGGGCGTTCCCCCCTGTATATCCTGCATATCGCACCACCACGTGCTGCAGATCCCCTGAGGCATCCGCGCCTTCGAAATACAGCCCTCGCCACTGCATGGGAGCGCTGTCTGCCATGGAAGTGAAGATAATTGGCTGGTCAGCGGTCCCAACCGCGACCAGACTGCCGCCGATGTGGATATTCTGCGCGCTCTTCACCACGCTGCCAGCTTCAATAGTCACTGTGACCCCTGGGTTGATGGTCAGCCAATCAGTAACCATATGCGGGCTGTCAGCCACACACCAGGTCTCATCAGCGGTAATGGTGCCGCTGTGCGGTCCGGGGGTGCAGCCGGGTGATTGGGCGGCTGACGAGCGCATCGTTCCCAGACAAGCTATCACGCCAATCAGGAAAGCCAGCGCTGCTATGTGTCCGAAATTGGAAAAGAACCTATTAATCCATTTCATTTCAACTCTCCTTTTGATCCTTTCTGTTTTTGACCGTCTTTAAGTATTTGGTGATCTGACGGTGTAATCGAATTGGCAGGGCGGCTTGGTTGTCGAATGGAAGGAGCTCGCCTTCACTCTGCAATGGTTGCAGTGCGCTGAGCGCCTTATCCATGGTATGACGTGATCCACCCGAAGACGGAAGATATACCGCAGATCGTTCACATACTTATTTATAAAGAGTCTGACTGACAAAAGACTGACAAAAATGGCAGTTTTTGGCCTTTTATTTCAAATTTGACCTGGCAATTCGCCAGTTTTCGCTGGGAGACGTTGATTGGCATCTTGCTTCAGCCAATTATCAGTTCGTGATGGATTATTAGAGAGTAGGTCGGGTTGCGGTTTTCAACCCGACAAATATTCTTGTTTTGTATCGACAGGAGTTTTCTTGTGGATCGGGTTTTGCTGCGCGGATGCATTTTCGTGCCATCGGGCAAGCCTAACAAGCGCCTGGGCAGTCCAGATTATTCCATTTTGCACACCATTGCGTGTAGCAGCGTGTAGGTCGGGTTGAGGTTTTCAACCCGACATTAAAAGACTCAAATCACCTATCTTTTTATGGAAATCAATTGCCATTTTTATCTCATTCGCCAAACATTACATCGCGATTCGAAAACGATGCAGGGTCAATTATATGGTCTTGATTTGCTTCCGAATAATAATTCAGATAACTTGACCATTCCCAATCCTTGTAATCGTCAACATATCCATGCTTTACAGGATTGTAATGAATGTAATCAAAATGTACGTTCAGGTCGTCCTCGTCTTTGATGGTATGCTCCCAAAAACGATTTTGCCATATTTCCATTTCGTTGTTTCCGTGTATCTGCCTCAACAACCGAGTAGTCTTCTTTTTGATTTCTTTGATACGGGAAGAGAAATCGCGATCATTCTCCTCAAGTTTTAGGAGTAAATGGATATGGTCTGGTAAAACGCAATAGGCAAGGATCTCAAAATGATGGTAGCCACGAATTGTTTCAACAGCGGAAAGAAACGCGTTAATAGATTCGGAATCATTGAATATTTTGATTCGATTCTTTGTTACAAGTGTAAAGAAATAGGTTCCACCGTAAACATAATTTCGCAAGTAAGAGGGCATAATTCAAGTTTACCAAAACATGGGATGAATCCGTGATTTCGAATCGAAGTCATTACATTGATGGGAAAAAGTACTTATATGTCAGGTTGAAAACCGCAACCCGACCTGAAAGCATTCTATCGATACAAAGGGGGAGTAAATTTCGGGTTGAACTCCCAAAGAGGGCAGGAACGCAATACCCATAGGGCACGACGCCCTACCTACAAGTACAAAAAGGGGTTATATGTCGGGTTGAAAACCGCAACCCGACCTACATGAAAAGGCAAAAAGCCGGATTCTCATGGAATCCGGCCTACATTGGGCCTACATTTTTATTGACCCTGGGGTTTTAGGGGGTTGGGTTTTGCCGCGCGGGCGCATTTTCGCGCCATTGGACAGGCATAACAAGCGCTTGGGCACTCTGGATTCTCCTTTTTCTGTCGCACCATTGAGGCGATGATCAGCCCAACAATGATCAGAAGAAGCGCGCCAACGAAGAAGGTGCCCCAGGTCATGCCCGAACTCCGTTTCTATGCGGATTTCTGACTTCCTTCTGCTTTTCAGGTCGGACAAGGAAATAGATCGTGCCCAAAACTACCAGGATTGCCAGAATGGTTATAAAACCGAACTGCTGTGTTAGCGCCCAGTTGCTGATCTGGTAGAAAACAAAGGAGACCGCATAGGCAAAGACACTTTGGTAGATCAGCGCGAACCATGTCCAGCCGGCATTGTTCATTTCCCGCTTGATGGCACCGATAGCCGCAAAACAAGGGATGCAGAGCAGATTGAAGATCAGGAAGGAGAAGCCTCCCAAAACGCCAAAATGTTGGGCGACGTTTGCCCAGATCTCCGTGCCGCTTTCGGAGACTTCAGCATAACCAAAGAGGATGCCGAAGGTGTTGACAACGTTTTCTTTGGCGACCAGACCGGTGATCGTGGCGACGGCTGCCTGCCAGCTGTCCCAGCCAAGCGGACGGAACATCCAGGAGATCAGGCTGCCAAGGCGAGCCATGAAGCTGTTTTCGAGCACTTCCACGGTCGCAAGGCTGCCATTTTCAATGCCGAAACGAAGCAGAGCCCAAATGACGATGCTGGAGAGCAGAATGATCGTACCAGCTTTTTTGATAAAGCTCCAGCCGCGCTCCCAGGTTGAACGGAGGACCGTTTTCAGCCCTGGCAAGCGGTAAGGCGGTAATTCCATCACGAAAGGTGAAGGTTCGCCTTTGAAACGAGGGGTCTTCTTAAGGATCAGACCTGAAAGGATCACCGCCGCGATTCCCAGGAAGTAAGCCGCTGGAGCAACCCAAAGGGCGTCGCCCGCAATTGCTCCGGCAAAGAGGGCGATGACCGGCAGTTTGGCGCCGCAGGGGATGAAACTGGTGAGAATGACCGTCATTCGGCGGTCGCTTTCTTCTTCGATCGTTCGGGATGCCATGATGCCCGGGACGCTGCAGCCACTTCCGACCAACAGCGGGATAAAGCTTTTGCCGGAAAGTCCCCATTTGCGGAAAGCGCGATCCATGATGAAGGCGATGCGCGCCATATAACCGCTGGCTTCCAAAAATGCCAGCATAAAGAAGAGAACCAGCATTTGCGGCACAAATCCGAGCACCGCGCCAACACCAGCGACGATGCCATCCAGGATGAGGCTTTGCAGCCACTCTGCCACGGACATTTTCTCCAGCAGAGAAGAAACAAAGCCAGGCACGATCTCGCCAAAGAGGACTTCGTTGGTCCAGTCGGTCAGGTAGGTGCCGAGCGTGGTGATCGAGATGCCATAAACAATGACCATCACCAGCACGAAGATCGGCAAAGCCAACCAGCGGTTGGTGACGATCTGGTCAACGCGGTCTGAGAAGCTAAGCTCGCCTTTGCGGCTGCCGTGGATTGTCCCGCTGACGAGCTGATCGATCTTATCGTAGCGCAGACCGGCGATCGTGCTCTCAAGGTCGTCGCCATCATGACTGGATTCGTAATCTTCCTGCAAGAGTTGGAGTTCAAGCTGCTGAGCCTGATCAAGGTTCTGCTTGAAACCGGGTTCCAGTGAACGGAAGCTCCAGTAGCGAAGTTGACTTTCGGGGAATGACGGTTTGATGATCCCGGACGCCTGAGCGATGACGGCTTCAATATCGGCGCCGTAGTCTGTTTTGAGCGGGTGGTTTTGGGTGATCTCGGGTGAGAGAAGATGCTCGGTGAGCTTATCGATGTTCTCCCCTTTGAGCGCGGAAATGGCGACAACGGGATAACCGATCCGTTCGGAGAGCTTGTCCGCGTCGATGCTGATGCCTTCCTGGCGCAATTCGTCAGCCATGTTGATAACCAGGATCAAGGGGATGCCAAGATCGAATAATTGCGTGGTCATATAAAGGTTGCGTTCCAGATTGGTGCCATCAACGATGTTAATGATGGCATCGGGTGGATTTTGGGTCAGTTCTTTCGAAGCAATGATCTCTTCAAGCGAGTTGGCAGCCAGGGAATAGAGACCGGGCAAGTCGAGGATCTCAACTTCGGGATGCCCGATCAGATGTCCGGATTTCTTTTCGACGGTGACGCCGGGCCAGTTGCCAATGAATTGATTGGAACCGGTCAGGGCGTTGAAAAGTGTGGTTTTCCCGGAATTGGGATTGCCGACCAATGCAAAACGTTGCTTATTCATGATCACCTCCCGATACTTCAATGAACTGGGCTTCGGAGCGCCGGATGACAAGGTTGGACTGGTTTAGTTTCACTTCAATTGGGTCGCCCAGAGGGGCAACTTTGACTACCTGCAGTGAGCTGCCGGGGATGACGCCCAATGCAAGGATGCGGCGGCGAAGACTGCCTTCGCCATGGATTTTGACGATTTCCACAGTAGAGCCGGGGGAAATCTGGTCAAGACTCTTCATTACAATCCTCCACAAAAATAGAATTTGCCTGATCGCGATCAAGGGCATAGCGACAACCGCGCAGGCAGACGATCAGATTGCCCTGGTTGGACTGGATAACAGTGAGCTCTTCTCCAGGGACAAAGCCAAGGGCTTCGTTACGCCGTCGTTGGCGACCGCGTGAACCGCGAACGCGACAACGGCGGTTTTTCCTGATATGGGTAAGCGGTACCATGAGCATACTCCTAAAATTAGTGTTAGCTAAGACTAATAGTAAATGTTAGTTCAGACTAACGTTTTCGTCAAGGGTTGGCGATGGTCAGGAATGATAAGGAGGATGGACCGTGGTCGGGAGTTTGTGAAGTGAGGGAAAAACGTGCAGATGCAAGAAAAACAGCAAGGAAAAATCGATCAAATGATGTCGTGTAAAAGTCAGCGTGTTGGATGGTGAAGAGCGTTGCCGGATCGAACTGCGCAATCCGGCTTACGAGTTCCGAACCATTTTTTCTTCATTTAATAAGGAAGGTTCACAGTATAATAAAAGCAATGAGCAACAGTGAACAGTTTTCTGAATCTATAGAGATGTATCTGGAGACGATTCTTATCCTTTCGAAAGATGGTAAGGAAGTGCGTCAGGCGGATGTTGCCCGTGCTTTGAATTTTGCCAGACCGACGGTGCACATTGCCATCAAAAAAATGGTTGCTGACGGTTTGATCAATATGGAAGACGGGTTAATCTATCTCCAGCCTGAAGCCAGGAAACTAGCGGAAAATATTTATGAACGCCACAAGACCTTCACCCGTTTTCTGATCCACCTGGGGGTTGATCCTGATGTTGCTGAAATAGATGCCTGCCGGATCGAGCACTATGTCAGCGAACAAACTTTCCAAAAGATCAAGGAATTTTGCGAATCGGGCTGGTGTGAAGGCTTATAGCAGGTTTTTATATCACCCAGGGATTGTTTTTGAGCAATTGCTGTAATTCCTCTTCTTTGTGAGCAATTTCGTTCTGGATTGCTCGCTCTTTTTCCTGTAAATTGCACACCAACTGTTCAACCGCCTCTTCATTCTCCAGCAGGTCGAATTTGTCGTATGGGAACTCCTTCATTATCTTGTCTAATTCATCGTCCAGATCGTCATTCAGTTCGACCAATTGATCGATCCGCTGCATCACTTGCTGAGGATCCCAAAGGTAGGGCAGGATATCCGGCGCCGGGTAATTGTTGAGGATCAGTTTGATCGTTTCCACATCGCCATTCTCAAACGCGTTCCGGGCTTTATTGAAAGCCAGGAATTGTTCCGGTTCCTGCTCGGGGTTCAGATCGGGATGGAGTGAGCGGATCACGGCTGTGTATGGTTCCATGATCTCGTTATAGATATTCCGTAATTCTTCACGGTGTTGGAGAAAGCTATGCTGGTCATTAAATTACTGATCGAACTGCTTCTCAAGCTGACTAAGAAAAACAGGCTTTGCACGATAAATCTACGGTTGTATTAGCTCAAGTACCCTTTTCACTTTATCGAGGCGCAGTGACTGTTGACAATTGTTCTCGTACCGACATAGCTGGTCGAGGTAGCACCCGGTCAGATTTTCCTGAAAGTGGAAGCAAGGCACGTCCCACCAGTCAAGCAGTTTGTCACATTCCTCGGTGCCTTGCTGTGCCAGCGTGATCATGAAGTCTCAGAGTTCCAGTGGCGTTGGTTCGTCTGAGTCATTGAAATGATTGCTCCCGAATCAGTTTGCAAAAAACGCGTTCTCTTTCGGTGTCTTTTTTATTCATACTCCCTTAGAAATATTAATTCAAACAAAGCGGGCAAGGGTCAAACTTTAAAAACAGGATTATTTACGGTAGGCAGTTCTTTTCCTTGATGTCTCATTCCAGCTTCAAAAGAGCCGGGCTTGCATGGGAATGATCATGAGAATGCCTTTGTTTGCTACGTATTAAGGTAAAATCGATAGAAATGTGTTTGCTGTTGAAAACACAAATTGGAGCTGCTGAATGGATAAGGATTCGATCAATACCAAAAAAGATACCAGACTTTCCGGACAATCCAAAACCTTGAAAATTGCGTGGATGATCTGCTTTTTTGCTTCCTTCATTTACATCGGTACGGAGTGGCTTTTTCTGATTACCAAACCGTCTTCGATGAGCATGGTTTTACCATTAGAAAAGCTAAGTATTTTGCTCTTTAGCATATCCATGCTTACTTTTGTCGGATGCTTTCTGCAGCTCTTATTATCTCTGCTTTTCCGCAGGAAGACCGGAGAAAAGGCCTGGAGCATAAAACTTCTGATGAGCGTGCCGGGGGGTATTTTAGCCGTGGCTATCCTGTTGATCCTCGATAACTTCACATACACCACAATGGGATTTGGAATCGTCACAAGTAAGGGGATTATACGGGCTCTTTACGGTCTATCTTTCCTGGGGCTTGCGTTCTACTTTATACAAGATTTAAGCAAGCTGCATCAGACGATTCGGAAAACCTGGGATAAAAACGAGGCGAACCACCGGGGCATTATCTATATAGGACTGGCAAGTCTACTGCTGATGACGATCGCCATGGTGTTTATTAGTGGAATAAGACAAAAAATATTTTTGGATTTCGGAAATATCGATGCGGCAAATCGAAAAAACATTATTTTGATTACAGCAGATGGATTGAACGCCGAACAAATGTCTGTCTATGGCTATGAGAAAGAAACAACTCCATTCTTAGAGTCGATTGCTCCAAAAGCGCTTATCGCGCAAAACAACTTCACAAATTCCGGCAGCACTACCGGGTCGATCACTTCAATGCTGACAGGAAGATATCCTACATCTGTCAGAGTCCTATTCCACCCGGATATCTTAAGAGGGGAAGATAGTTACCGTAGCCTGCCTGCCATTCTAAAAAGCAGCGGCTATCATAACGAGCAATACAGCATTGGTTTTTACGCAGATGCTTTTGCGATTAACTTTAAGAATGCGTTTGACTTCGCCAACGGTTACACGGAAAAATCAAACCGCATCTTAGGGGTTGCTAATCTGCCGATTCCCAGCAACTACGAGTATTTTCTCTACGAGTTACAAAGCCGCTTATTACCGAGGTTGAAGCACATCTTCTTTGTCAGGGAGATGGAAAACGAGTTTCAAGAAGTTACAAACCTGGCTAAGTTCAGCAAGGAATATGCCGACAAAGAAAAGATTCTCCAGGCGCTGGACACTCTATCCCATAAGGAACAGCCTGTGTTTCTGCATTTACATTGGATGAAAACGCACGGTCCTTTCTTTAAGCCTCGGAATCGCGTTTTTTCTGCCGGGCAAGATTTTGACCATCAAGATCCCTGGGACCCTCTGCTTTATGAAGACGTGATTCTTGATTTCGATGAAGATCTGGCTTACCTTTATACTGAGCTTGAAAAGATGGATATTCTGAATGACACCGTTATCATTATTGGTTCTGATCACGGCAATATAGATTTTATTACCTTCCGACGAATTCCATTATTGATGTTGTTTCCGAATGGCGAACATGCCGGTAAAATCCTTAACGACACCCAAAACCTGGATATTGCGCCAACCATATTGGATTATTTAGGGATGGATGCCCCGGAATGGATGGAAGGAAAGTCGCTGCTTTCTGATGACCTTGGATACCGACCGATTCTTTCAGTTCAAAACCTGAACATAACCCATACCGAAGAGCAGGGCTGGATAACCGATGATTCCTATAACGATCCGCCTTTTTATCAATTTGATGCCATTGGTGTGCAAAACTGCGGCATGATAACCGAATTAAACCTCGAAAACCTCGATTGGTCAAAGATTGAAGTAAGCGCTTATCAATCGCAATGTGATTATAAAGATATTTTGGATGACCAAACGATTCGCGAAATAATCATCGAACGATTGAAAAAAGATAAGTTTGAATTTGATGAGGCTATCATCCCTTTCCCTTAAGCCATGGATGAAAAGCTGGAAAAAACTTACTCCTATTCATTTCTGGCAGATACAAAAGAAGGGAACTTTCAAGTTGGTCGGAAATTGGAAGAAAATTTTGGTCGGAAATTGGAAGAAAATTGCCCTTGACAGGAGTTTGGAAATGCCTATAATAGTCCTTCGTGTCCATGAACAGGGGCACACAGAACCTTCAAAAAGAAATGACGCCCGAGATTGGTCTGATTATAAAAAAACCAGATCAAGTTTAGCCTTGACTTTTAGTTTGGAATCGTCTATACTAATAAGTCCAAGGTGCTACATCAAATGATCGCGCCTTAGTGCGTGATGATTGATAACAGAATAGCCTGGGTCGCAGAGACTTATAAAAGCCAATTGCCGGCTGAGAAGATGAGCCGGCGTTTTCGTCTGAAAAAGTGGCTTGACAAGGAAACTTGTCTCGGTTAAAATCTGCTCTCTTGAAGTCAGAACCTTAACAACTGAAAAGTGATAGGAAAAATTGCAAGACAAAAAATAAGGTAAGAAAATTAACAAGCCTCGTTAATGAAAATTTCCGTAAAAGATGAAAACACCGAAAGGTGATAAATTTTAACGGAGAGTTTGATCCTGGCTCAGGATGAACGTTGGCGGTGTGCCTAATACATGCAAGTCGAACGGTGACGATTTTGTAGTAATACGAATGAAATCATAGTGGCGAACGGGTGAGTAACGCGTTGGTG
>Ga0255342_1000570_pt1 | contig 61633 bp, 48 predicted proteins | sample wastewater_treat_3_FD_192416 | JGI IMG/M metagenome (GOLD analysis project Ga0255342, IMG submission 192416) | Wastewater microbial communities from Lulu Island WWTP, Vancouver, Canada - plant14 | ecosystem: Engineered > WWTP > Wastewater > Unclassified | place: Canada: Vancouver, British...
CGCAGAGGCAGTTCATTGAGTTGGCGGTGAACATGCCGGAGCAGGAGCCGCAACCGGGGCAGCTCGCCTCTTCGATCTGCGTCAGTTGTTCTTCGCTGATGGCACCACTCTTGTACCGGGCCACGCCTTCAAAGACCGAGATCAGGTCCATCGCCCGTCCGTCAAACTTCCCGGCGCGCATCGGCCCGCCGCTGGCGAAGATCGTAGGGATGTTGGCGCGGATCGCACCGAGGATCATGCCGGGGGTGATCTTGTCGCAGTTGGGGATGCAGATCATGGCGTCAAAACAGTGCGCCTTGACCATGGACTCCACGCAGTCCGCGATCAGTTCACGGCTGGGCAGCGAGTATTTCATGCCGCTATGTCCCATCGCGATGCCATCGCAGATGCCGATCGTGTTGAATTCGAAAGGTACTCCGCCCGCTTCACGGATGCACTGCTTGACCTGCTCCGCGACCTTGTTGAGGTGGCAGTGGCCCGGAATGACGTCCGTGTAGGAGTTGCAGACACCGATGAACGGTTTTTTGAAATCGTCCCGTTTGACGCCGGTGGCCATGAAGAGGCTGCGGTGGGGGGCGCGTTGGAATCCGGTTTTGACTTGGTCGCTGTTCATAGGAGTTAGGATTTAGGAGTTAGGATTTAGGAGTTGGGAGTTGGGGTTAAAGCTTTGCGGTTGTGGCGCGCGAGAGGTAGGTGCCGGTCGTGGTGTCCACGATGATCGCTTCTCCGGCTTCCAGATACTCAGGCACCTGAACCACCAGGCCGGTTTGGCATTTGGCGGGCTTGGTGCGCGCCGTCACCGAGGCGCCCTTCATCACCGGGTCGCAGGATTCGATGGTCAGCACCACCTTGTGCGGCACTTCGATCGTAAGGATCTTGCCGTCGGAAATCAGCGCGGCAATGCCCTCCATGTCTTCGACCAAGTAATCGAGTTGCTCTTCGATGGCCGATGCCGGAAGGGTGAACTGCGAGAAGTCCTCAGTGTCCATAAAGGTATAGAGGTCGCCCTCCCGATACAGATACTGCACCGGGCGACGTTCGAAATCGATGTCGTCGAACGGCTCTTCGCCCTTGCAGGAGACGTCCTGCTTGGCTTTGGTGATCAGGTTGCGGAAGCGGAAATGGTAGATCGATGCCGCACCGCGGGCACTGGGGGTTGTGATGCTCAGGTTTTCAAGCACATGAGGCAGCCCGCGAATGCCGACGAGACTGCCTTTCTTGAGATCGCACGCTTTTGTCATAATGGTTTCGCTCCGATAAAAGTGCGTAGTTTACTCGGCGGAGGCCGGTTTTGTCGAGTGCGCGAATGGCTTTGGATAAAGCTGACGGTAAATTTCCAGCGTTGCGCGCGCGGTTTCAGTCCACGAAAAGCGGGCGGCGCGCGCCAATCCTTTATCCCGGTAGGCATCGTGCCAGTCGAGCGAAATGATGGCGGCGTGAATCGCGCGACGCCACTCCTGGCGGTCAATCGGGTGTACCAGCTTCGCGGCTCCGTCCGTGATCTCTTTGTGTACCCCGAGGGCGGAGCAGACGACCGGCGTGCCGCAGGCCATGGCTTCCAATACCGGGAAGCCGAATCCCTCGACTAAGCTCGGGAAGAGCAGCGCGTGCGCCGCACTGTAGAGTGCCGGCAGGTCAGCTTCGGGGACCCACCCTAACCACAGCACACGCTGCCCCAACCCCAGTTCCTCGGCCTCCCGCCGCAGCGGGCTATTGTCGCTGTCGAAGCCGGCCAGCGCCAACGGCATTGAGGCGGTCGGGTCCATCAGCGCCAGGGCATGCAGCAGAGTGGTCACGTTCTTGTAGGGCCGGTCGGAACCGACATACAACAGAAAGCGTTCGGGCAGGCCATAGGCTTGCCGGACTGTCTCAACGGCCTCTTTGGGCTGCGGCTGGAAAGCGGGGGAGACCCCGTGGCGGATCACCACGCTGCGCCGTACGGCACGGGTGCCGAAGAAGCGGGCGCAGGTTTTCAGTGCGTCTTCGGAAACACCGATCAGTTTGCGGCAATGGCGCAGTGCGCGCCGCCCTGCCAGACGCCAGAACAGGCGGGTCGCCAGAGAGCTGTATTGCGGGTGCGAGAGCGGAATGACGTCATGCACCGTCAGCACCAGTTTGCCGGGCACACGCAACGGGGTCAAGAGGTAGGGGGCATGAATGACCTGCGGCCGGACCGCACGCACCAGCCGAAACGTTTGCCAGTGGCTGCGGAAGGTGGTAGGGTCCGCGTCGACACGGTGGATCGTCACGTTCGGATGATCCAGGCACGGGATTTCCGTCTCTTTGGGCAGGATCACATGCAGCCGTTCATCCGGCTGCAACTCCGGCAACAAAGCGGCCAGCAGTTCGCGGATGTAACGGTTGATACCTGGAAAGTCGCGGGTCGCCGCGCGGGCGTCGAAGAGCAGTGTATGGTTACTCTGCATCGCGGTGCGCGGTCCTCCATAAATCCGTTCGTGACGGGCAGACGCTAAATCGATACGATATTGTCATGTTACAGTGAATGGGTGCCGGCCGGGGCTATTCCTGTCCCTGCCGAAAACCCCATTATCTTTATCATAATCGGGGCGTTGTTCCAAGTGCTCAGAAAAACGATGAGCCCACACCACACAAACCGCGTGATCTTGTTGACCGGCGACGGCAAGGGTAAAACCACCTCGGCGCTGGGCATGGTGTTGCGCGCCGTGGGCCACGGCCTGCGCGTCTGCGTGGTGCAGTTCATCAAGCAGCGCACAGACACCGGAGAGGCGCGAGCGCTGAGTCTGTTGCCCGGCGTGGAGCATCTCGTCTGCGGCAAAGGCTTCGTGCGGGAATGCACGGGGGAGGCATTCGAGGCGCACGCGCAGGCTGCGCGCGCAGGGCTGGCGCAAGTTGCCGAACGGTTGCGCGATCCTGCTTGCGGCATGGTGGTGCTTGATGAGGTATGCGGCGCGGTTTCGCTCGGGTTGCTGGATGCGCAGGCGGTTGTCGCGGCGCTCGCGCAGGCCGCGCCCGGAACGGTCGCGGTGCTGACCGGACGCGGTGCCCCGCCGGAACTGCTCGAACTAGCCGACACCGTCTGTGTCGTGACCTGCGAGAAGCATGCCTACGAACAAGGGTGCCCCGCTCAGCAAGGCGTGGAGTGGTAGCGTAATGGGTAAGATGTTTGGGTTCTTGCGAATTATTTTTGCATGTGCCTCCGGTTGCTGCACTGCGGCAGCGGGCGAGAAGCTGATTTTCGATACAGACATCGGGGGTGATCCGGATGATGTGCTTGCACTCGAGGGAATCACATTATGAACGGACACCTCGCAAGAATGTCGGTGGACTGGACAAAGAGAAGAGATGGTTTGACTGATTTTGCGGGAGACTTTTTCAAAACCAACGGAGAGCTTGCGCACAGGACTTAAAAATGTCAAACTGTCGCCCTTTTTTTAGACCTGTTGCGAGGTGAGGAGACGGAATGTCTGACACTGAGAAAGAAAAAGCCGGACCGACGCTGCCGCGTCCCTTGATTACGGCCGATGAATGCAAGAGCTGCGGGCGTTGCGTGGACGCCTGTCCCCAAAAGTGCCTGCGGCTGGCCGACCGGATGAATAGCCGGGGCGTCAAGCCGGCGGAGTATGCGGGCACGGGCTGTACGGGGTGCGCGATCTGTTTTTACAACTGCCCTGAGCCGTATGCGATCACGATCCAGAAGCCGTAACGCGGATAGCGTGGACACGAAGAGTGTCCGGGGAGAAAGAACACGGAACGATGACAAAATTTGTTAAAGGCAATGAAGCGGTCGTGATCGGCGCACTTTACGCCGGTTGCGATGCGTATTTCGGGTATCCCATTACACCGGCTAGTGAGATCGCGCACGCGGCGGCGCGTTGGTTTCCTTTGCTTGGGCGTGAGTTTTTGCAGGCCGAGTGTGAGACGGCGTCGATCTATATGGTTTACGGCGCGGCAGCGGCGGGTCGGCTCTCGATGACGGCGACCTCGGGGCCGGGCATGAGCCTGATGCAGGAGGGCATCTCGTACATGGCAGGCGCCAACCTGCCGGGCGTGATCGTCAACATCATGCGCGCCGGACCGGGGCTCGGCAACGTGTATCCCGAGCAGGGCGACTACAATCAGGCAGTCAAGGGCGGCGGCCACGGGAACTACCGGTGCGTGGTGCTGGCTCCTGCCAGTGTGCAGGAGATGTGCGATCTGACGATGCGCGCCTTTGAGCTTTCCTTCCGGCACATGACGCCGGCGATCGTGCTGGCCGACGGACTGCTCGGTCAGATGATGGAGACGCTGGTGCTGCCGGAACGCGAGATGCTGCGGCCCGATACGTCGGGGTGGGCAGTGCACGGTACTCCCGAGACACGCAAGAATCTGATCACGTCGATCTATCTGGACGCACCGGCACAGGAGGCGCACAACCTGCGTTTGCAAGCCAAGTACGCCGCGCTGAAGGCTGACGCGCGCCACGAGGCGTATCTGTGCGACGATGCCGAGATCGTGCTGGTGGCCTACGGGATTTGCAGCCGCATCGCGCGCACGGCCGCCGAAATGCTGCGGGCCGAGGGCGTGAAGGCTGGCGTGTTCCGTCCTCTGACGCTCAGCCCGTTTCCGGACGAAGCGTTGAGCGCGGCGTTGCTCGGTCGTCGGGCGCTGGTGGTCGAACTGAGTGCCGGGCAGTTTTATAATGATGTGATCCTCGCGCTCGCCACGGTTGGCGGGCGGCATCAGGAGGTGGGGCTCTGCAACCGGATGGGCGGCATGGTGATGACCGTGGCTGATGTGGTCGAAGCGGCTCTCGCAGCGATGAAGAAACAGGTGATTTCATGACAGAGAAGAAAACAGAGGGCATGTACGAGGTCTTCTGTCGCAGCGGCAAGCAGACGCGCGCGACGCACTATTGCGCGGGCTGTGGTCACGGCATCATCCACAAGCTGATCACGGAAGCAATGGTGGATCTGGGCATCCAAGACCGCATGGTCATCGTGAACCCCATCGGGTGCGCGGTATTCGGTTATTACTATTGGGACTGCGGTAATGTGGGGGCCGCGCACGGGCGTGCACCTGCGATGGGCACGGCGATCAACCGCGTGCGGCGCGATGCGGTGGTCGTCTCTTATCAGGGCGACGGCGATCTGGGCGCGATCGGTTTCAACAACACCTTCCAGGCCGCGAGCCGCGGTGAGCACATGGCGGTCTTTTTCGTGAACAATGCGATCTACGGTATGACCGGCGGACAGATGGCGCCGACCACGCTGGAGGGCATGAAGACTGCTACCTCGCCGTTCGGGCGCGACCCGCTGACCGCCGGCTATCCGTTGCACATCTGCGAAGTCTTGAATCAACTTAAGGCACCGGTCTATATCGAACGGGTTTCGGTGGCGGACACCCGTCGGATCATGCAGGCGAAACGTGCGATCCGCAAGGCGTTGGAGATTCAGCGTGACGGCAAGGGGTATGCTTTCGTAGAGGTGATCTCGCCCTGCCCGACCAACATGGGGATGAGTTCGGTCAAGGCGGCGCTCTTCTGTATCGAGCAGATGGAGAAGGAGTTCCCGCTCGGTTGCCTGCGTGATGAGAGCGCGACCGCGTGCGCACGGCCGCCGTTGTCTGAAGCGTCTGCGGTGGACGATTTCTTCCGCGACATGGAACAGCATCAGGCACCGATGGCCGAGGTGGACGATGGCCTACAGGAACTGCGCCTGAAGTTCACCGGTTCCGGTGGTCAAGGGATCCTAAGTCTCGGCATCTGCGTGGCCGAAGCCGCGCGCCTTGAAAAGAGGTTTACCACGTGGTTCCCCACCTACGGGCCGGAGCAGCGCGGCGGCTCTGCAGCGTGCTCGGTGGTCATTTCCGGCCACCCGATCGGCTCGCCCTCCGTGGACCGGCCGGACGTGCTGGTCTGCATGAACCAGCCCTCGTATGAGAGGTTCGTCAGGGATGTCAAGCCCGGCGGCACGGTGATCGTGGACGCTACGGTGCCCTTGACGGTCGCCGCGCCCGAAGGCGTGCGGGTGATCTCGATGCCGGCGATCGATCTGTCGATCAAGATGGGCGTGCCCAAAGCGGCCAACACGATGATGTTGGCGGCTCTGGCGAAGCTGGGCGTGACCGGATTGAAAAACGAGAGTCTGCAAACGGCGCTGGACGCCAGTTTCAAGGGCAAACCTGCGCTGGTTGAGAAGAATCGCCTGCTGCTGCGCGAGGCGGAGGCGTGGATGGAAGAAAATCTAAAGCTGTGATCGTGAGCGGTGGAGGTCGGAATGAAAGAGGAAGCGATGGCCAACAACCAGCGGCAGTTGATTGCGGAGCGGATCAAGGGGTTGCGCGACGCGTCTGATCTGACACCGGAGGCGGTCGCCTCCGAAACCGGCGTGTCCGTCGATACGTACCTGCGCTATGAAGCTGGCGAGGCCGATGTGTCGGTGAGCTATCTGTCGGTGCTGGCGGCTTTTTATCAGGTAGATGTAACAGTGCTGCTGACCGGAAGCGACGCGCACGCCAAGACTTTCCATCTGACGCGCAAGGGGACGGGACCGATCATCGCGCGTCGCCATGTCTATCACTACGAGGCGCTGGGCGCGCGCTTTGCCGGTAAAGTGATGGAACCCTTCATCGTGACGGTAGAGCCGTCCCTTAAAGAGACCCATCTCAATACGCATCCCGGCCAAGAGTTCAACTATGTGCTGTCGGGGCGGTTGCGGTTGACCATCGGGGAGAACACGCTGCTGCTGGAGCCGGGCGACAGCATCTATTTCAATGCGACGGTACCGCACGGCATGCGTGCCGACGGCAGTGAGCCCGTCACTTTTCTGGCGATAATCACCGTCCAATGACAAAGGAGCGCATGATGAAATGCCGGTGGCTCGACAAAGACACCTTTGCGTCTCAAGATGAGTTTTGCAGCACGTTCAAGGTGGATGTGCCTGAGTATTTCAATTTCGCGTTCGATGTGGTCGACGAGATCGCGGCTGCGGATCCCGACCGCCGTGCGCTGGTCTGGTGCGACGACCGAGGAGGCGAGCGGGTCTTCACGATGGCCGACATCGCGCGCGAAAGTAAACGCGCCGCCAATGCCTTCAAGGCGTTGGGCATCGGCAAGGGCGACGCCGTGATGCTGATCCTGCGGCGGCGCTATGAGTACTGGTTCGCGCTGCTGGGGCTCTGTCGGCTGGGCGCGATCGCGATCCCCGCCACGACACAGCTCATGAAGAAAGATGTGGTGTACCGCGTCAAGGCCGCCAGCGTGAAGGCGATTGTCGCGGTGGACGAGCCCTCGCTGCGCGAGGCGGTGGAACAGGCTGCCGCAGAAGTCGAGATCGGACTGCGGGCTTTGGTGCAGCCGCGCGGTGAGTGCGGGGAATGGGTGGATTTTGATGCTTGCATGGCAGCGGCCTCCGATACGCTGGACGAAGCGGACTGCGTGCGTCAGACCGGCGCCGGCGATATCATGCTGCTTTACTTCACCTCCGGTACCACCGGCATGCCCAAGATGGTGCGTCACAATTTCTTCTATCCGTTCGGCCATCTGGTCACTGCGAAATACTGGCAGAGGTGCGTCGAAGGCGGTCTGCATTTGACCGTTGCGGAAACCGGCTGGGCCAAAGCGGCGTGGGGCAAGATCTACGGCCAGTGGATGGTCGGGTGCGCGGTGATGGCCTATGACATGGAGCGCTTCCACGCGCGCGCTGTGCTGGACGTGATCGTCAAGTACGGGGTCACGACCTTCTGTGCCCCGCCCACGATGTACCGTTATTTCATCAAAGAAGACCTCGCCAATTACGACTTTTCCAAGCTGCGTCACTGCGTGGTCGCCGGCGAACCGCTCAACCCCGAGGTCTACCAGAAGTTTCTGGAGGGAACCGGGTTGAAGCTCTTTGAAGCCTACGGGCAGACCGAATTGACGGTGGTGGCCGCTACCTTCCCTTGGATGAGGCCGAAGCCCGGCTCGATGGGCATGGCGGCACCCGGTTATGATCTGGATCTGCTGGATGCGGATGGGCGCTCGTGCGAGTGCGGCGAAGAAGGGCAGTTGGTGGTGCGCACCGACATCATGCGTCCGTTGGGTATGTTTGACGGTTACTATCGCGATGCCGAGTTGACGCGCACGGTTTGGCATGACGATGTGTATTACACCGGCGACATGGCCTGGCGCGATGCGGATGGTTACTATTGGTTTGTCGGGCGTGCCGACGATGTGATCAAGAGCTCCGGTTACCGTATCGGTCCGTTCGAAGTGGAAAGCGCCCTGCTGGAGCATCCGGCGGTGCTGGAGTGCGCCATCACCGGCGTGCCTGATCCTGACCGCGGCCAAATCGTCAAGGCGACTGTTGTGCTGGCGAAGGGCTTCACGCCTTCGGACGAGTTGGCTCGGACGTTGCAAAATCATGTCAAGCATGTGACGGCACCCTACAAGTATCCGCGCGTTGTGGAGTTTGTGCAAGAGTTGCCCAAGACCATCAGCGGCAAGATCCGTCGGGTCGAGATCCGTGAAGGCGACGAGGCACGGGGGTAGGGCACCGCGATGACCGCAGACCGTCAGCAAGTCCGCGTTTCGGCGGCCGCTGTGTTCTGCGGCTCTTGCCTGCTGTTTTTGATTCAACCGCTACTGGGGCGCACCCTGTTGCCGCTGTTCGGCGGAAGCGCTGCTGTCTGGACCATTTGCCTGGCGGCTTATCAGCTCTTGTTGCTGGCAGGGTACGCCTATGCGCACGGCATTGCGCGTCGCCGCCGTTCGGCGCAGCGAGTGGCGCATCTCTCATTGTTGTGCGCGGCATCGGTGTGGGTGGTTGCATTTGCCGCGCTGCGTCCTGCGTTGCGCACGATGGCGGGCAACACGGAGCAGCCTGCGCTTGAGGTGTTGCTGTGCGTGTTGGCGTGCGCGGGCCTCCCCTATGTGGCGCTTTCCGCCGGATCGACGGTGGTGCAAGGGTGGCTGGCCGCACGCGAGGACGGTGGCGGGACGGATGCGTCGACAGGCTCCGCCGCCTCTGTGTATCGGTTGTATGCGGTGTCAAATTTTGGGTCATTCGCCGGACTGTTGGTTTATCCGTTCGTGCTGGAGCCGTTCGTGTCTCTTTCAGTCCAATGGTGGGCGGTGGCGCTCGGCCTGTGCGGGTATACCGGGCTGATGGCGTGCCTCGGCCGCTTTGTGCGGGATGGGGAGGGCGGCGCGGTGATGGTGGAGGAGGCCGATTCGCCCGAGCTGGCGGTGCGGCGGCCGGTGCGGGTCTGGACGTGGTACGTGTTGCCGGGCGTGACGTCGTTTCTGCTGAATGCGATTGTTGCGCATCTGTTTACCGATGTGACGCCGTTGCCGTTGGTGTGGGTTGCGATGCTTTCGGCATTTCTGCTGAGTTATGTCGTCGGCTTTTCCTCGTGGCGCTGGCTGACGTCGTCGGTTGGGATTATCCTTGCGGTTGTGTCGCTGTGTGTGGCGGCGGTCGTTCAAGGCTGGTGGGGGGCGGGCAGTTTCCTGCCGAATGCGGCTGCGGGCCTAGGTGTTCTCTTCTTCGGCGGGAGTGTGCTGCACGGCTGGCTGTATGAGGAACGCCCCGAGATGGCGCGCTTGAGCCGTTACTATCTGGCGATTGCGGCAGGCGGTGCGGTGGGGGGACTGCTGACATCGCTCGTTGCGCCGTGCGTGTTCACGCGCGTGACCGAATACCCGCTGGCGCTGAGCCTGTGCGCACTGTTGCTCACCTTGCGACTACCTTGGCTGCGGCGGTTGAGGCGCCTAAGAGTGGCGCATCCTGTGTTTGCGGCGTGTTGTGCCGCGCTGTGGCTGGCTTTGTTCGGGGCCATGTCGCGGTATACGGCGTCGAACACGCTCTTTCAGGCGCGTAACTTCTATGGGACCGTGCGGGTGACGCAGACGCTGGAGTTGTTCGATCAGGCTGGTGCGTTACCTGTGCACTACCTGTGGTGCGGACAAACCACGCACGGTCTGCAGGTCAGGTCGCCGCTTTTCGCCGGACGCGGCACCTCGTACTATGGCGCGACCGGGGGCGGCATCGCGTTCTCATCGCATCCCGCCTATCGGGAGGGGCGCGGCGTGAAGGCGGGCATCGTGGGGCTCGGCGCGGGGTGTCTGGCCTGTTACGGACGGCCGCAGGATCTGTTCCGTTTTTATGAGATCAACCCGCTGATGATTCAGGTGGCCGGTGATCCGCAATACTTCTCGTTTCTGAACGACGCACCGATGCGCATTGATCTGGTGCCCGGCGACGCACGCAAGATGTTGGAGCGCGAGCAGGCGGCCGGTGATCCGCGCTACGACATTCTGATGATCGATGCGTACAGCGGCGACGCAGTGCCGTATCATTTGGCGACGCTGGAGGCGTTCCGGCTCTATTTCGAGCGACTCGAAGAGGACGGCATCTTAGCGATGCACGTCAGCAACTGGCATGTGGACCTGCTGCCGTTGTGCAAGGCGGTGTCGCAGGCGCTCGGCGTCCATCCCTACGGCGTGGTGGGCGTGGCCGAGAACAGCTTCACGGCCGATGCCATGTGGGTGTTCATGACACGCCACCCGCACCGTTATCTCTTTCCGGGCCAAGCGTCGGCGCGCGAGGTCGCGTGGGAGCGTGTCCGCGACATCGCCGTATCCGCCGACGAAAAAGGCAGTCTGCTGCCGTTGCTGCGCTACTGAGAAATTGGCTCAACTCCTGCTTGTCTCGTATGACCATTTTTGTTACCCTCTCTTCCACTTCCGAGAGGAAGGAAACAAATCTGTGCTAATTCGGCACGGTTGAAAGGAGTTCACATGAAGAGCCTGTTGATGGTTACGATCATGGCCGTCGCGACGTTCGCGTTTGTCGGCTGCAAGAAGGAAGAGACGTTGGGCGACAAGGTCGACAAGGCCGTCAAGTCCGCTGAGAAGGCGGCTGATTCTGCCGCTAAGGATGCCGATAAGGCAGCCGGCGATGTGCAGAAGAAGCTGGATGGCGCGCTGAAGAAGTAATTCGGCCCCTCTTGTTTCGCGACCGGCAGCCATGTGCCGCCGGTCGTTTTTTTTGTTTTCAGCTTGGAAGCGAGGCTTCCCTGTATTACTCTTTCCCCATGCAAACGACCTCTTCCACCCGCTTGAAACTTGGTGTGCTGGGCTCTGGTTCTGGCTCGAACATGCAGTCGATTTTGGACGCGATTGCCGACGGCACCTTGAATGCCGAGGTGCGTCTCGTCCTTGCCGATGTGCCGGACGCCCGCATTCTTGAACGCGCCAGAAATCATGGGGTCCCTTGCGACTGGCTGGACTGTGCCCCCTTCAAAACCAAACTGGACGGCGCGGCCGAGCGGTGCTGCATCCAGATGCTACGGGACGCCGACGTTGATACAGTGGTTCTCGCCGGTTTCATGCGGATCGTGAAGCCGGGGCTTCTCGCGGCTTTCCCGAATCGGGTGCTCAACATCCATCCCGCGCTGTTGCCGGCCTTCCCCGGCTTGCAGGCGTGGGCGCAGGCGCTGGAGTACGGGGCCAAGGTCGCTGGTTGCACCGTGCACTTTGTGGATGCCGGTACGGATACTGGGCCGATCATCATTCAGCGCAGTGTGCCGGTGCTGGAGGATGACACCCCCGAGTCGCTACACGCGCGCATCCAAGTCGAAGAGCACCGCGCATATCCTGAAGCGTTGCGCCTGCTTTCCGAAAACCGCCTGACCGTTACAGGCCGGCGGGTTGTGATTGAATAAAAAAACGCGCGGCTGGGGCTCACGTTTGTGGTTTTTGTCAGACGGATCGGACGGATCAGTCCAATCAGACAGATTAGATGGATCCAAAAAAGCGGAGCAGCGCTTTTACTTTTGTCTGTTGCGGCTCGGACTTACGTTGCCGACGCATCCGCCTTCGGCTCGGTTTCCGCAGGTTCGGTCTCTGGTGTGGTTTCGGCCTCCGGCTCAGGAGGCGTGGTCTCTGCGGTCGGGGTGGCCTCAGTAGTCTCTGGCTCAGGTTCGGCCTTGGCCTCGGCCAGTATGGCTTCTGCGGCTGGCGCGGTCTCGGTCGTCAGTTGTTCGACCCCTTGCGCGGTCTCCGGCGTAGTCTCGGCGGCAGACGCGGCTTCTTGCGCGGCATCAGCCTCCGGTGCAGGCGTTTGATCCGCCGTCGCTCGTTGCGGGCGTCCCCCTCTCTGTTGTCCGCCGCCCTGTTTCTCACCGGGCAGCAAACGGAAAACGGGATAGTCGAGCGGACCGCTCAGGACATCGTTGTAAAACTCGACGACGTGGCCGCGTTCGACCAGCCACATGAGTTGGACGAGCGTCTCTTTGATCTTCTCTTCGTCAGCGCCTGCGATTTCGGCGACCATTTCCGCTTTGGTGCAGCCGGGGTGTTCGTTGACATAAGTCAGCACATCGCGCAACGTCTGCACGGCGTGTGATGGGTCCAGCGCTACCGGTGCCTTAAGCATCACGAAGTCTTGGCCCTTGGAGTCATTCACGTGGAACAGGTGCAACTTACGATGGCGGAAGGCGCCGCGCAGGGCGAAGAACAGCGACGCGGGGAAACGACGCTCGCGCTGCAGCATGTCTCTCAACGCAAAGTACAGCGGGCGGCTTGGCGTCTGCATGCCGACCGCCGCCGTGCAGATCAGGTGACGCACGCTCGCGATCTGTTCCGGCAGGATCTCGCGCAGGAAGACCAACTCGGCGACATCCCGTTCCATAGCCGGGGCTTTGGGTGTGGGCTCAGCCTCCCCTTCGGCGGCTGCATCAGCTTCGGCGGCATCCGCCGTGTCAACCGGTTCCGCTACTGTGGGCGCGGCCCCTTTGCGGCGGTAGATCTTTTTCTTGGTGCACTGCTGACGCCACGCTTCGATGACCTCGGTGTCGCGCACGGTCTCGATACGCGAGCGGTATGCCTCCTCGGTCATTGTCGCATATCGCGTCCGTAGCATCTCCTGCACTTTGCTGTTGAAGCTGTGATGGTTTGGCGGCCCCAGCAACTCGCCGCTCATGCCGCAGCGCGCGACACACACAAACGTGCCGGCGGGCGGCTCGCACTCCACCTCTTCCACATCAAAGAAGTCATCCATGTGGCGGCTGACCAGATGTGTGCGGATCTCTTCTTCCGAAAGGGCGGGCATACCGCACACCTTGCACTGGAAGAGCGGTACCTGCTGATCCTTCAACGGTGCGATGCGGATCAGGCAAGAGGCGGGGTTGTCTAAAAAAAGCCAAGCGATATCACGCAACGGGTATGCGCGATGGGATGTCTGGATGCGACGAATGACCGCCCCCAGCGCCTTCTGCTCGGGGAGCACACGAATCTCGAGCGGCAACGCGGGTGTCTCGGGACGACGATCCTGACGCGGTCGGCGGAAGTCGCGGCGCGGCGGATGGTCACCTCCGCGCTCCTGTCTGAAGCCATCTCCGCTCCCGGTACGCGGTCCACGCGGATCGGCGGCAACCATGCGCGGGTCAGGTCGCTGTATCTCGCCTTCGGCAAACCGCGGCCCGCGGTCGCGGTCACCACGGTCACTCTCGCGACGCGGAGGACGGCGGCTCGGCTTACGGCGGTCGCGCTCGCGGCTGTCATACTCGCGCGGTGCGCGGCGGTCGCGGCCATAATCACGCCCGCCCCGCCGGTCATCGCCGTCATCCGGAAACCGCTCGTTCTGATAACGCTGAATGTTCTCCTCGGGAGACGTGCGCGCCCAGCTCGGAGCAAAGTTCAAATCAAACGTGATCTCGCCGCTGTCTTGACCTTCAGGCTTCGCCTTTTCCTTCTCGCTCATGGTGGTCCTATGGTACCTTTTGTTTGACCGTGCGGTCAATGTGATTTATGACACATGGCCCGACGCGACGGCAGCCAAGAGGCCGCCATTCAGCACAATCCGCTTTTGACGGTCACTCAGCACCGCAGTCGCCGTGAACGTGGTTCCGTGCGTCACATTCTTCAGCGTGACCTTCCCGTCGCCCGTCAACGCCGCGCGGAAATCGTCACATGTCAGTTCATCACCCTGCGTGATGGACTTGTAGTCTTCCGGACGGTCAAAGATCAGCGGCACGATACCGAAGTTAATCAGGTTGGCGCAGTGGATGCGCTCAATACTCTGCGCCAGCACGGCCTTGACGCCGAGGTACATGGGGCACATGGCCGCATGCTCGCGGCTTGATCCCTGTCCGTAGCTCTCACCGGCCACGATGATGACGTGGCGACCTGCGTCACGGATCGCCGAGGCGTTCTTGTAGAAAGCGGGGTCGACATGCTCGAAGACATACTTCGCGTACTGCGGCACGTTCGAGCGGTATTTCAGACGCGCGCCGGCCGGCATGATATGATCCGTTGTGATCTTGTCGCCGACCCTGATGGCCGCCACACCGTCGAGTGTCTCGGGCAACGGCTTGCCGGCCGGAACTTCACCGATGTTCGGCCCGCGCATGATCGGCGTATCCGGCACACCGCGCCCGGCCGTCTCGCGGAAGAGGAACATGCTGTCATCCACTTTGAACGCCGCCGGCTCTTCGACAGCAGGCGGCACCGCCTCACAGGTACGGGGATCGGTGAATACACCGGTCAACGCCGCCGCCGCCGCAGTTTCCGGACTCACCAGATAGACTTGTGCGCTCAGCGTTCCCGAGCGCCCTTCAAAGTTACGATTGCTGGTGCGCAGGCTCACGGCACCCGTGCCAGGCGACATGTGGTTGCCGATGCAAAAGCCGCAGGCGTTTTCCAGAATCCGCACACCGGCCTGCACCAGATCCGCGAGCAGTCCCTCCTGAGCCAGCATGCTCACCACCTGCCGCGAACCCGGTGCCACACCGACCTCCACATCGGGATGTACCTTGCGACCGCGCACCATCAGCGCCACGGTCTTGAGATCACGGTATGATGAATTGGTACAGGAGCCGATCAGCACTTGGTTGACACGACGGCCCGCCATCGAGGCGATCGAGGCGACGTTCCCGGGCGAGTGCGGACATGCCGCCATCGGCTCCACGGCAGTCAGGTCAATCTCCACAGTTTGCTCGTATTCTGCGCCGTCATCGGCCGTCAGTTCGATCCAATCCGCTGCGCGGTTCTGAGCCGCGAGGAATGCGCGCGTCACCGCATCGCTCGGGAAAACCGATGTGGTGACCCCCAACTCCGCGCCCATGTTCGTGATCGTCGCGCGCGACGGCACACCCAGGGTCGCCGCGCCCGGCCCGCCGTACTCCAGCACGCGCCCGACGTTGCCCTTGGTCCCGAAGCGCGCCAGCACGGTCAGGATCACGTCCTTCGCCGAGACGCCCGGTCGCAACGCGCCGGTCAGGAACACTCGCGTGACCTTCGGGCAGGTCAGGTAGAAAGGGCCGCCGCCCATCGCCACGGCCACGTCGATGCCGCCCGCACCGATCGCGATCATGCCGATGCCGCCGCCGGTCGGTGTGTGCGAGTCGCTACCCAACAGGGTCGCACCAGGTTTGCCGAAACGTTCCAAATGGAGTTGGTGGCAGATGCCGTTACCCGGCCTTGAGAAAATGATGCCGTAGCGCTGGGCCACGCTCTTGAGATAGGCGTGGTCGTCCGCATTTTCAAAGCCGACCTGGATCGTGTTGTGGTCCACATAGCTCACGGCCAGATCGGCCTTGACACGGTCGAGCCCCATGCTCTCAAACTGCAGATAGGCCATCGTGCCGGTCGCGTCCTGCGTGAGGGTTTGGTCGATACGGATCGCGAGTTCTTCGCCCGGCACCAGACTGCCGGCCACCCGATGCGCCGAAAGGATTTTTTCAACAATATTCTTTGCCATGCGTTGCTCCTGATTGAGTGCTACATGGTGCATGAAATGCCGTTGCGCAACAAGCCCAAACTTGTGGTATCCTATTTGCCGTCCTTTGCGGACCTCGCGCTTAAGTTGATGTTCCATGCCAAGCCACCTTTACATCCATGTTCCGTTTTGCGATGACAAGTGCCACTACTGCGGCTTCTTTTCGGTCGTTGCGGCACCCAGCGTGATTGAGCTTTACAGCACGTTGCCAGCGCGTGAATACGATTGCCATCTGACCAGCATGCCCGAGCTGGGCAAAGTTCCGCTACGTACCCTTTACATGGGTGGCGGCACGCCGGCCATGTTGGGCAATGACGGCTTGAAACGGCTGGCCGACGCATTGGCCAAACGGCTCTCTTTCGATACGCTCGAAGAGTGGACTGTGGAGATCACCCCGGCCTCAGCCTCGGCTGCTCTGTTTGCGACATTGTCGGCCATCGGCGTGAACCGCATCAGTATCGGCGTGCAAAGTTTTGACGATGCGATCCTGAAACGTATCGGGCGGCGGCACGACGCCCAAGCCGCCGTCGCGGCGATCAAGCGCGCTCAGGACGCCGGGTTCGCGAATATCGGTATCGACCTGATCGCCGGCCTGCCGGGTGTCATCCCCGCGCTCTGGAGCGAAACGCTCGATCGCGCAATCTCCCTCTCGCTTACGCATCTTTCAGTTTATGCGCTGACCGTGGAGTCGGGCACGCCGCTGGCGCAACAGATCGAGGACGGCCTCGAACTGCCCGGTGACGACGACCAACTCGCTGCGCTCGATCAGGCCGAGGCAGCGTTCGGCGAGGCCGGTTTCGCGCGTTATGAAATTTCTAACTATGCGCTTCCGGGTTTTGAATGCCGTCACAATCTGGCGGTGTGGCGTGGCCATGACTTCCTTGGGCTCGGCCCGTCGGCGGCTTCGCGTGTCGGTCGGATACGCTGGACCAACAGCAAAGATCTTGAAGAGTACATTTGCGCCGTGCAACACGACTCGCTACCGTCGGCGGACTCCACCGCGCTTGACGCCGCCGAGGATGCTGAGGAGCGTGTGATTTTCGCCCTACGCTTGAACGAGGGGATCGACCTTGCTGCTGAGGCGCGGCGTTTTCCTGCTTTGGCCGGGCGGGTCGGTGCTTGGGAACAGCGTCTCGCCGATCTGGCCGTACACGGCATCACCGAGCGCGTGGGGGACCGCTGGCGCTTGACGGTGCGCGGGCGAGAGGTGTGCGACGCCGTCTTACGAGAACTGGTTTGATCCGTTTGAAGGGAACCGCTACGTTGATCATTCAGAATCCGGCAATCGTCTTGCAAATCCGCCCTTGGTCGCAAACCTCCCACATGGTGACGTGGCTCACGCCGGATTATGGTCGCGTCGTTACAGCGGTCAAGGGTGCTTGCCGGCCTAAAAGCGCGTTCCTGGGGCAATACGACCTTTTTTACACATGCGATCTGCTTTTCTACCGTCGCGAGCGCGATGGCGTCCACGCGATTCGGGAGTGTGTGCCGCGTGAGTTACGCGAGCCGCTGCGGCAGCGCTGGCGGCATGTCGTGGCCGCCGTTTATCTGTGCGATCTCACGGCGCGCGCGGTCCCCAGCCAGCAGGAGGCCGCCGACCTGTTCGCGTTGCTGAGTCAGACTCTCGACCGGCTCAGCCGTGCGTCTGAAACGAATCTACGCGCCCTGCTGCTTTGGTACGAAACGCATCTCCTGCGGCACGTGGGGCTTCTGCCGGACCTGCGCACCTGTCCGCACTGTCATCCGGTCGAGCGGACGTGGTTGCGCTTTTCCTTGCCTTCAGGGCGGCTGACTTGTCCCCATTTGACGAAAAATCAACCCGGTGAGGCGACCCTGTCGTTACACCGGGCCGTCCGTAATCTCTTTATGATGCTTGCCGATGCCCCGCAATTTGAGACGGCGGCACGGATACTCACTAACAAAAAAAATGATAGCCAAGTAAATCTTCTTCTTGGCTTATCCCGATTTCTTGGTATGTTTATGACCTTTCATCTCGAAGTGCCCTCGGCTGTCCGTCGTGTCACTTGGGAGACGTTAGATACAACACCTGCGCAGAAACCTGCGCAAGAGGAGATCACGATACCATGAAGTGCGTCCGCTTGTTCAGCCTGACCTTGGCATCCACGCTGGTGGTTGCAACCGGCTGCAAAAAAGAACCCGAGGCCGTAGAGGCCGCCGGGAGCCCCGCTGAGCCCGTAGCCGTTGAGACGGCCGCCCCCGCAAACCCGAACGAAGTCATTGCTTCGGTCAACGACAAGAAGTATCTGCGCAAAGATATGGATAAGATGGTCAACGCTTTGCTGAAAGCGCAAAACGTGCCCGCCGGTCAGATTGCGCAGGCCAAGGAGTATTTTGAGCAGCGTGCGGCGCTCAACTTCATCATGAAAACGCTGTTGCTTGATGAAGCTAAAAAGCAGTCCATCACCGTGACCGACGATGATCGCAAGGCGCAGCTCGCCAAGATAGAAGAGGCGCTGAAGCCTCAGAATATGACGCCGGAGCAGTACTTCAAAGAGGCCCCGCTGGGCGAAGAGGCTGCCAAGGCTGAGTTCGAAGAGGGACTCATCATTGACAAGCTCATCCAAAAGAACGTGCTCGCCGGCATCAAGATCGACGAAGAAGACGTCAAAAAAACCATCGCCGATATTGAAAAGAGCAATGCGGAGATCGTTGAGAAGAACAAGAGCCTCGAAGCTGACAAGGCGGCCAAGAAAGCCAAGATCGAGAGCATTAAAAAGCAGCTCGATGGTGGCGCTGATTTCGCCGAGTTGGCCAAGGCGAATTCCGATTGTCCCAGCGGCCAAAAAGGCGGCGATCTGGGCGAGTTCACGCGCGGCAAGATGGTGAAGCCCTTTGAGGATGCCGCCTTCGCGCAGGAGGTCGGCAAGGTTGGCGATATCGTCGAGACCCAATTCGGCTACCATCTGATCAAGGTCACGGCAAAGACGCCCGCCACCGCCGCGCAAGGCGACGCTCCGGCGAGCCCCGAGTCCGTTACGGCGTCACACATTCTGGTGAAGGTCGAGCAGGCGCAGCAGCCGCAGCCGGTCCCGACCGCCGAACAGGTGACAGAGCAGCTCAAACAGGGCAAATCACGCGAAGCGGTCCAAAAGTACCTCGATGAGCTGAAGGGCGCGGCGAAGATCGAGACGATCTTCGAAGGCTTGCAGATCTAGCGAACGGACTTGGAGTGCGGCGGCAAGCGGTATTCCGCGCGACGCTGCTTTTTGAGCAGGAATGCGGTGGCAGAGTGGTGTGTAAAAGCGGTGCCGCGACCCGCGCACAGTGCGGTTCTTGTCACCACAAATCATTTGCCAGGCTTGCAAAGGCGTCTTGGCGGTTTGCTCAAAACGCTTAGGTAGAAACTCCTAAATCCTAACTCCTAAATCCTGCTTGCGGTTGTGCGCAGTCGCGCACAACCGCGTGGGGGCAACGCACGAGATGGTCGCCGCAGGGCTCAAGCGCGGGCGGGGTGTGTGCGCACGATGGCTGAGCGACGGGACAGCGGTCATGAAAGCGGCAGCCCGGCGGGAACTGTCCAGCGGATGGCACTTGCCCGGGAATGGCTTTGAGACGATGGCCGCGCGTGGCGGCGGAGGGCATGGCTTCCAACAGCGCGATCGAGTAGGGGTGGCGCGGCTTGGCGAAAAAGCTTGCGGCGTCGGCCTGTTCCACAAGCTGGCCGGCATACATGACTGCGACATGCGTGGCCATCTGTGAAACCACGCCCATGTCATGCGTGATCAGGAGCAGGCCGCTGTTTTGCCGGTAGAGACGGCGCATCAGATTCAGTACCTGCGCTTGAATGGTTACGTCGAGCGCGGTGGTGGGTTCGTCGGCAATCACCAGGTCGGGTTCGAGGATCAAGCCCATGGCAATCATCACGCGCTGTTGCATGCCGCCGGAAAGCTCATGCGGATAGGCGGTCAGGCAGGCGTCAGGATCGGGGATGCCGACGCGGCCCAGCCAGTCGCGCGCGATGTCGCGCGCGGCGGCAGTCGAGATGTCACGGTGTAGCTTGAGAACCTCTGCAAGCTGACGGCCGATGCGGTGCAACGGCGAGAGCGCGGAGAGGGCGTCTTGGAAAATCACGCCGATATGCGCACCGCGCAGTTGGCGCAACTCAGGCAACGGCAGGGTGATCAACTCGCGACGGTCGAAGCGAATGCTGCCCTGCGTGATGCGGGCCGGCGGCATCGGCAGCAGCCGGGGGATGCTCATCGCCGTGGCGGATTTGCCGCAGCCCGATTCGCCGACCAGACCGAGCACTTGGCCGCGGTCGAGTGTGAACGACACGCCATCGACCGCGCGGATCACTTGATCTTCGGTTTCGAACTGGATGTGCAGGTCTGAAAGTTCGAGCAGCATGTTATTCCATCTTCGTGTGTTGGCGCGGATCGAAAGCGTCGCGCAGGCCCTCGCCGACCAGTACCGTCAGCAACATTACGGTAAAGAGCGCGAGCGAGGGGAAAAGGATCAACCACCACGCCCGGCGGAACTGTTGCGCCTGCTGGAGCAACTCGCCCCAGCTCGGCGTGAGCGGCGGCAGACCGAAGCCCAAGAAGTCCAGGGCCGCCAGCGAGCCGATCGCACCAATCAGCGTGAACGGGAAGAGCGTGATGAGCGGCGTGAGGGCATTGGGCAGGATGTGGACGAAAATGATACGCCACACGGAAAGGCCTTGGCAGCGCGCCGCCTCCACAAAGGTGCGGCTGCGCAGACGCAGAAACTCGGCGCGCATGTAGTAGGAGATGCCGATCCAGTTGAAGAGGCTGTAGCAGACGAGCAGGATCAGGAAACTCCGGCCGAGAGCCGCGCCGATGAAGATCATGACATACAGGAAGGGCAGGGCGCTCCAGATTTCGGTCAAACGCTGTCCGGCGATATCGGTCCAGCCGCCAAAATAACCCTGAATAGCGCCGATCGTCAATCCGAAGAACATCGCCCAGAAGGCCAGTAGCAGGCCGAAGGCCATCGCGATGCGCATGCCGTAGAGCACACGCGACAGCACATCGCGGCCTGCGGCGTCGATGCCCATCCAGTGTCCGCGCACCGGCGGGTAGGGCCAGGCGATCTCATTCAGGGCACAGGCGACTGCCGCCTTGCGTCCCTTCCAGTCGATCGTGGCCGATGGCGCGGTACCGTTGAAGGCTTCGTCGGCCAGACGCAGGATGTCGGGGCGGTGGGTCTCCGGCACGCGCCGCCACGTACGCCGGTCGGTTGCGGCGAGCGTGCCGTCCGACAGGCGTTTGAAGCACAGTTGCAGGGGATTGTCCGGGGGCTGCGACTGCCGGAACATCAGGCGCACCGATTGCGGCGGTGCGGGGCGCGCGGCGCATTCGGGCAACGTCACGCGCACGGTCAGGCCGGTGACGGTGGCGTGCTCAAGATCGAAGTGCTCTTGCGGCGCGGTAAGTCCGTCGAACCGCCGCGTCAGCGCGCTACGCAGCGCCTCGGTCAGGTGCCACTGCGCATCAAGGCGCGTGCCGGCGATGGGCGTCGTCTCTGGGAAAAACGGGGCGACGCTTTGCGGGCGCACGATGGTGCCGTCGCGCAGCAGGTTGATGCGCCCGACGTGGACTTCGGGCACGACGGAGACCTTGACCGTACGCGCATGGCGCAGGGTGGCGGCATCCACCACATCGCCGGGGCTGTACGGTACCGGCGCCCAGACCACGCGATTGGCGGGGTTGGTGGAGAAGGCCGGCGACGCGATGAAAGCGGGGTAGTTGATCGGGGTGGCTTCCGCCTCTTCACCTAGCAGGTCGCGCTGCGTCAGTTTCCGGACAAAGGGGAAGAAAACGTGGTCGTTGACACGCAGAAAAAGCGGGCGGCTGTTGCAAAGCAGTTCGGCCACCAGACTGATGGCGAAGAGGATGCCGAGCAGGATCAACGCTACGCGCGCGCGGCGGATACGCAGGAAGTTGCGCAGCCGTTTGCGCGTGAGCGGCGAAAGACGGAAGAAACGGGGCAGGTTCATGAGGAGCCGAAGTGGATGCGGGGATCGATCAACAGGTAACAGAAATCCGACAGCAGGTTGCCGGCGAGTTGCATGACTGACGTCAGCGCCAGCAGCGCCAGAAAGACCGCGTAGTCGCGGCCGACCAGCGCATCCCAACTCAGCCGTCCCATGCCCGGAATCTCGAAAATGCTCTCGATGATGATGGATCCGGCGAAGAGCATGCCGAGGATCGAGCCGAAGCCGGTCGCAACCGGAATCAGCGCGTTGCGGAAGGCGTGGCACCAGATGGCACGGCGGCGTGTGGCTCCCTTGGCCAGAACGGTGCGCACGTAATCGCTGGAGATCTGATCCAGCAGCGAGTTTTTCATGATCAGAGTCAGCACAGCGAAGTTGCCGACCACGTAGCAGGTGACCGGCAGCGCCATGTGCCAGGCGCGGTCTAGCAGCCGCGTGCCGAGCGATACCGGCACTGGAAAATCAGACTCAAAACCGCCCAGCGGGAAAATGTCGCCTAACCCCTCCACCGTACCGCAGAGCAGCATCTTGAGCACCATGCCCAGCGCGAAGGCGGGGATCGCGTAGCCGACAAAAACCACGAGACTGGAGACGGCGTCAAAGGGCTGGCGGTGGCGCAGCGCTTTGGCGATGCCGAGCGGGATGCAGATCAGATAACTCAGCACAAAACTGGTGATGCCGAACCAGAGCGAGACCGGAATGCGCGACACGATCAACTGCCAAGCGGTGCGGTTGGGATAGTCATACGAGGGAATGCGCATTCCCATACGCTGTTTGATCAGCCAGTCGAGGTACTGCGTGTACAGCGGTCGGTCGAAGCCGAACTGGCGGTTCAACTCCTGCCGGTACTCCTCGGTCACTTGCGTCACCTGCGCCGCCGACTGGTCACCTGCGCCGCCGATGCTGCGCATCTTCATAAGCTGGATATCGACCGGCCCGCCCGGCAGGAAGCGGGTCAGGGCGAAGCACACCACCGTGATGCCCAGAAAAGTGGGGATCACCAACAGCAGCCGTCGTATCAGATATGCGAGACGGTCCATGGGGCAGCAGTGTAGTAAAAATGGTCGGGACGGACAAGGGTTTCTGTAGGTACTTTCGGATTGACTCTCTTCCCCTCCCTTCTGCATAATGAGCACCGATCATGGAAGCAGGAACCCGGTTGTTTCCAGTCTACCTTTCTATCCTTTTTGCCCAGTTCTAAAACAGTGATTCCAATTCTCAAAGCTGTCGCTGAAGGGCGGTTGATCGAACTGCCGCCCTGCGATAAAAATCAGGCGCTCCGCACGCTTGCCGAGACGCTTTGTGCCTCTGCTCACATACCGGCGGGGTACAACGTTTTCGACAATGTCATTCGGCGTGAAGAGCAGGCCATCACCTACCTCAAATACGGCATCGCCTGTCCGCACGCCCGCTCGGAAGAGCATAGCGGCGAGATGTCTTGCGTCATAGGCTGGAGTCCCGATGGCATCGATTATGGTAACACCGATGGGTGGCCCGTCCATCTGATCCTGATGTACTACGTCCCTGGTTCTGCCCGTAATGTTTATTTGACCGAATTGGCGACATTGGCCCGGGCGATCGAGGACGACGAGACCAAGCATGAGTTGGTCAACCTCAAGGATCTGGAGGACGTTCAGTCACGCCTCGAATCATGGATCGCGACGATTGAGGGGCGTGAAGACGCAGAGGATGATCGCGAACAAGTGCGCCGCTCTACCAGCACAGTCCTTAGCCAACTGCTGATGCCCGACATCATTGAGATGTTGGAAGACCGGCGCTTTAATGACCTGCGCATTTTCCTTGCCGCGCAGCCCGCCCCGGAAATCGCGGAACTGATCGCGGCGCTTCACGCCTCTGACCAGTTGCTGGTGTTCCGTCTGCTGCCGCGAAACATGGCCGGCGAGGTCTTCTCCCTGCTCGAATACCCCTCCCAGAACCTGCTGCTGGAAAACATGGCGCAGGATGAGACGCGCCATGTTCTTACGGCGCTCACGCCGGACGACCGGACCGCGCTGTTTGAGGAGTTGCCGGCCAACGTGCTGCAAGGTCTGCTGAATCTGTTGAGCGACAAAGACCGCAAACAGGCCCTTAGCCTGCTCAGCTATCCGAAGGACAGCGTTGGACGCTTGATGACCAACCGCTATGTCTATGCCCGGGAAGAGTGGACCGTCGCCAGAGCGCTGGAACAAATCCGCGCCATGGGCAATGATTCGGAAACCGTCATGATGATCTACATCATCGACGAGCGCGGCGTTCTGGTAGACGATTTGCTGTTGCGCAAACTGATCCTTGCCGCTCCGGAGACACCTATATCATCTTTAATGGACCGCCAGTATGTGGCGCTGCACTCCTTGCAAGACCGCGAAGAAGCGGTCGTGGTGTTCAAGAAATACGACCTTTACGCCCTTCCGGTCGTCGACTCGGAAGGCGTGCTGCTGGGGATCGTAACGAACGACGACATCCTCGACGTCTCCGAAGAAGAGGCCACCGAAGACATCCACAAGGGTGTGGCCATCATGCCCCTGAGCGCGGGCTACCTCAGGACTTCGCTCTCCATGCTGTACCGCAGCCGCATACCGTGGCTGGTGACACTGGTGTTCGTGAACATCTTCTCCGGTGCGGGTATCGCGTACTTCGACACGTTGATTGGGTCGTTTGTGGCTTTGGTTTTCTTCCTGCCGTTGCTGATCGCCAGCGGCGGCAATGCCGGCGCGCAATCCGCTACGCTGGTCATCCGCGGCATGGCCCTCGGCGAATTGACGCTGAAGGACTTCGCGAAAGTTTTATGGCGTGAGATTGTGGTTTCGCTGAGCCTCGGGCTTTCGATGTCGGCGGCGGTATTCTTTCTGGCGTGGTGGCGCGGCGGCCTACGCATCGGCGTGGTGGCAGCGATCTCCATGACTCTGATCGTGGTGTGTGGTAGTTTGATTGGCATGACCCTGCCGTTCATCCTGCGCAAACTCAAGATCGACCCCGCCGTGGCCAGCAGTCCGTTGGTGACCTCGCTGGCCGACATTCTGGGGGTGTTCATCTATCTGGGCATCGCTTCCGCGCTACTCTAACGCGGTGAAGCTCGAAATTCAATCTCACACAAAGTCACAAAGGACACAAAGGTTTTTTGGAGTGCTGCCGGTTTTTTCTCACAGTGACACAGAAGGTACAGAGGTGTGGCACGGGCATCTTGCCCGTGTTTCAACGGAGAACCTTTATGGACAATAGATCGGGATGGGCATGCTTGGCGATGGTGTGTCTAGCGGCGGCATGGGGTGAGGCGGATGCCGCATTTGCCGCGCAAAGCGAATTGAGCGGCATGTCTTCTTACGAATGCGACGATGCCTGCCTGCTTCCGGGGGCACCGGTTCCGGCTGGCAGATATGCCGTTGTATCGCCGGTCGGCAAGCAAACGGTGCGGATGATCAAGCAAGCGCCCCGTCTGGACACGCTGGACGGAAAAACCATCGCGGTCGTCGGCGGAAGCTTTATGGCCAACATCACACACCCCGAGATCAAGCGGTTGATTCTGGCACATCACCCCACGGCCAAGGTGATTTTGCTGAGCGAAATTGGAGCCGCCGGTCCTTATCCTGGGCCTGGGGTCAGACGCGAGGTAAAAGACGAGTTCCAGCGCAAGCTGAAAGAAATGGGCGTGCAGGCGGTGATATCCGGGAACGGCGGTTGCGGTCTCTGTACGCCAAAGGAGACGGGATCAAGCATAGCGGCAGAATATATCGGTGTTCCAGCGGTCACCATTGCAGCGCCGACATTCACGAACCAAGTCTATTCAACCGCACTCAATAGCGGGGTGCCCGCGCCACGCACAGCCACGTATCCCGGTGCGTTTGCTGCGCATAGCCCTGAAGAGCTGATCCAGAATACGCGAGAAATCGTCTGGCCCCAGATCGTTGCGGCGTTGACGAAGCCGATCACCGAAGCCGAGCTTGCGGAGCGGCGGAAGACGGATAGGGGAGGGCCGAAAGATTGGGTGTTTGCGGGCACGATTGACGGGGTGAATCGTTTTTTCACCGAACAGTGTTGGTCGGATGGACTGCCGATCATTCCGCCCACGGTGGAACGGGTCGAAGCGTTCCTGAAATATACGGACGAGCCGTGGGACGCCGTGGTCGGCGTGCTACCCATCGCCTACCGTGAGGTGCTTGTCTGGCATGTGGCTGTCAACGGCGTGATGGCCGGTTGCCCGCCAGAGTTTATGCCGGTGTTGATCGCTTACACCAAGGCGCTCGCCGATGGGAACTATCGTCGGGTGCTTGCCAGTACCCATGCTTGGACGCCGTATTGTTGGCTCAATGGTCCGGTCGCCCGGCAACTGGGCATTGATTCACAGCAGGGGCAGATCAATGAGCCACGCAACGCCGCGCTCGGACGCTTCATCAATCTGGCGATGATGAATCTAGGGGGATACTACGTCAAACAGAACCGTATGGGGACATTCGGGTATCTGATGCCATGGAGCATGGCGGAGGACGAAGCGGCCTGTCTGCGGATTGGCTGGGAGCCTCATCACGTGCAGGAAGGTTTTGACTGGAACCAAAGCACGCTGACGGCGGCCTCCGCCTTGGTGTGGGGCAATAATCTGACGCCCGCCTCGCACGACGGCGAGAAGATCATGGAGGTGATCGCATGGGACGCGGTCGAGAAAGGCCAGTTCGCCACGGGGAGCGGGCCGCGCCTTCCGAACCGAACGTTTCTGGTGACGGAGTTTGTCGCACGCGATCTCGCTCGAACGTATCCCGCGAAGGAGAAACTGGAAGCGGCCTTGGTCGCGACAGCGCGGCGACCGGCGTATGAGCGGGCGTATGCCAACTACTGGGCCAATCCGGGAAGCGCCTTTCCCGCCCGCTATACGATGGGCATGCACGTGAAAAAAACCATCCGTACTGAAGGCGGAGAACTTACGGATCCCCCTCCATGGCTGGAAAAGGATGATGCTCCTGAAAAGATTTACACGGTGCCTGTCATGGAAACGGGGCTGACGTCCATTCTTGTCACGGGTGACGCAGACCGGAACAAGGTGCAGACCTTGCCCGGTGGTAGTTCCGTCACGATTGAAATAAAATTGCCTGCCAACTGGGATGCGCTGATGGCAGAACTCGGTTATCAACCCCTAAGCCATTTTTTCTTAAAGTGAAACCTGAAGGGATCGCTCATAGCCGCGTATGTCGGTGCGCGGAGAATTAACAAGTTTGAGGAAATAGAACTCAGGCGAAAAGATATGGAGTGCGGCGGCAAGCGGTATTCCGCGCGACGCCGCTTTTCAAGCATAAGTACGGTGGCAGGACGGTGCGCAAAAGCGGTGCCGCGAGCCACACTGGTCCCTACACTCGTCGTCCAAAACACTCCGTCGAAACACTTCGTCGCTGGCGCAATCGACTAAGTGTGGAGACTAAGTGTATTCGACTAAGAGTGGCGACTAAGGGTTTCCGCGCACAGCGCGGAGAGAAAGCGGTGCCGCGACCCGCGCACAGCGCGGCTCTTGTCACCGCACTCCAGATTTCGTAAGCAGACATTTGCTTAGCACCGCCGCGCCGCGCGCACAATAATCATGTCCAAAAAACGCATTTCACTTTCACCAGAAACGCATGATCCTCGCCCCCCCCCTGTCACTAACCGATTACCAAGCTTCGCGTCTTCGCGCGAAATAACCGAGCAGGGCCATCCCCTCAAAAAATCTGTGGATAAAAAAATCGGGTCTCCCCTCCAAAAAACGGGACCAAAAAACGGAACACCAAAAAACACCAAAAACGGAACCTTGATTTCCGTGCCGAAAAGACGTACTGTTCATGGGGTCTTTGGCTGGGTAAGCGTCAGTTTTCGGAGGTGCGTCATGGGCGGCTTTTTTGGGGTGGTGTCGAAAGAAGATTGTGTGACGGATTTGTTTTTCGGAACCGACTACCATTCGCATCTAGGCACCATGCGCGGTGGCATGGCGGTTTTCTCGGGCAAGGGGTTCCAGCGGTCGATCCACGACATCTCCAATTCGCAATTCCGATCCAAGTTTGATAATGAGTTCAAGCGCTTTGAAGGCCAAGCGGGGATCGGCGTCATCAGTGACAATGAAGACCAGCCGTTGATTATCTCTTCGCATCTGGGGGTTTACGCTATCGCGACGGTAGGGATCGTCACCAATCTCCAGCCGCTGGTAAAGGAACTCTACGCCACACACGCCGCGCAATTTTCAGAGATGAGCCGTGGCGGAATCAATCCCACTGAGTTGATCGCCACGCTGATCAATTCGCAAGCCACTCTGGCCGAAGGCGTGCGGTACGCCCAGCAAAAAATTGAGGGGTCGTGCTCGCTGCTAATCCTGACCCTTAGCGGAAAGTTGTATGCGGCGCGTGATCGTTTCGGGCGTACGCCGATGGTCCTTGCCCAGAAAGAGGGGGCGGTGGCCGTTGCCCTGGAATCATGTTGCTTCCCTAATCTAGGATATACCATCACTCGTGAGTTGGGGCCCGGCGAAATGGTGCTGTGTACACCCGATGGAGTGGAAACCGTATTGCCCGCAGGGGAGCAGATGGCGATCTGTTCGTTCCTGTGGATCTACTTTGGCTATCCGCCGTCAACTTACGAAGGGCGGAACGTGGAGATGGCGCGCTACCGCTGCGGCGGTGCGCTGGCGCGCCGCAATCCTGTCGAGGCCGACTCCGTGGGCGGTGTGCCGGACTCAGGCGTGGCGCATGCCTTGGGGTATGCGGTCGAGGCGGGCATCCGTTATTCGCGGCCGTTTGTGAAATATACCCCGACCTGGCCGCGCAGCTTTATGCCGCCGGATCCGAAAGCACGCGAATTGATCGCGCAGATGAAACTCATTCCCGTACCGGGGCTGATTCAGGGGAAACGGCTGGTTTTTTGTGATGACTCGATCGTGCGCGGTACGCAGCTCATTGAGCAGGTCAAACGACTTTATGACGACGGTGCGAAAGAGATCCACATGCGTATCGCGTGTCCGCCATTGCTCTATCAGTGCCGCTTTCTTAATTTTTCGCGAGCTAAAAATGAGCTGGACCTGGCCACGCGCCGCTTCATCCGCGAGATTGAGGGCGACAATGCGGACATTGCGACGTACCGTGACCCAGATGGTTCTCCGTATCAGGAGATGGTCGGACGCATCCGGCAGCGGCTGGGGCTCAGCTCACTGGCCTATCAGCGGATTGATGATCTGGTGGAGGCGATCGGTCTGCCGCGCGACAAGCTCTGCACCTACTGCTGGACCGGCGAGGATGTCGCAAAGCCCAACGGTTGTACGCACGGCTGTTCGCGCTGCCCGTCGCCGTGTGCCGCAAAATCCGTGATGCCCGCTCAGTAATCGATCTTGAAATCGATACACGCGGCGGGGATGTCGAAGTGGCGCTTGACCAGCGCGGCGAGCGCCCGGACGCCAAAAATCTCCGTGGCGTAATGGCCGGCAAACACGATGTTCTGTCCTAGGTTTTCGGCCAGATTGTACCCTTGCAGGCTGGGCTCGCCGGTGAGGAAGACGTCGCAGCCGAGCGCGGCCGCTTGATCGAGCATGTCGGCGGCACCGCCGGACACCACGCCGACGCGGCGCACACGGTCTCCGCCGAAGGTCGCAACGCGCAGTTCGGGGGTGACCTCTTTCCGCACGCGCTCACAAAAATCTTCCAAGCTCAGCGGCGTGTCGTAGGTTCCCGTGAACCCAATTGTGTTGCTACCACGGTAGTAGAAGGCCGGCGCAAGATCGTCCAAGCCCAGTGCTTTGCAGAGCTGCGCGTTGTTACCGTAGCGGGGATGCGCATCCAGCGGCAGGTGCGCCGCGTAGAGGGCGATGTTGTGCTGGATGGCAAAGGCCACGATCCGGTGGTTGAGCCCCGTGATCCGTTTCAGCGAGTCGCCCCAACTGATCCCATGATGGCAAATCACGCAGTCCGCGCCGCATTGCGCCGCCTCTTTGAGCAGCCGCATGCTGGCATCGACGCCCGTGATCACGCGCGTGACCGTTCCCGCGTTTGCGATCTGCAAACCATTGTTCGAGACATCCTGAAATGTTGAACATTCCAGCGTGTCGTCCAACAGCGAGACAAGCCCATCCAATGCGATTTTTTTCATTTTCCTATCCTCTGGTTTTTTGATCGCAGGAGGCCTGCGAAATCTGGAGTGCGGTGACAAGAGCCACGCTGTGCGCGGGTCGCGGCACCGCTTTCTCTCCGCGCCGTGCGCGGAAACACTCTTAATCCCCACACCTAGTCGGTTACACTTAGTCTTCACTCTTAGTCGTCTACACTTAGTCGGTTACACTTAGTCTTCACTCTTAGTCGTCTACACTTAGTCTCAACACCTAGTCGATTGCGCCAGCGACGAAGTGTAGGGACGAAGTGTAAGCGACGAAGTGTTTGGACGAAGTGTGGGGATGTGTGCCCTGCGGCACCGCTTTTACACACACCTTGTCGCTGCACTCTTGCTCAAAAAGCGGCGTCGCGCGGAATACCGCTTGCCGCCGCACAAATTCTTTCGTCAAGCTTGCGCTCTCGTCGCCACCCCGTAAAAATTCGTGTTGCTCTCATTTGTCGTGATCGGCCACTCTTTTCGCATGTCCCGGCCCCGTGCCGATTTCGCGGCCCAAAGCGAGCAGCCGCTGGCGCACACGCAACACGCACTCTTCGCCCTCTTCGTCCACGTCCGGCTTGTTGGGGTAGAGCGCGTACTGTGTCCGATATTTACCGGGGGTGAGATTCGGCATGAAAACGTTGGCGCCACGAGTGAGGACAAGGTTCCGCCCGTCCTGCTCCAGGGCGTCGAACGCCGTCGTGGCCGGGATGTGTGCGTACGGATTCAGAAGGCGTAGCAGCGCGATGGTTTTGTAATACATGCTGCGGTCTTCCAAAAGCGGCTTGCCGGCCAACGGCGTGTCGGGATGCGCGAGGAAAGGGCCGCACCCGATCATGTCCAGTTTCAATTCGGTCGCGAAGAGGATGTCGTTGGCGATCATCTCGGCCGTGGAGCCCGGCAGTCCGATCATGAAGCCGCTGCCGACCTGATAACCGAGTTCGCGCAGATCGCTCAGGCAGCGGATGCGTTGTAGGAAGGATTCGTCGGGGTGGAGCGCCGAGAACAGCGCGTTGGATGTTGTCTCGAAACGCAGCAGATAACGGTCGCACCCGGCTGACTTGATCTGCGCCAGCTCATCGCGGGTACGCACACCGACGCCAAGCGTCACGGCTAAGCCGGTCTCATTCTTGATCTGGCGCACGATATCGCTCAACAACTCGGCCGTGTAAAAAGAGTCGACGCCGGATTGCAGGACAACCGTGCCGCAGCCCCAGCGCTTGGCATGGCGGGCGATATCAAGGATTTGATCCTGGCTCATCCGATAACGCTTGATCTGCTTGTTTTCGCAACGGATGCCGCAATACCAGCAGTTGTTTTTACACACGTTTGAGAATTCGATAATGCCGCGCAGGTGTACGACATACCCCATCACGCGCTGGCATACTGTGTTGGCGGCCTGATAAATGAGGTCGCAGGCTTTGCCTTGCGCGTTCAAGAGCGTGGCGAGTTCGGGCGCTGTGAGCCGTTCGCCGGCTTGGAGACGGATCAGCAGATCTTGCGTGAGCTTCATGATTCTCCTGAATTGTGGCTAGGGGTTCGTATGTCGAGAGGGGTTAACTGTATGCCCGTGCGCGTGACCCATTCCGCTCGGGACGCTTTTCCTTGTAGATGTCCTGCTTGGCGATGAAGCGGATGCCCTTGCGTCCGAGCAGCTTTTCCGCGCCGGCCACGAAGTCCGGCGACGGATCGACCAAAAAGGTCTGGCCGGATTGGATCAGGACGCGCCGCTTGTCCGGATAGATCAGGCAGATCAGCAGGGGGGTCGTGCCCGGATGCGACGCAACGAGGTCGCGCAGGGCACCGAGACGCTTGGTGGTGTTGGCATCGGCCAGTATGCCGGCGACGATCTTCGCGCAGAAATGGCGCGGGGCGTCGAGCAGCGGATAGACCTCACGTGCGATGATTTTGGCGGGCTCGTCACGCTTGGAGAGTGTGCCGCACACCAGCACGGGTTGGTCAGGCACGCAGGCGCCTTCATACTTCTTGAACGCTTCGGAAAAGACCAGTGTCTCCATGCTGGTTTCGCCGTCATCCAGCACCAGCACGGCCCATGCTTCTTTTGATTGTTTGCTGATGCGCCGCGTCACCGAGGCAGCCATGCCGGCCACGCGCACATCAAAGTCATTTTTGGCGGAGGCGGCTTTGGCTAGGGACGTCGTCTGGATATCCTTGATGATGCGGCGGTAGCGGGTCAGCGGATGGCCGGTCATGTAGATGCCGAGCAGTTCGCGTTCGTACGTCAGGTTTTCCTTTTCGCTCCAAGGGTCACATTCGGGCAGATGGTTGGGGGCGGCGGAGCCAGCGTCTTGCTCGTCGAGCATCTCGAAAAGATTGCGTTGTCCGCTCTCCTGTTCGCGCAACCGTTCAGCAGCGTTAGCAAACGCGAAGTTGATGGCGTTGAAAAGCCGTGCGCGGTGCATGCCAAATCCATCCATCGAGCCGCACTTGATCAGCGCCTCCACGACGCGCTTGTTGACGACGCCGGGGTCGAGCCGCTGGCAGAAGTCGATCAGTCCTGTGAAGGGGCCGTTGGCTTTGCGTTCGGCTACGACAGCTTGCGCGGCGCACGCGCCGACGCTCTTGATGCCGGCCAGACCAAAGCGGATGTTGCCGTCTTCAGGGACAAAGCGGTCGAGACTGTGGTTCACGTCCGGCGGCAGAACGGTGAGACCCATTTCTCCAGCCTCCGAAACAAATCCCGGAAGCTTGTCGAAATTGCCGATTTCCGATGATATCTGTGCGCACATGAACTCGGCGGGGTAGTGGGCCTTGAGATAGGCGGTCTGGTAGGAGACCACGCCGTACGCGGCGGCATGCGATTTGTTGAATCCGTAGTTGGCAAACTCGGTCATCGTGTCGAAGATCTTGTTGGCCAGGCTGGCCGGCATGCCGCTGGTCTTCGCGCACCCCTCAACAAAGGCCGGTCGCTCTTTGGCCATGACCTCGGGCTTTTTCTTGCCCATCGCTCGGCGCAACAGGTCGGCGCGGCCCAGCGAATAGCCGGCCAGCGATTGCGAAGCACGCTGGACCTGCTCCTGATAGACAAAGATGCCGTAGGTTTCCTTAAGTGTCGCCTCCAGTTTGGGGTGATCGTACACGATTGGCTCTTTGCCGTCCTTGCGGGCGATGTAACGCGGGATGTTGGCCATCGGGCCGGGGCGGTAGAGCGCGGTCACCGCGATAATGTCCTCAATGCGGTTGGGCCGCAGTTCCGTCAGGACACGGCGCATGCCGCCGGATTCAAACTGGAACACGCCGACGGTGTCACCGCGTTGAAAAAGCTTAAAGGTTTTTTCGTCGTTGAAGCGATTGAATTCCGGCGAGTTGAGGTCAAGGTCGATGTCGTGAACCAGCTTTACCAGATCGACGGCCTCCTGAATGACGGTCAGGGTTTTCAGCCCCAAGAAGTCCATCTTGAGCAAGCCGACCTCTTCGACTGCTTCTTTCGCGTATTGGGTGACGGGTTTTCCATCCTTATCACGTGCGAGCGGAATGATCTCGATCAACGGCTTGTCGCCGATTACGACGCCGGCCGCGTGTACCCCCGTGTTGCGGTAGAAACCTTCCAATAGCCCGGCATACTGCATGATGCGCCGCAGGTCGGGATCGATCCGGCAGAGGGCGCCGAACTCGGGGTTCTCTTCTTTGGCCTTCTCCAGAGTAATTTTCGGATCATCAGGAATCAGTTTGCAGAAGGCGTTGGATTTATTGAGCGGGATCTCCAGCACGCGCGCGATGTCGCGGATCACCGTTTTGGCGCCGAGCTGTCCATACGTCACAATCTGCGCGACACGGTCCTCGCCGTATTTTTGCGTGACGTACTCAATCGTCTTGCTGCGGTTGGCCTGACAGAAGTCGATATCAAAGTCAGGGGGCGAGATCCGTTCTGGATTCAAAAAGCGCTCGAAAATCAGGTCGAAGCGGATCGGATCAAGCTGCGTGATGTCCAGCGAGTAGGCCAGCAGCGAGCCGGCGCCCGAGCCGCGGCCGGGGCCGACCGGCACACCGTTGTTGCGCGACCATTTAACGAAATCGGAGACCACGAGAAAATAGTTGATGAAGCCGGTCTTTTGGATCACGCCGACCTCGTAATCGAAGCGTTCGATCAATTGCTTTTCTTCATCGTTCTTAGGCTGGTCATAGTCCAAACCGTAATGGCGGCGCAGTCCGTCTTTGCCGAGATGGATCAGATAGTCGAGATCGGAGCCTCGCCAATCGTTCGGCAACTGGAACTCAGGGAAGTGCAGGCTCGCGGCACTTCCGTCCGAAAAAGTCAGTTCCACATTGCAACGGTCGGCAATCTCTTGGGTGAGATCAAAGGCTTCGACCTCGCCCGGAAAACGCTTCTCAAGCTCCTCGCGCGACTTGAAGTAAAACTCATTGGAGTCGTAGCGCATGCGGTTGGGATCGCTCATCACGGTATTGGTCTGGATGCAGAGCATCACCTCATGAGCTTCGGCGTGGCTTTGGTGGAGATAGTGCACGTCGTTCGTGATCACCGCCTTGAGGCCGGTTCGTTTGCGCAATTCTCGCACGCCTTCGTTGATCGTCCGCTGTTCCGACATCCCGTGATCTTGCATCTCAAGGTAGAAATTGTCGGGGCCGAAAATTTCCATGTACTCGCGCGCGACGCGCTCGGCTTCATTGAGGTTGTTTTCCAGCAGGTGCGAGTTGACCTCTCCCTTGACGCAAGCTGCCAGACCGATCAACCCTTCCGAATGGGCGCGCAAGGTCTCTTTGTCGATACGGGGCTTGTAATAAAACCCCTCCATGTGCGCGATCGTGTTGATTTTAGCAAGATTGTGGTAACCGACATTGTTTTTTGCCAGTAGCACAAGATGGTGGTAGGGCAGAGTGTGGTCGCGTGTTGTCCGTGGGGCGTTGGCTAAGATGTAGACCTCGCATCCGATCACCGGCTTGATGCCGTGCTCGTGACAGGTCTTGTAAAATTCGATTGTGCCATACATCACACCGTGGTCGGTCATCGCGATGGCGGTCATGCCTAGTTCCTTGGCGCGTTTGACGAGTGGCGTGATGTGACAGGCGCCGTCGAGCAGGCTGTATTTGGTGTGCAGGTGAAGATGGACAAAAGGTTTTGACATGTCAGCGGATCGGGCGTGCGAGGTGACGTGACAAGGGGCAGTGGCACGTCCTGGACACTCCCCCGTATGGAAGCCGAGCATACCAAATTCAACCGCCCTAGCGGAAGCCGAAAGGTCATCTGGTAAAAATCTCATAGAAGGCGCGGAGGGCACAGAGGATTTAGATTTGGGATTTGAGTTTTTTTAGATTTGGGAGGCAGAGACGCAGAAGTGTGGCACGGGCATCTTGCCCGTGTTTCATGGGCGGGACGCCCATGCCACAAGGTTTTTTTGGGGGGCAGGGCTGGCCGCAAGTCGCGGGTCGCGAGTTAACCTCTCTTATTGCGACCACGCAGTGGCTCGCAATCTTGAGAGTAAAAGCGCTGCTCTGCCCTTTCGCCGCGCCGGGAGGATCAAGCGTCTGCTTGACCGGCCGCGCTGTGCGCGGCGAAAGGAGCACGGGTTTTCCAACCCGTGGCACGGACAGGAATGTCCGTGCCCCTGTGGCTTGGGCATCCGGCCCTTTAGGCCGGCGGGGGTCGAGTGTCCCCGCGAGCCGCGTCTTAGTCCCTACACTTGATCCCAACACTTCGTCGTTTACACTTCGTCACTCACACTTAATCCACACACTTCGTCTCCGGCGCAATCGACTAAGTGTAGGGGACTAAGTGTACTCGACTAGGTGTGGCGACTAAGTGTGGGGGACTAAGTGGAAAACGGAATTACGAAAAAAAATGACGAAAAAAACGAATTACCCCGTTGACATGTACGGTTGGGCGTAGTATATTCGGTGCTCCGAACTTTGAGAGGAAAAGGATTTGGAGAGGCCATAGTCATGACAGAAGCGCTGAGTGTCAGCATCGAGGATTATTTGGAGGCGATCTTTCACCTCGTGCGGGAGAATACGGTCGCCCGGTCGAAGGATATTGCGGAACGCCTCAAGGTGAACCGGTCGTCTGTCACCGGGATGCTGCAGGCCCTGCGCGACCGCGGGCTGGTGAATTATGAGCGCTATGGATTTGTTACGCTGACCGATGAGGGGGAGAAGGTCGCCAGCCGCGTCGTGCGGCGGCATGAGGCGTTGCGCGACTTCATGGTGCATGTGCTCTCGATCGACGAGGCGGAAGCTGACCAGGCGGCCTGCCACATGGAGCACGGTGTGTCGTCGCGCATCGTGGAGCGCTTCACTGAGTTTGCGGAGTTTGTCAAGACCTGCCCCAGGGCGGGCGCGAAGTGGGTGCGCGGTTTCGGGTACCGCTGCGAGGAGGCGGCGGTTGCGCCGCAGAACTGCGAGCGGTGCATCGAACAGTGCCTCGAGGATGTCAGGAAAAACCATAAGAAAGGAACTGCGGGCGAAGTGAGCATTCCGCTCAGTGAACTGAAGCCCGGCGAGAAGGCGCAGATCGAGAAGCTCGCCGGTGGGGGCGCTGTGAAGCGGCGCATCCGCGACATGGGGGTGACCACAGGGAGTCTGGTCGAGGTGGTACGCGTGGCGCCTCTTGGAGATCCCATTGACGTGAAGATCAAGGGCTACCATCTGTCGCTCCGCAAGGAGGAAGCGGCGGACATCAGCGTGAAAAGGGTCAAAGCGTGAGGTGCGCAACCATGAACCCGGCAATGTGGATGCCTTTGAGTCTGGTTCCGGAAGGACGCTCGGTACGGCTGCGCCGCGTGCAGGCTGGCGAAGGTCTGGCCGCACGGTTGACTGCGATGGGGCTGTTGCCCGGGGCGCAGGTGCAGGTGTGCCATAACGACCGTAACGGACCGGTGATTCTCGGGGTCAACGGGAGTCGGCTGATGTTGGGACGCGGGATGGCGGAGAAGGTGTCGGTAGAGGATGACGGGGAAACGCAGTCATGATCTCGGGAAGACAGAGACTCGTGCAAAACCCCTCGTGGCATGGGCGTCCCGCCCATGAAACACGGGCAAGATGCCTGTGCCACGCCTGCAAGCAAGAGGGGTTGCAAAAATCTCGACAGACCGGTTCTCTTTTTTTTTGCAGTGAAAGTTTGTCAAAGCGAACATTTGTTGTGTCGCCGTAATTCGGGGCGCGGGAAGCGAGCTGAATGAAGAAAACGATCATGGTGGCGTTGGTCGGTAATCCGAACTCCGGCAAGACGACGCTGTTCAACAATATCACGGGCTCCCGTCAGCACGTCGGGAACTATCCCGGCGTGACGGTCGAGAAGAAGGAGGGCACCTGCCGCCACGGCGGGCGGGAGTTGACGGTGGTGGACCTGCCGGGCACCTACAGCCTGACCGCCTACTCCGTTGAGGAGCTGGTGGCGCGCAACTTCATTATCGATGAGAAGCCGGACGTGGTTATTAATGTGGTAGACGCCTCGAACCTCGAACGCAACCTTTATCTCGGAGTCCAGCTTTTGGAACTCGGCGTTCCCGTCGTCTTTGCCTTCAACATGAGCGATGTGGCCAAGTTGCGGGGACTGGACTTCGATCTCGACGCGCTCTCTTCGTTGCTCGGGGCACCGATTATCCCGACGGTCGGCAACAAGAACGTCGGCATGCGGGAGTTGCTGGATGCGGCGGTACGCGTCGCCGATACGGGCCAGCCCGTTGACGCGCCCAAAATCAACTACGGCGACGACATCGAGCGCGCTATCGCCGCTGTCCGACAGCAGGTGCAGCACCACGCCGACTTCGTCAACGACACGGAAGCCCGCTGGACGGCCGTGAAGCTCCTCGAAAACGACCCGGAGGTGGCCAAGCACTTTTTTTCACTGGAGGTGCTGGAGACGGTCAGCGCCGAACAGGCGCGGATCGAGAAGCTTTTGGGCGATACGGCGGAGATGATCATTGCCGACCGCCGCTACGCCTTTATCTCCAACGTGTGCCGCAAGGCCGTGCGTTCAACGGTCGAGACGCGGCGCACGCGCTCGGATCGCATCGACGCAATTGTTATCCATCGCTTTTGGGGACTGCCGATCTTTCTGGGGCTGATGTATCTGGTCTTTTGGCTTACTTTTACCGTGGGCACTCCGCCCATGGATTGGATCGAGGGGTTCTTCGGGTGGCTGGGCGAGTTTGTCGGCGGCTGGTGGCCGGAGGGATCGGAGAGCCTGCTCAAGTCGTTGCTGGTGGACGGCATCATCAGCGGCGTCGGCGGGGTACTTGTGTTTCTGCCGAACATCCTGCTGCTGTTTCTGGCGATTGCCGTGCTGGAGGACTCCGGCTACATGGCGCGGGCGGCCTTTATGATGGATCGGCTCATGAACAAGATCGGTCTGCACGGCAAGAGCTTTATTCCCATGCTGACGGGCTTCGGCTGTTCGATCCCCGGCATTATGGCTACGCGTACGCTGGAGAGCCGGCGCGACCGGCTGACCACGATGCTGGTGCTGCCGCTGATGAGCTGCGGCGCGCGGCTGCCGATCTACGCGTTGATCATTCCGGCCTTCTTCCCGGAAGCCTGGCACGCGCCCATGCTGTGGATCATCTACATGATCGGCATCGTGCTGGCCATCGTCTGCGCCAAGTTGCTGCGCTCGACGCTCTTCAAGGGGGAGTCGGTGCCATTCGTGATGGAGCTGCCGCCTTACCGTTTGCCCACACTCAAGAGCGTCTTGATTCACATGTGGGAGCGCGGCGGTGTTTATCTCAAGAAGGCCGGCACGATCATTCTGGCGATCTCGGTGCTCCTGTGGGTGATGACCAGCTTCCCGAAGCCGAAGGACGTGGACCCCAATCTCTCCGCCGAGGATCAGCAGGCCGCCGAACTTTCGTACTCCATCGCTGGGCGGATCGGCCACGCCATGGAGCCGCTCATCAAGCCGCTGGGATTCGACTGGCGCATCGGCACGGCCATGATCGGCGCATTCGCGGCGAAAGAGGTCTTTGTGGCGCAGATGGGCATCGTCTACTCCGTGGGCGAGGCCGACGAGGAGTCGGAGCCGTTGCGCGACAAGCTGAGGGCCAACTACTCGCCGCTGGCGGGCTTCTGCATCATGCTCTTCATGCTGATCTCCGCGCCGTGCATGGCGACGATCGCGGTCACCAAGCGCGAAAGCAACTCGTGGAAGTGGGCTTTGTTCCAGTTGGTCGGTCTGACGCTGCTGGCCTACGGGGTGACGCTGGTGGTGTATCAGGTGGGCTCGGCGCTCGGGATCGGGGTGTAGGAGGATGGCGATGTGGGAAAATGTGATTGTGGCTGTGATTGTCGGTGCCGCAGTTTGGTTTGCCGGGCATGCGGCGTGGCGTAGCATGCGGGACAAGGCCAATCGCGGGTGCCAAGGATGTAACGGTTGCGGCGGTCAGCCGCATACGAAAGGAGCGTGCCATGGCATCGACGCATGAGGCTGTGTTGGCGCGGATCGAGGAGCTTTACCGGATGTTGTTCGCGCACAGCGGATACGGCGAGATGGAGATCGAGATTCGCTTTTTGCGCAAGCATGAAAAAGAAGTGTTGATCAAGTGCGGCAAGCAGTACCGCTTTATCGTGCCCTGCGACACCCCGGCGGCGGACGCGGTTCGCCCGCCGGAAAGAATTAAGGAAACATCGGGTGAGGCCGGCCACGCGGGGCGGCCATAACCAGAAAGGGTAATTTGACATGATTGACATGATTGTTGTGTCGCGCGTGGCGCGGCGGCGAAATTTGGAGTGCGGTGACAAGAGCCGCGCTGTGCGCGGGTCGCGGCACCGCTTTCTCTCCGCGCTGTGCGCGGAGCCACACTTAGTCCCCACACTTAGTCGGATACACTTAGTCTCTACACTTAGTCGATTGCGCCAGCGACGAAGTGTTTGGACGAAGTGTAAGGTCGAGCGTCTGCTCGTCCGCGGGCAAGCAGACGCTTGCCCATCCCGGCGCTCCGCGAGTCCGGGTGCCGCATGCGTTCATGGCGCAACGGTTCGCGTGCATGGGCGGCTCCGCCCATGAAACACGGGCAAGATGCCCGTGCCACGTCTCTGCGTCTCTGCGCCTCTGCGTTAAAAATTTTTCAACGCTCAACTTTATGCGGGCGCGGGGCGTCCGCCGGAACTAAGGGGATAGAGGTTTAAGGAAACATCGGTGTGAGGCCGGCCCCGCGAGGCGCGGGGCGGCCATGACCAGAAAGGGGTTGGATATCGCGTGAGGTATCGGTTGCGGGAGCGGTTCCCGCGCCATGGAATCTGCAAGACATACCGGGCGGGCTGACCGAGGCGGGAGCCGTCCAAGAAAAAACGGGCATCAGAAGATGCTCCATTGAGTGAAGGAAAAAAACAGAATGAGTACGATGATGAAGAGAAACACAAGTGGTTTCACCCTGATTGAGCTGCTGATCGTGATCGGTCTGCTCGGAGCGCTGGTCGCGCTGATCCTGCCAAAGCTGACGGCCGACCGCGAGGAAGCCATGGGCGACGTGTGCGACTACAACCAGGCCGGCACCGTGCGCGTGCTGAGCCAGTACGCGGACATGTTCGGCGCCTACCCCTCCGGCATGCACAACGGCATGCAGACGGCATCGGGATCGCCGGACGCGATGGAAGGCATCCCGGAGGCACAGGAAGCCCACATGGTCACCCAAATCGCGGACACGCGTCTGACGCTCGACGCCAACCAGGCGAAATCGCTGGTGGATGCGGGCATCACAAAGATTGCCTACGGCACGGGCTATCAAACCGTCAATGTGGCGCAGGATGTCGTCGTGGCTGCGGCGTGCGCCGCCGATGGCTCCAACCCTTGGAATGACGACTCCGATCCTCCGCAGGAGATCACGTTCAACGGTGTCGCGCTCAGTGACTGGGCTCGGGCCACGGGAGGGAACTCTCCTGTCTGGAACGAGCAGGGTGGCGCAGGCCCGGTGGTCTGCCTCTGGATCACGCCGACCATCGACTGGTCGAAGGGCGACGGCGGCAACAGCGACTGGACCAAGGGCGCGGTCGAGTACGGCATCAGCCTGGAAGGCAAGTGCCCGATCCCGACGTCGTCCACCAGCCAAGGCGGCGCAGACGTCGAGGTGAGCTTCGCCTACTACATGGCGTACTTCAAGGTGTTCAACGACGGCACCCCCGCGCGCATGATCGGCAGCACCTGCCCGGAGTGCGGCGTGCTGAATCCGTAACCTGAATGCAAAACCTGCGGTTGCGGGGGCTCACACTCCCGCAACCGTTTTGAAACTAGGGCTATGAAGGTCTTCTGCCACCATATCTATGAGTACCAGAAGGGGGTGCGCAATCTGGTGTTGCACACGCTCCCCGCCTCTGACCGGCTGGAGGTCGAGCGCAAGCTCAAGGCCTGCGGCATTGCCAGTCTGATTTATCCGCTCGGGAAAACGCGCATCAATGTGTTCTTCGGGGATAAAGACTGCGTGGATGTCGTGCGGCGCATCGGCAAGTCCCGTCTGTGCGATTACACGCCGGAAGAGGATTTCATGCTGGGCATCATGCTCGGTTACGACCGCTTGCGCCAGTGTAAGCGGTATCTGGAACGCAGTAACCTGAAGAGGGCGGCTGCGGAGAAGTGGCCCATGATCGAGAAGGAAAAAGCGGGATGAAGGGGGAAGGAACAGAAGGCGGCTTCACTCTCATGGAGATGCTGATCGTGATTGGTCTGCTCGGGGCGCTGGTCGCTTTGATCCTGCCGCGGCTGACCGTGCAGAAAACCTGGGCTGTCGACGAGGCCATGTCGCCAGCCGAGATGATGGAGATCCGCCGCGCCTACGCGGCGTTTCAGGCCGACTGTATCCCGACGGCGGCCGACCGCGACCAGATCAGCCGCTACGGTCTGGCGGTGCTGATGACGACCAACATCGCCTGGGCGGCGGGGTGGTCGTTTCCGCTGGCCTTCGATCCCAACCGCGGCAAGGGCTGGCGCGGCCCGTATCTGCAGCGGGAAGGCACCCGCCGCGTCTATCTCGATGAAGAGGGGCAGCCCTTGACAGGCTCGGGGCCGACCGCCGAAATCCCGGTCATTCACGATCCGCGCCATGCCGCGGATGTCGCCGACGCGGAAGAGCGTTTTTACCGCGTGCAGATGCGCACCAACACCCTTTATCTGGTTTACGTCGGTGCTGACGCGGTGTTCGGTTCCGATGATGACGTCGCCCAGCCCTTGGAGGCGCCGTGAGTTTGTCTCTCCATAGAACCGGTGCCAGATCCGGCATGACGCTCATTGAGCTGGTGGTCGTGCTGGCGTTGCTGGCTGGGCTGGCGGCCATGGTGCTGACCGGCGCCGGCGACCTCGGCAACCGCGGGCGCTACGACGAGACTGCCCTGCGCATGCGGCGGATCCGCGAGGCGGTGGTCGGCAACGGCGTCGAGCCCGGGCGTTTCGTGCGCGACATGGGACGGCTACCGATGGTGCATGACGATACCGACGGCGTGCGGCTAGAGGAGTTGTGGCGCGACGCGGGCGGCATCGGCTACGGCACGGTGACGAGCAATCTGGCGTCCGGGGTCTGGCAGTGGCCGGAGTGGACCCGGTTCAGCGGTCATTTACCGGGGACGGTCGAACTCGTGTGCGGCTGGAACGGACCCTACCTGATGATGAACGACCCCGCCACGGCCGAGAGCTACGACGGCTTCGGGAATGTCTGGCAGGTCTCGGGCGGCGCGATCGGCGATGTGATTACGAACGTGGTCAGCCTTGGCTCGGACAATGCCGTCGGCGGGACGTTATGGGATGAGGAAGATCAGGTGCTCGATCTCGACGCATTGCTGCCGGACACCGAACTGACCGTCCTGATCAAGGCGCGGAACAGCACCAATGCGCAGGACGTCGCCTGGCGTCCCGTGGAGCCCGTGGGGGCGGCTGCGACGTGGACGAACACGCCTCCCTACCGCTTGCACAAATTGCACGTCGCGCTGTTTGCGCCGGAGGTCGGCGCCGATGCCGCCGCGATACGGCGTACGCTGCTGCCGGCTGTTGCGACCGATGTGGCCGGGGCGGTGACGTTCACCGGCCTGACGCCCACGCGGTGCCGGGTCTTCGCCTACGGATACCTCGGGAATCCACCCGAATCCGCATCGCTGCAGACGAGCGGCCGGGAGCCTGAGCCGGTGACGCTGAACCCCGGCCAGAACATCATCACGTTGTATTTGAGGGAACCCTAGATGAAACTTTTTGGAAACGGCAGGTCGCTGATTGTCGCCGTCTACGACGGGCTGGCGTGGCGGGCGTATGCCATGCGGCAGGTGCGCGGGGAGTGGACCTGCGACGGACGCGCGGAAGAGGCGGCGCGCGGCGGGCGTCGGGTGCCGAAGGCGCTCATCGATTTCGTCGCGCAATCCGGGGCGAAACGCATGCGGGTGTTGCTCGCCGGAGATGTACACGCTCTGGACGCGCACGCGCTCGCCTCGGCTCTCCCCGAAGACGCGACGGACGAGGAGTTGCATACAGCTCTGGCCTACGAGGCGCAGGGCGAGGCGGGGCTGGAGGCGGAGGGGCACCGCTTGGCGGCGGCGCGGGCCGACCTCTACGAGATGGGGGGCGAGCGCACGGCGCTGCTGGCGGCCAGTTTTGAGATCGATCAGATGGAGCGGTTTGCCTCGGACGCTGAAGCTGAGGGCGTACGCTTCGAAGGCGCGGGATCGCTGGAGTTGGCCGTCCTTGCCGAACATGCCCGCCGCACGCCGAACCGGCGCTTGCTGCTGGTGCGCGAACGCACGAGTTTCTACGCCGTTCCCGCGAATGACCCGCAGCCGTTTTTGACGGCGGCTCTGCCGCTGGGGCTGGACGCGGCAACGGACCCGACCGCGAAGGAGCGGGCCGGCCGTGCGCGGGAGCGGCTGAGTCTGCATGACGCCGTTCCCATGACCGTGATCCTGTGCGGCGCGGGTGAGCATTTGCGCGAGCGCATGGCACCGTATCTGGGTGCATGCGAGGATGTGGACTATCTGGAGCTGCGGGACATCGAAGAGGACGCGCTGCGCGCCGCGGCGGGCGGCCGTGTGGGCGGCGTCATGGAAGTTTGCCCGTGGATCGGTCTGCCGCCGCCCCCGCGCGATCCGCATCGGTATGGGACCGTGCTCCTGTTCATCATTCTTGCAGTTGCGCTGGGGTGGGCCGGTATGAGTAAACACGACAAGACCCAAGACCTGTGTGTCATGCGGGCGAAACTTACAGCCTGGGAGTCTTTGGAAGGCGAGCGCAAAAAGGCCGCAAGCAAGATGCAGGCGCTGCGGGATCGCCAGAACGCCGTCTTGCAGAAGAAAGCGCTGCTGGAAAGCCGGCGCTGTCTGCCGCACGGCTTGCTGCCGCTGCTACAGACGCTGGCGGAGCGTATGCCCGCCTACTCCTGTCTGCTCTCTGTGAAGCAGCGCAGCGATGCGGCCGGCTTCGATGTGGTTGGCCTCACGCGGTGGCAGGACGGCTTGCCCCAACTGGACGCCGCGCTGCGCGACATGGGCGAGCGCGCCGGCATGCGGCGCGAGTTCGGCGGCCTGGAATCGGTTGAAGGTCGGCACGCGCAGCACTTCAAATTCACGGTGTCGCCAAGGGAGAAAAGGCTGTGATCAGAGCACTACGACGAGCCTTGCGCCAGTGGAAGCGTGAGTTCCTGACTTTCTGGGGACGTTTCACCGCGTTTCACCGGATCGTGATCGGCATCCTGCTTGCCATGGGCGTGGTTTTCGCGGCGCGCACGCGGGCGCTGGACCCGCTCGACAAGGAACTGGCGGCGGCACGCAAAAAATTGTCCGACAAGAACGTTCCTGCTCGGGTGCCGTCGCCCTTGGAGGATGATGAGATCCAGCAGGAGATGCTCCGTGCGGAGAACCTTGAGCGCAGTCTCGAAAACCAGCTCGGCGAGCTGGCCGCTATCGAGTTGGCGACCGACCTGCGGCTGGACGTCAGCAAGGCGGACGCCCATGCCGTCCTGCTGGCGAAGGCCGGGCGCCACGGGCTGCGCGTCTTGAAAAACGCCGCCGACGAGCCGCCGACGGACGGGGCGGTTCCGACGGTGGCCTCCGCGTATGAGTTGGCGGGGCGCTTTACGTCGATCTACGGTTTTCTGGCTGATGTGCAGCGCGAGCCGATCCTTTGGGAGTTGCGCGATGTCTCGCTTGGGCTACTGCATGAAGACGATACGTTCAGCGCTTCCGCCGCCCCGCTGTTGGTTCTCCGTTTCACGCTGGTGCTGCACCTCTACCCCGGAGGCGTGGGATGAGCGGCAAGCGTAGCATCGATCTTTCCAAGGTGGTTGTGTCCGAAGCGGCTTTGGCCAAGGTTCCCGCAAGGCTGGCCAAGCGCTACGGCTTGCTCCCAGTGGGGCTGGACGACGGCACCCTGAGCGTGGTGCTGGCGGATCCCGACAATCCGCTGGGCGCGATGGAACTTGAAAGCCGCCTGGGGTTGCGCATCGAGACGTTCGCCGCCTCGCGCCCGGAATCGGTCGCCCGCGCGATCGAGCGCTACTATGCGGGCGCGGACGGCGACGAAGCGTCGACCGCGCTGGCCGCGCTCGAACGGCTGGTCAACCGCGCGATCCAGATTCACTGCTCTGACATCCATCTCGATCCCGAAGAGGGCGTGGGCATCGCGCGCATGCGGGTGGACGGCATGATGCGCGTGGTCAGCGAATATCCGCCGGAGTTTATGGCCGATCTGGTCTCAGCCGTCAAAGTCGCCGCACGCATGGACATCGCGGAACGGCGCGCGCCGCAGGACGGCCAGATCGTCATGGAAAGTCTGGGCGAGTCGATCGCCATGCGCGTGGCGGTCGTGCCGACCATGCACGGGGAGAAGGTCACGCTGCGTATCCTGGCCACCGCCGCCGTGGCGGCGGAACTTGATCGGCTCGACGCCCTGGGCATGAGCGACCGTCATTACAGCATGATGCACACGGTGCTGGAACAGCCCTACGGCGTGATCCTTTTGTCCGGCCCGACCGGCAGCGGCAAAACCACCACCCTTTACGCCGCCTTGCGCTATCTGCGCGAACCGGGCACGAAGCACATCCTGACGATTGAGAACCCGGTCGAAATTCCGCTGGAAGGCGTCAATCAGATCCAGATCGACGGCGACCGCATCACTTTCGCAAAGGCGTTGCGCAGTGTGCTGCGGCACGATCCGGACATCATCATGGTGGGCGAGATCCGCGATCCGGAGACAGCCGACATCGCCGTCAAAAGCGCCTTGACCGGCCACCTCGTGCTGGCCACTCTGCACGCCAACACGTCGGTCTCCGTCATCACCCGCTTGCTGAACCTCGGGGTTTCACGCGAACTGACGGCCTCGACTTTGCGTCTGGTCGTAGCTCAGCGGCTGGTGCGCCGGCCCTGTCCGCACTGCGTGGTGCAGGAACCGGCGACCGAGGCGATCTGCGCCGAATTCGGCTGGGACCCCGCCGCACCGCCGTCGGTTTCCCGCGCATGCGGTTGCGCGCTTTGCGGGCAACTGGGGTACGCCGGACGGTTCGGGCTTTATGAAATGGTGCCGGTGGACCGCGACCTGCGCGACTTGATTGTCACGGGGGCGGCTGAAGACCGCATGGCCGACTTCGCCTTCGGGCAGCGCAAGCTGGCGACGCTGGCGCAGGATGGTGCCGAAAAAGTAAAAGCCGGGATGACCACGCCCGAAGAGGTGCGGCGCGTGACGTTTATCGGGGAGGGTGAAGTCTGATGGCGGCCTTTCGCTATACAGTGTTGCGTGACGGTGCGCGGCGCGAAGGCGTCATTGAAGCGGAATCCGAGCGCGCGGCGGCCGAACGTCTGCGAGCGGACGGGGGCAGGGTGGTGGCGCTGTCGCCGGCTCCCGCCGGGGCGGTTTCGCACTCATCGTCATCGCCCCGTTGGGTCGAAGTCATTGCGGATCGTTTGCTGATCCGCTCCCATAGTGTCGAGCTGGCTCTGCGCCAGCTCGGGTCTTTGTTGCGTTCCGGCGTTCCCATCCTGACCGCGCTCACCGCGCTCGCACGCACCTCGCCGCCCCGTCTGAGCCTTGCGCTCACGCGCACCGCCGGTGTCATCCGCGAGGGCAAATCCTTCAGCAAGGCGCTGACCCTGCATCTGCCCGGCATTGACCGCGTGACGCTTGGTTTGCTGAGCGTCGGGGAGGCCAACGGCACGCTCGACAGCATGGCCGTGCATGCCGCCGGCCTGAAGGAACGTGCGCGTAAAACGCGCGAGCAGATTCTGCAGGCGTTCAGCTACCCGGCCGTCGTGATGCTCGTGGCGATGGGCGTGGGCGCCTACATGGTGAAGAGCGTCTTTCCGGTGGTCATGAAGTTCATTGCATCCAGTCGGCGCGCCACGGAGATGCCCCTGCCGACGCGCATGGTCATCGGCCTCGACGCTTTTTTGAGCACGTACGGCATCTATGTACTCATCGCGCCTTTTGCGCTGGCGGTGCTGATTATCGCCCTGCGGGCTTCGGAGCGCACGGGCGAGATGGTGGATCGGGCCGCGCTGCGGCTGCCGCTGCTGGGCGGCGCGTTCAAGTTCCACGCCAACTCGATGTGGTGCCTGACGCTCGGCTCGCTGCTGGCCAGCGGGCTCGACGTGCTGGCCGCCGTGGACCTCGTGCGCGACACGATGAGCAACCGCTTCTATGCCGTGCAGTTTGATCGCGTGCGGGTGATGTTGCGCGAAGGCTCCAGCCTGAGCAAGTGCATCGAGGCGACAGAGCTTCAGCGGCTGACGCCCCTGGCGCACACGCTGGTCAGCGTCAGCGAAGAGGGCGGCCACATGGATGCCAGCCTGCTTGAGGTCGCGCGTTTCTCCGAAGACCAGCTCAACCGCCGCGTGGCGCTGCTGAGCAAACTGGTCGAACCCGCCATGTTTGTGTTTGTCGGTGGATTTGTCGGCTTGGTCTATTTTGGGTTTTTCATGGCGGTGCTGACAGCAACGCAGTCAGCCCGCTAGCTAAAAGTAAGGAGTGTAAGGATTGACATGATCAACATGACTGACAAGTATTTTTTGCCGGTACTGCCGGTACTGCCGGTACTGCCGGTACTGCGGGTACTGCGGGGAGGGACGAGCGTCTGCTCGTCCGCGGGCAAGCAGACGCTTGCCCCTCCCGGCGCTCCGCGAGCCCGGGCACATTACACGTTCACAGCGCAGCGGTTTGCGTGCATGGGCGGTCCCGCCCATGAAACACGGGCAAGATGCCCGTGCCACACCTCTGCGTCTCTGCGTCTCTGCGTTAAAAAACTTTCAACGCTCAACGCTCAACTTTCAACGCTCAACTTTCTGCGGGCGGGGACGCCCGCGCTCCCGACTGCGCACACACAAAACACGCGCTCGGCTCGCATGCTCCCTGTCACTAACCGATTGCGGGTTGCTGTGCTGGTCGCCCTCTTTGGGCTATCCCGCATGGCCTTGGCAACGGATGCCGCCGTGGCGACCAACACCCCGGCGGAACCGCTTCAGGAGGCCGAAATTGCGACGGCCGACGCGGTTGCCCTGCCGGCGGAACCCAAGATTCCGGTCGGCGATCCCTTTGCTATGCGAGGCCTTGCAGAGGGCGACGGATTCGTCAGCGCCGGCCCTGCGGCGATCCCGCCGGGCATTCGTGTTGTCGCGATTCTGGCGGTTGCCGGCAAGTCGCCGGTCGGCGCGTTGGAGATTCCAGGCTCCACAGTTCTGCACTTCGTTCGTGAGGGGGATGTGGTCCAAGTGGATCGCGCTGCAGGGAGCGAGGCCAAGGATGCGGTGGGCTCGCAGTTGTACCTGCTGGTGAAGTCTATCACGAAAAGCCAGATTGAAATCGCGCCGCGCACGCGCCCGCATGATGTGAGGATTTACAGATGAGTCGTTATAGAGTGATGGCCGTTGGCCATAAGTTGGCGGGTGCGCTGCAATCGCGCGGGTGCATCTGGATTCTGAGCATGGCGGCGACCCTGTCGGGGCCGTTGGCCTCCTTGACGGTGGCGCAGGCGCAATCCGAACCGGTCGCGATCGAATCCGTGTTTGTGCGCGACATGGCGTTGCGTGACTTCGCCGAGCTGATGACGCGCGGATGCGAGTCGGAATGGAAAGTGCTGGTCAGCGAGCAGGCGGGCGACAAGCGCATCAGCTTCTATCTCTCCGACACCGGCATCGAGGAGACGCTACGCTCGATCTGTGCCACTCACGGCCTCTGGTATCGCCAGTCGCCCCGCTCGGATATCGTGCAGATCATCACGATGGAGGAGTATCAGAAGGGTCTGAACCTGTACGCCGACGAAACCGTCGAGGTTGTTCCGCTCATGTATCCGATGCCGGAAGAGATCGGCGATGCGCTGGCACGATTGTTCCAGGATCGGGTGGTCTGGGATCCGCCGCCCGAGGATATCGCCGACGACATGTTTAACATCGAGAGCGCCCTCGACCGCATGGAGACCATCTCCGACCGTGCCACGCTGGTCGATACCGAGAACATGGACGGAACGGGCACGGGGCGGGACGGCTCCCGGGGGTACGGCAGTTCGTATAGCCGCCGGGGCGATTCGTGGGGTCGGTCGGGGCGGTACGGCCGCAGTTATGGGTCGGATCGGTACGGCCGCAGTTCGGGGTCGGGCCGGTATGGCAGCGGCTCCGGCAGGTCGGGGGAGGAGCAGACCGTCGAAGAAGTGGTCAAACAACAGCGTCTTGCCGTGGAGGCACAGCAGGCGGCACGGGGCATCCCCGAGGAGATGGGCGGGCGCAACGACCGGCCGGGGTTGGTTTACATCGCCGCCGCGCGGTCGGCCAACGCTCTGGTCCTGCGTTCTAGCGATGCGGCCTCGATCGAAACGATCAAGAGTGTCATCCATGATCTGGACAAACCGAAACCCCAAATCCTGCTCGAGGTCAAGGTGCTCGACATTCAGTTCGGGGATGAGGATGCGCGCGGCGTGGACTGGTTGTTCCAGCGTGAACTGGGCTCGAAAGACTTTATGCTGAGCGGTGGCCGCGCCACCGGCATTTCGACAGAGCCCGGCAGCCTGATCAGCTCGTCCGATCCCCTCACACTGGTGCCGCAAGGCACGGGGCTGGATCCCATGGCCACAGTTTTCAGCCTCGTCAGCGACGACGTCCGGGCGCGGCTGCAGTTTCTGGAGGACAAGCGCCGCATCCGGGCCTTGGCGACGCCGAGCCTGCTCGTGGCCGACAACGAAGCCTCCCGCATCTTCATCGGCAGTGAGGTGACCGTGCTGGAGAAGGTCGAGCCGGAAACAAGTTTCATCGGCACGGAAAGGCCCCAGCCGGTGACGACGTACACGGTCACCTCGCCGCGCAAGCGGATCGGAACCACGTTGCTGATCACCCCAAAAATCCATGCCGACCGCACCGTCACGATCCGGCTGTTGCAGGAGGAGACGCAGCTCGGGCCGCAGCGGACCGTCGAGTACGGACAGACGGCGACCGACCAGTTCGCCGCGCAGGACATCGAAGAGCGCTCCGTCACCACCACAGTCCTCGCCAAAGACGGCCACGTTGTCGCGATCGGCGGCCTGATCCGTGATCGTCACGAGGAGCGCGAGACCGGCATCCCCGTTTTGATGCACATTCCGATCTTGGGGCACCTCTTCAAGCGCACGATTCTGGACGAGACGCGCGGCGAGTTGCTGGTGCTGATCCGGCCCCGCGTCCTGCTGGCGCCGGGCGAAGGCCAGGCCGCCTCCCGTGAAACCATTGAGCGGGTTAATCGGAGGGTCGAGGAATTTGAGCGCAAGTGGAAAAAGTTTGACGCCCAGGCCGAGGCGCCGGCTGCGGAGGCACCCGATGGCAATTGACCTGAATCGTTGGCTTGAGGAGCTGGCCGCCCAGGGCGGCAGCGACTTGCACCTGGCGGCGGACAACCCGCCGGTCATCCGTCTGCACGGCCGTCTCGAAAGGCTTGGCGAGCGGGACGCACCTTTGAGCGCCGAAGCGATCACCGAAGCGATTGCCGGTGTGGTCGACGCGGAGGCGATGGCGCGTCTGCGGAAAACCGGCGAGCTTGATTCTGCCTTCGAGCTGAAAGACGGCACGCGCCTGCGCATCAACGCCTACCGTCAGCAGGGCGACTTCGCCGCCGCGATCCGCCTGCTGCCCAACCGCTTCTTCGAGCTGGAAGAGCTGGGTCTCGACGTGGGGCTCCTGCGGCGCATCTGCGCCATGCAGTCCGGTCTGGTGCTCGTCACCGGGGCAACCAGCAGCGGCAAATCCACCACCATCGCCAGTATCGTGAATGAGATCAACAAGACCCAGGCCCTCCATATCCACACCATCGAGGATCCGGTCGAGTACCGGCACGTCAGCCAGCAATCCTTTGTGACGCAGCGTGAAGTCGGGCGCGACACCGAGAGCTTTGCCGAGGCCTTGCGGCGCAGCCTGCGTCAGGACCCCGATGTGATTGTCGTGGGCGAAATGCGCGATCTTGAAACCATGACCGCCGCCTTGACGCTGGCCGAGACCGGGCACCTGACGTTTGCGACGCTGCACACGTCCGACGCCGTGCAGTCGGTCTCGCGCATCATCAGCGCGTATCCCGCCATGCACCAGGCGCAGGTTCGCGTGCAGCTTGCCTCGACGCTGCGCGTGGTCATGAGCCAGAAACTCGTGCCGTGGGCCAACGGCAAAGGCCGTTCGCTGGCGGCCGAGATTCTGGTCGCCACCCCGAGCGTGTGCGCCATGATCCGCGAAGAGAAGACCCACCAGATGCGCACAGCGATGCAGACTGGGGGGGAGCATGGCATGCAGACCCTCAACCAGTCCCTGCTCTCGCTCCTGAACCGCCGCATCATTGATCGCGCCACCGCGCTGGAATACAGCGAAGACAAGGCGCTCTTGCTTGAGGAACTCGAACATCACACCGGTCAAACGACGAAACGAAAAGGCATACGATGAAACGATGCCAAAGAAGAGAAACAACTAAAAAGGAAAACGACGTGGTGCTAGTAAGTGAAATGAATGGACGTAGACGGGACATAACACTGGCGGTTCTTATGGCGGTTGTTGCGACGACCGCAACGGGTGTGCTTGCCGAGAGAGAAGAGGAACTCTTGGATGTTCTCGACTTCGACATTACTGCCGCATGGGACAGCCGCTATGTTGGCGAGGGGCGCGACAACCTTGGCGGCGACAGTCTGGCGAGTACAACGATTGAGGCCGCTTACGAAAGCCTCTCGGTCAATGTGTGGTATGCGACCAGCCCAGACACGGACTACCGGGAGTTGAACATCAAGCCGGGCTATACCTTTGAATGGAACGATTGGGAGGCTTGCGTCTTCTACAAGTTCCGGCGTTTTTTGAGCGACAAAGAGAGTGTCAACGAAGCTGGCGCAGATCTCTCGTACTCGGGACTGCCCGCTGGGCTCGCCGCCGGAGTTGAAGGCTGCTACTCCTTCGATGCCGAAGGCGTGTTCTTCGTGACATACATCAACAGGGCGTGCGAGGTCGCGGATTGGTTGACCCTCACACCCGCCGCGTTGATGGGGTGGAACGCAAACTACGCGGCCGACGGCCACGACGGTGCGAACCACCTTGCGCTGGTGCTAGAGGCGGCCGTGCCGCTCAAGGCGGGGCTCGAACTGTCAGGGAATATCGCCTATTCGTTTGCGATCAATGATAATGCCGACAAATACGCTGACGATGAGGGGCTACGCAGCATGTTCTACGGAGGAGTTGCTTTACGCGCTTCATTCTAGCACGAGCAGTTCCCGCAGGGCGTCGCGGATCATGGCGAGCATGAACTCGATGAACGGGGTGCAGGTTGCCGCCTTGTTGCTGGCATTCAGTGCGGCGTAGTAGTCGGCCTGATGCTGGCTGGTGAGGGTTTCGACGGAGACAGCGGCGAAGAGGGGGTTCCAGCGGCTGAGGATAAGGGTCTGCCAGAGGCGCCCCATGCGGCCGTTGCCGTCCTGGAAAGGATGGATGAATTCGAACTCGTAGTGGAAGACGCAACTGGCGATGAGCGGGTGTTCCGGCGTGTCTCTGAGCCAGGCCAGAAGACCGGCGATCAGGGCGGGCACGCGGTCGGCGGGAGGCGCGAGGTGGATGATTGCCGCGCCGCGCTGGATACCGACACCGCCGGAGCGGAAACGCCCCGGCTCGTCGATCAGACCGGCCATGAGGACGCCGTGTGCGGCCAACAGGTCGTCGCGTGAATGGGGCGACCACTCGAACATGCGCTCGTAGGCGGCAAAGGCGTTGCGGACTTCGTGGATTTCGCGGGGCGCGCCCAGAACGCGCTTGCCTTCGAGCACCGCCGTGACCTGTTCGACACTGAGGGTGTTGCCTTCGATGGCGCAGGAGGCCTGAACGGTGCGGATACGGTTACCGCGCCGCAGGCGGGGAGCGATGGAACCGTGACCGGCCCGCAGTCGGCCCAGTGCTCCGCCGATCTCCTCAACCAGGCGGAGCATGGTCGGCGTGAGGCTGTAGGGCGGTTGGTAAGAATCAGTAGCCATAGTGTGAAATCAAAACGCTTGATGCTCAATTGCGGAGATGCAGATACCTGAAGAGTATGAGGTTTCAGGATTTGACGCAAGGGGGATTTTCGCGTCTTGCTTGTCAGATACGCGCGAATATGCTAATTACCCTACCTCATTTTGTGAACCGGATGGACGGTGTAGGACTTTGAGAGGATAATGTGACAGAGCGGGACGCTTTAATCGCTATGAACCGGGTGACCGGCCTGGGCGCCATCACGGCCAAGCGGATGGCGGAGCGGTTCGGATCGCTGGCTGCGGCCTTCGAGGCCTCGGAGAGCGACCTGCGGACCGTGGCGGGCATCGGCCTGGACAAGGCGCAGCAGTTCTGGTCCGACCTACGGCAGGCGCGTGCCGACGATGAGCTGGCGCGCGCGGCCAAGAAGGGCGTGAAGCTGGTCACCTGGGACGACCCCGGTTACCCGGCCTTGCTCAAGCAGATCGCCGACCCGCCGCTGGTTCTGTATGTCGCGGGCGCCGTGGAGGCGTTGGACCGCCCGACGGTGGCGATTATCGGTACGCGCCGCCCGACGATCTACGGGCGTGATTGCGCGCGCCGCTTCGGCTATCAGCTCGCCAGCGCGGGCTACATGGTCGTGAGCGGGCTGGCGCTGGGCATCGACACCGAGGCGCATACCGGCGCGGTGCAGGCCAAAGGCGTGAGCGTGGCGGTTCTGGGCGGGGCGCTCGACTGCCTGTTTCCCAAAGAGAACGCGAAGCTGGCGCGGGCGATGATCGAGCGCGGCGGCGCGGTGGTGTCGGAGTACCCGTTTGGACGCCAGCCGGACCGCCAGACCTTTCCGATGCGCAACCGCATCGTCAGCGGGCTGAGCAAGGGGGTGCTGGTCGTGGAAGCGCCGTTCAACAGCGGCACGATGATCACGGTGAACCAGGCACTCGACCAGAACCGCAGTGTGATGGCGGTGCCGGGACGGATCGATTCGCCGGTGTCGCAAGGCTGCCACAAACTGCTGCGTGAAGGCGCGCGGCTGGTGACCTGCGCCGATGATGTGATCGAAGAACTTCAGGATTTGATGGCCGGTATGCGTCAGGCGCCCGCAGCGCGTCCGGCGGAACCGGCGCATCCGCCCGAATCGGTGTTGACGCCCGAGGAGCGCGCCGTATTGGCGCAGCTCGGTGCCGACGGGGTGTTGGTGGATGAGGTGGTACGTACGAGTGGGTTGGATGCCGGCAAAGTGAACGCCCTGCTGGTCGGGCTGCAGATCAAGCGACATGTCCGGGTCTTGCCGGGCGGACGGGTGGCGCGCCGTTCGACATGAGCGGCCCTTGATTTTTTTAGGTATTCAGGTAAGGAAAAGAATATGGGAAAGAAGCTGGTCATTGTAGAGTCGCCTGCCAAGGCGAAGACCATCGGGAAAATCCTAGGCTCCGGCTATGTGGTAAAGTCGTCGGTCGGTCATATCCGTGACTTGCCGGAACGGACGCTGGGCGTGGATATCGATGCTGGATTTGTGCCGAAATATGTGTTGTCGAAAGGCAAGGCCAAGGTCGTCGCCGAATTGAAAAAGGCGGCTCAATCGTGTGAGGCGATCTATCTTGCGCCCGACCCGGATCGTGAGGGAGAAGCGATCGCGTGGCACCTTCAGGAAACGCTGGCGGACAGCGCGAAAGACAAGCCGGTGCACCGTATCCAGTACAACGAGATCACGCCGCGCGCCGTGCGGGCGGCGTTTGAAAACCCCGGTGTGATCGATATGCAGCGCGTCGACGCGCAGCAGGCGCGCCGTGTGCTGGACCGCATCGTGGGCTATAAGGTGAGTCCGATGCTCTGGCAGCGCCTCAAGAAGGGGTTGAGTGCGGGGCGTGTACAGTCGGTGGCGCTGCGCCTGGTGGCAGAGCGCGAGCGCGAAATTCAAGCGTTTCAGCCCGAGGTCTACTGGGTCATGGGTGCCACGGTGCGGCGCGAAGAGGAGCCGCTCGACCCGTTCACGGTGCGGCTTGCCCGCGTGGATGGTGAGAAACCGTCGATTGGCAATGAGCAGACCGCCAAGGCGCTGCTGGACGATCTCGAAGGCTGTGCCCTGCGTGTCAGCGCGGTGCGACGGCGCGAAAGCGCGCGGCGACCGTTGCCGCCCTTTATCACGTCGACCTTGCAGCAGGCGGCCTCGAGCGTGTGCGGCTATTCGCCCAACAGGACCATGAGTGTCGCGCAGAAACTGTATGAAGGCGTGGAACTGGGCGGGGGAGGGCCGGTCGGCTTGATCACCTACATGCGTACCGACTCGGTCAATATCGCACGGGATGCGCAGGCCGCCGCACGCGACTTCATCATCGACAAGTACGGCGAAGCCTACTATCCGGAAAAGCCGAACACTTACAGGAGCCGCGCCAGTGCGCAGGAGGCTCACGAAGCGATCCGCCCGACCGATGTGACCCGCACGCCGACGAGCCTTAAAGGCATTTTGGACGGTCCCGAGTTGCGTCTCTACGAGTTGATCTGGAAGCGTTTCGTCGCGAGTCAGATGGCAGCGGCGCGCATTGAACAGAAGACGGCAGAGGTCGAGCCGGTCAAGGCGGGGCTTGCCCATCGTTATCTCTTCACCGCGACCTCATCAGAGGTTCTTTTCGACGGTTTCCTCAAGGTCATGGCGCTGGATATCCGCAAGAAGAAGCCGGAGGAGGACGAGGCGGAGGAGGAGAGCGACGAGGTTGACCGTCTGCCGCCGCTGGCCGAAGGCGACCGCCTGATGGCGCTTGATTGGCTGTGCGACCGCAAGGAGACCAAGCCGCCAGCCCGTTACAGCGAAGCCTCGTTGATTCGTGCGTTGGAGGCGAACGGCGTCGGGCGGCCTTCTACCTATGCATCGATCATCGAGACGCTGAATTCGCGCGATTACACCATCCGTGAAAAGCGCCAACTCGTGCCGACGCCGCTCGGACTGGAAGTCAGCGACCTGTTGGTCGGTAAACTGGGGAGGCTCTTCGATGTCGGGTTCACGGCGCGCATGGAGGAGCAGCTCGACCAGATTGAGGAGGGCAGTGTCGAGTGGACCGCGATGCTGACCGACTTTTACAAAAAGTTTCAGCAGTGGATGGAGCGGGCCAAAATGCCGCCCGCTGACACCGACAAGGTCAGCGCAGTGCTGGAGATGCTGGCGCAGGTCACGGACTGGGTACCCCCCGTGCAGCGTGGCAGACGCACCTACAGCGATGAGCACTTCGTAGCGTCCGTCAAAGAGCAGCTCGAGGCTGGCGTGAAGGCGGTCACCGACAGACAGCTTATTGCGCTGGTCAAGATCGTCTTGCGTTACCGCGAGCAGATCCACCAGACCGATCAAAGGCTGATCGACATGGGCTTTGGGGATGAGGTGGCCAAGGACCGGGCGGCTCCGAGCCATGAAGAGGCGAAGCGCCGTTTTGAGGTGCTCAAGGATCTGGCTTTCTCGGAGAGTCAGGCGGAATTCGTCGATTCGTTGCGCCAGCAGGCGGAGTCAGGGCGCAGGCTGACCGGGCGGCAGTTCGCGGCGATTGACCGCATCATTGTGCAGAATGCGGCGCAGATCGAGGATTTTGACACGATCAAGGATGAACTGGGGTTGATCGTCGGTGAAGATGAACTGCAGCCGGACACCGAAAGCCCGCTGCTGTTGGAGATGTTGCGCCATGTCACCACTTGGCAGGAGCCGGTGACGCGCGGCAAAAGGACGTTTGACGACCATGTCTTCTTTACCAGTCTTGAGGAGCAATACGGGCGCAAGAAATCGCTCTCGCCCCGCCAGCGCTATGCCCTGAAGCGCATGGTCTTCCGTTACAAGAATCAGATTCCCGAGTTCGAGAAGTGGGCTGAAAAGCTGGGTCTGAGCAAACAAAGCAAAGGCAAGAGCGAAAAGGGTAGCAAGAGCAGTAAGCGCGCCCCGCGCACTGCCGCCAAGGCGTGATGGTCAAGTTCATTAGTTCATTAGTGCTTTAGTTCATTAGTTGTTTCCTCACACGAAGGCACAAAGGGCACTAAGGTTTTTTGGGGGCATCGCTCTTCCAGACAAACTAACGCACTAATTAACTAATTAACTAATTAACTTGGGTTGCGGGCTTCGCCCGCGTTAGCTATGGACTCCAACGAGTATGTGGACCTGGAGGTCCGGATGGGCGACGGACCGCCGGAGCCGTTGCCGAACCGTTCCGATGCGGCGGACGATGCGGAGGTCGTGCGCTTCGTCACCTTTCTGCGGGCTGAGCGTAATGCGTCGGACCATACGGTGGCCGGTTATGTGCAGGACATCGGGCAGTTTGCGGCGTTTGTGTGGCCGGATGCCGACACGAAACCGCCGTTCGACTGGCGCAAGCCGACGCGTGACCGTGCGCGTGACTTTCTGGTGGCCTTCCACCGCGCCGGCTGGGCGCCGTCGACTACGCGTCGCAAACTCTCCTCGTTGCGTACCTTCTATCGCTTTCTGGAGCGCGAGGAGGTCGTGCCGACCAATCCCTTCGCAGGCCTGCGCGGGCCGCGCCTGGGACGTCGCTTGCCGTCGGTGCTGGGGGTCAAGGAGGTGGAGGCGTTGCTGGCGGCACCGCTGGTCGCGTTGGAAGCGACGCATGCGCGACACGGTGCCGTAACGTCCGCCGCCGAATATGCGGCGTTGCGTGACGCCGCCATATTTGAAACGCTCTATAGTACCGGTTGCCGCATCAGCGAGATCGCCGCGCTGCGCTGGGGTGATATCCGGTTTGATCAGGGCACAACGATTGTCGAGGGCAAGGGGCGCAAGCAGCGGCTTTGCGTGCTGGGCGGTCCGGCCTGCCGTGCGCTGCAAGCGTTGCGGGAACAGGCGGGGTTGTTGTGGTCTGGGGCAGACGCCGACGACGCGCCTCTGTTTCTCAACGCCAGAGGTGGCGCACTCACGCCGCGTTCCATCGAACGCCAGATGAAGAAATGGCTTACGGCCGCAGGGCTGCCCCCGGACATCACGCCCCATCAGTTGCGTCACAGTTTTGCCACGCATCTGCTGGACGCGGGCGCTGATCTACGTAGCGTTCAGGAGATGCTCGGTCACGCCAGCCTGTCGACCACGCAGATCTACACGCATGTCTCGATCGAGCGGCTCAAGGACGAATACGGCAAAGCGCATCCGCGTGCCCGCGCGTAGAGGAGTTGACATTTAGGATTTAGGATTTAGGAGCTAGGAGTTTGATCCGTCCAATCCGTCTGATCGTCCCGATCCGTCTGATCCCCCTTACAGCCTCACAGCCTTACAGCCTCACTGCCTATCGCGGGCTTTGCCCGCGGATGGTCACAGCTCAAGGAAGCAGAGCACGCCATACGCTGTCTCGGCGATTTGGGCGTCGGCTGTCTCCGCTGCCCAAAAGCCGCCGCCCTCCGGGGCGCTCTTCTGGGAAGAGATCAGCCATGCGGCCAGATGTGAGCGCCAGTCAAGGACCGTCTGACCGCGTATCAAGCGACCGCCCGCCGTGCGGTTGATCAGACGCGCGAGCCGCCACGCAGCCCGTGAACGGTTAAGCGGGGGCGGCCAGAGGGTTGCGGCGCGGGCCACCAGTTCAGTTGAATCGGCATCCGGCGCGGGCGGCTCGCCGAGTCCGGCTTGCGCCAAAACCTCCTGCCAGAACCGCCGGTCGTCGGCGGATGCGTCGTCGATGGACGGCGCGCGCCGAGCCAGGTCTTGCAGGTAGGTGCGTCGTTCGGGTGTTTCGGGCAGCGAGAGCGTCAGCGCCAGCAGCCGCCAGGCGTGTGCGCTGAGGGACGGCAGGTGATTGGTGGCGGACTGGCCCAGCCAAAGCGCGGCCAGAGAACGTGCTGCGTGATCATCGGGGTGCGGGGCGGCTGTGAGCGCAGTCAACGCGAGCGCGGTCAACTCGACGCGCTGGGTGGTTCCCCATGAGCCGTCCGGGTTTTGCTGGTTGCAAAGCCAGCGCGCCGCTTGACGCATCGCGCGGCCGGCCTCATTGCCCAGCGAGATGTCGAGCGACGAGCCGGGCTGGCGTAGCGGTGTTACAGCGAAATTGGCGTGCGCTACGCTGGCCACGCACAGCAACGCCGCAAGAACAACGACAGGCAGTGTGAGTGGAATGCGTTTCTGGTGAAAAGGGGGGCAGGAAGTCGGGAGCGCGGGCGTCCCCGCCCGCAACAGCGTGTCAGGTAAAAGCATCGACAGTGAACGGTGCATCCGGTATCCTCCTTAATTCCTTGAAGAGAGTAGCGAATGTCGGTGCCGAAGGAAAGCCCGAGTCAGGAGTGAGTGAGAAATTAGGAGTTAGGATTTAGGAGTTAGGAGTTGAAGTCAGAAGCCGGAAATCGGGAGCCTGAAACCAGAAACCCGAAACCAGAAACCCGAAACCAGAAACCCGAAACCCGAGTGAAGCGTGGACGCGGACTCAGTCTGTTGTCCGGCGGATTGGACAGCAGGCTTGCGGTGTGCGTGTTGCGCGAGCAGGGACTTGACGTGGAAGGGGTGGTCTTTACCAGCCCCTTCTTTAAGATGGACACGGCGCGTGAAGCGGCGCTTCAGTTGAATGTGCCGTTGCATGTGGTGGATTTTACGCGCGACATTCTCGACCTGTTGGAGCATCCGCCGCATGGTTTTGGTACGGCGCTCAACCCGTGTATCGATTGCCGTGCGCGCATGATCCAGCGCGCGGGCGAGATGATGGTGCAGGGGGGCTTCGATTTCGTGGCGACGGGCGAGGTGCTGGGACAGCGGCCGATGTCGCAGAACCGGCACTCGCTGGCAATCACGGAGCGGGAGACCGCATTGGGCGGAAGATTGCTGCGCCCTTTGAGCGCCCTGCTGCTGGAGCCCACCGTTCCCGAGCAGACGGGCATTGTGGATCGTGGCCGGTTGCTGGGGTTGAGTGGACGGACGCGCAAACCGCAACGTGAACTGGCACAGCGTTATGGATTGACCCGCTACCCGGCACCGGCTGGCGGTTGCCTGCTGACCGAAAAAGGGTTTTGCCGCAAGCTGTCAGACTTGCACGCCAACGAGGGGCTTGAGGATGAGCGGCTGGTTTGGCTGCTGTTGCACGGACGTCACTTCCGTCTTCCGGGGGGCGGCAAGTGTGTGGTGGGGCGGGATGCGGCAGATAACGCGGCGCTTAAATCTTTGCACGTGACATCGGACGTGTTGCTGCATACGGTGGATGTTCCCGGTCCCACGGTCCTGTTGCCCGGTGGGGCAGGTGACGCAGACGTGTCGCTGGCGACCAGCATCTGCGCAGCGTATGCTGATCACGGCACACTCGAGAGCGTCACGGTCAGGGTCATCCGGGGGGACGCGGCCGAAGAGCGCCGCATGGCTCCATTGGCTAGAGAACAGGCGCAAGCGTGGATGCTGTAAGCGGCAGCCTCAGCTGCCTGCTCCGGTGAACATCTGCACCAAAAGATAGGCGATAACCAGCACCAGCGCGACGATCACCGCTACCCAGAGCTTGTTGCTGTTGGTTTTCTTGCTGAACTCTTTCGGCGTTTCGAGGGTACGTTTCGGCTGAATGATAATGGTCGTTCGCGGCACGGCAGCGGACTCGGCTTTCTCCAACTGCGGCACGTCGTCGCCCTCGATCATCATCGGCACCTCACCCAGCAGGATGATGTCGTTGCGTGAGAGTGCTTTTTCTTTGATCGTGACGTTGTTGATTTTCGTTCCGTTTGTGGAACCCAAGTCGCGGATCAAGAATCCGTCGTCACTCTTCTCGATTTCGCAATGCGTGCCTGAAATCGAACCGTCTTGAACTATCCAGTCATTCCCCTCGCGACGGCCGATACGCGTCAACGGCAGAGTCAACGTGAAACGCTGCCCCTTCAAAGAACCATCCAAAACTGTCAAACATGCCATAGCAAAACACCTTACTAGAGAAATATGATGTATAAGCTTAGACACCTCTGGCGCACAAGTCAATACGCTTTAGGTGTACATGCCAAAAATTTCAGTACGAACCGGCATATCCCATTTGCCGGAGCAACCAGAAATTTTTCATCCAATCCTTCTCGATTTTGACCCAAAGCTCTATCGTGACCTTTACGCCGAACATGTCCGAAAGCTCCGGCTCCGCACATTGCCGGACGTATTTGAGATTCCGGCCCTTGGTGCCGATCACGATCCCTTTCTGAGACGGGCGCGCCACGTAAAGCGTCACGGACACATTCCACGCTCTCGGCGTTTCCTCGATCTGCTCGACCTTGACGCCCAATTCATGCGGCAGTTCCTCATGGAGCCGGGTGAGAAACTTTTCGCGGACCACATCGGCGATGGCCAGTTTGCGCGGATAGTCGGTCACCACATCTTCCGGGAAGAGATAAGCGTCCGCAGGTTGGGCAAGGGCGTACAGTTGATCGACGAGCCCGATTGTGCCGGCGGGATGCAGTGCTGAGGTCGTCACCCAAAACACCTCGCGTGTGTGCTGTTTTTCAGCTTGGATGGTCTGCCACAGGTCGTGGAAGGTCTTCTCGTAGAATGGTTCTTGGTCGCTCTTGTTCAATGCAAAGATAACCG
>Ga0255342_1000580_pt1 | contig 61038 bp, 72 predicted proteins | sample wastewater_treat_3_FD_192416 | JGI IMG/M metagenome (GOLD analysis project Ga0255342, IMG submission 192416) | Wastewater microbial communities from Lulu Island WWTP, Vancouver, Canada - plant14 | ecosystem: Engineered > WWTP > Wastewater > Unclassified | place: Canada: Vancouver, British...
ATCTTTTTCAGAACAGCTCCTTTACGCTCTTTGGAATATTGCATGATAAGATCCTCCTCCGCCCCCAAGGAAACTCTATTATAGAAAAGTTTAGATCATGCGACAACTATCCTGACACAGGGGGGTAGAGATACGCTATGGGTATGATCATTGCAAATCATTCTTTATCCGGTCAAAATCTTCCTTCGTTAACTCTCCTTTTGCATAGCGTTTTTTCAGAATGTCCAGCGGCGATTCCTGTATCCGGTTTTCCACATGCTTTGATGTCAAAGTCTGAACAACAAAATATATCGCTACACCAAGAAGAATTAAAAAAAGTAATCCCATAAACATACCTCCGTATCCATAACCGAAACCCGAACAACATCCATAACCTCCCGGGCGATCCCAGTCACCCATCATGGGGCTGTAAGGCCCGGAACACATGGTTAAGAGTGGTGCAAAGGTTAAAACGGACACTGAAAAGATTTTTTTCATTTTCATTCACTCCCCGCTTGTTCTTTTCTCGACAAAAGGCTCGTCTGTTTAACTTCTGACAAGCAACACCTGACATTTGGCTCTTTTCATAACTTTATCTACAACGCCGCCCAGCAAATTTTTCAGGATGCCGGTTTTCCCGTGCGAAGCGATAACGATCAAATCAATATTTTTTTCTTCCTGTTCTTTGAGTATTTCTTCGTAGGGAATGCCTCTTCTTGTGTCGTAAATCATTTCGATGCCGGGATCATTGTCGGAAACTTTTTTGGCTTCCTGCAGCAGTTTTTCTTTGGCATTCTTAATGCTTTCCTTATAGATTTTCTGCACTGATGCTTCATCGATACAATAATCGGCGGCACATTGTTGAAATCCGTCATCGATCGCGTGAAACAGATAAATCTTGGATTTGTTTTGCTTGGCGATATCGATGGCCTGTTTTAACGCATTATCCGAATAAACGGAAAAATCGGTCGGCACTAAAATATTCTGCGGCTTAAACATAATTAATGTCCTCCTTTTTATTTATAAATTATGAAAATATTATGCAAATTACAATGCGGGTTGATAAGCAGGTTAGTGGTAGGATAAACCTATTGTTTCAGATTAATATGCTCATTTATAAAACGAGGACATGAGGGGGCTTGCGGACAGGGTCATTTCCTTTTTGTAATATTTCACGGGTTTGCAAAACTCATCTCTTTTTTCGGAAAACAATCTTCAGCGGAACGCTGTCAAAACCAAATTGATGACGAATTTCATTCACCAGGTATCGTTCATAAGAAAAATGGATTCCCTTACTGTTACTGACAAAAAAAACAAAGGTCGGTGGCTTAATGTCTGTTTGTGTAGCGTAAGAAATATGCATGGACCGGTTTTTATAACGCGGAATGGGATTCCTTCTCACTGATTTTTCAACCAGATCATTTAACAGCGGAGTGCCTACCCTTTTCGTATATTGATCATACACCTTATCAATCAGGTCGAATATCTTCGGAGCGCGCTGGCCGGTTACCGCGGAAATGAAAATGATCGGCGCAAAATCCAGAAATTTGACTTTATCCTTGATCTCTTCCACGTATTTTCCCACGGTAGAATTGTCTTTTTGAATTTTGTCCCATTTGTTCACCACAACAATACAGGCCTTGCCCCTTTCATAGGCCAGTCCAATGATTTTGGTATCCTGCTCGGTCATTCCTTCCACGGCATCAATCAGCACAAGGACAATATCGCAGCGATTGATTGATTTTAGTGCCTGAACAACGCTATATTTTTCCAGTGTTTGACTGATCTTGCTTTTTCTCCGGATACCGGCTGTGTCAATCAGCAGATATTTTTTCCCGTGAACCTTCACGGTGGAATCGATGGCATCACGTGTTGTCCCGGGTATCGGATTGGCGATGGTTCTTTCCTTGCCTAATATTTTATTGACCAGCGATGATTTGCCCACATTGGGTTTGCCGACAATGGCCATCTTAATCAGCGTCTCCTGATCATCGTTATCCTTTACTGCATCCGGAAAATCACCGACGATGGCACTTAACAACTCTTCAACCTCTAAGCCATGCTGGGCGGAGACATGGTGTATTTCATCAACGCCCAGGCGGTAGAAATCGGCAAGCATGTCTTTGTCGCGGTCTCCGTCCACTTTATTGACAACATTAAATATTTTTTTATTCTTCCCTCTCAAATGTCTGGCAATTTCCATATCGGAATGCGTAAGCCCGTCCTTTCCGTCCATCAGAAAGATAATAACGTCCGCCTCTTCAATTGCCAGATTGCTCTGTTCACGCATCTGCACAAGAATTCTTTCTTTAGAAGAAGGCTCGAAACCGCCTGTGTCAATCAATGTAAACGCTTTCTCATGATAAACGCAATCCATGTAATTGCGGTCGCGGGTGGCACCCGGCTCATCGATGACAATCGCTTTCTGTTTTCCGGCTATTCTGTTGAAAAGAGTCGATTTCCCAACATTGGGTCGTCCGACGATGGCGATGACGGGTTTTCCTGACATGAATTCCTCAACGTTTTAATATTCCGAATTCCTGGAGCCATTGATCCGAAGAGGTCCATTCTTTCCTGACCTTCACGAATAATTCAAGAAAGACCCTGGCACCGAACAACTGCTCCATTTCCAGCCTGGCTTCCGTTCCTATTTTTTTGAGCATGGCCCCTTGTTTACCGATCATGATCGCTTTTTGAGAATTTTTTTCCACGTTAATCGTCGCCGCTATTCGGATAAGGTTTTTTGCCTCATCTTCCTTAAACAAATCAATTTCCACAGCCGTTGCATAAGGAATTTCTTGTCGTGTAAGAAGCGTTATTTTTTCCCGGATAAATTCAGCGGCGATGAACCGTTCCGTGGCGTCAGTCTGGATATCATCAGGGTAATATTTAGGCCCTTCCGGAAGTATTTTCTTGATCATCTCGAGCAGTTCTTCAATTCCGTCACCTCTTAACGCAGAAATCGGAATGATTTCCTGAAATGCATATATCTTGCAAAATTCATCAATCAACGGTAAAAGCAACTTTTTTTCAATAAGATCAATCTTGTTGATCACTAGAAAAACCGGTGCCTTAATCTGTCCCAGTGATTCGATCAGTAATTGATCATCGGAATGAACATCTTTCGTGTTGGCTTCAATGAGCATCAAAAGAACGTCCACGCTGCTAAGAGTCTCTTTCGCGGTCTGGACCATCGCGCGGTTCAGCGGTGTCTTTGGCCTGTGCAGTCCGGGCGTATCCAGAAATATCAGCTGGGCGTCCAAATCGTTTTTAATACCGGTAATTTTATTTCTGGTGGTCTGTGGTTTATCAGTAACAATAGATATTTTATCGCCAAGGATAGCGTTAAAAAGTGTGGATTTGCCCGCGTTGGGACGGCCGATGATGCCGATAAAGCCTGATTTAAACAAGATGATGAACCCCTTAAGATTAATGCATTCCTGGTATTTTCAGATAAAAAGATTCTTTCGAATCAATCGTCAGAGAAATCTCCCCCCGTACTTGACCTGGATTTGATTCTACAATTAAATTCGTGTGCGGGTAAAGTTTTTTTATCGCTTTTGTATTGGCATTGTTTTGGCCACGGAAGTTGGAAATATCCTTTTGAGACAACTGAAAACGAAATTCTTTTACACTGTCGGAAGCCTTCTGTAAAAGTCTTCTGGTATAATCGTAAAAGACAGAATCAAGAACCAGACTTCCAAAGGCCGGGTGTATGGGACCCGCCAGCACCATGCCCGATTTTTCCATTTCCGGAGTGATATGCACGCCCATTCTGATGATGCGTATTCCTGCGAGGGATAGCTTCTCCCATGCCAGGCAACACAGTTCAACCGCTTCGGACAGCTCCAAAGGTATGTATCTTCCTTCTCTAAACTCCACTGCCAGAGCCGTGTCGTTGAAAACAATGACCGGATGAATCCTTACGGCATCCGGTCTGATTTTGACCGTTTGATCAATCGAATAAAGAAATTGTTCCTTCGTTTCAAGGGGCAAGCCTACCATCAGATGTAACCCTGTCCGAAAGCCCAGTTTTTTTAATATCAGGATCGACTGTGCTATGGAATCAGCACGATGCCCTCTCTGTGCCGATTGTAAAATATCATCAACAAAAGACTGAGCACCAATTTCCACGGTACCGACATCGTATTTTTTCAACAGTAACAATTTATCTTCCGTGATGTAATCCGGTCTTGTTGAAACGCGTATGGCATGAACCAATCCCTTCTGAATAAAGGCATGTGCGTATGAAAGAAGCTCCTCCTGATAGGCGCTATCCATTCCTGTAAAGCTCCCCCCGTAAAAAGCAATTTCAACATGTCGGGATTTCGTTTGATTCCACGCGAGAGAAGAACGCACTGTCGCATCAAAATAATCTTTTGTCACTTTTGGAGGGTAATTTCCAGCGGTGGCCCTCTGGTTGCAAAAGATACAGCGATTTGGACAGCCACGATTCATGATAAATATGGGAACGATAAAAGGACTGTTGAGGAGATCAGAGCCACCATCATTTTTCTTCATTGCGCAATGATTCCCAAGCTTTTCTTGCGGCCTTTTTTTCGGCCTCTTTTTTACTTTTTCCACTGCCATATTCTGTCAGTTTATTCACAATAACAACTCTGACGTCAAATATTTTAGCGTGTTCCGGTCCTTTGGAACTGACTACCGTATATGCGGGAGTCGTCTTATATCGCTTCTGACAAAGTTCCTGAAGCGCTGTTTTATAATCGAAATAGTCAGATAGAAGCCCATCGTTCAATAACGGCTCCATCAATTGAGTGATGATTTTTTTCGCCGTGACAAAATCAGCATCAAGATATACGGCAGCCATAACAGCTTCGAAAGCGTTGGCCAAAAAAGATTCTCTGTTACGGCTGCCGGAAGTTTCTTCACCGCGCCCGATGAGAAGACAATCGCCCAGCTTCAAATCCATAGCCATTTGAGCCAGATTCCTTTCACCCACCAAAGCCGCTCTTATTTTAGTCAGATCGCCTTCAGGATATGAAGCATACTTTTTTATGATCAAGTCGCTTACGCAAAGTCCGATCACGCTGTCGCCAAGAAACTCCAACCTTTCATTATCGGATAAGGAAAGTTGCTGATTTTCATTCACATATGACCGATGGGTCAACGCGGTTGAAAGAAGATTGATGTCCCCAAAGATGTATCCCAGTTTTTCCTGCAGATTATTTAAAACAGCTTTTCTGTCTCTATCCATAAAACATTATATCGAAATAAGCTTCTGAGACCAAATTGATTAGGCTTTGCACACCATCTTGTGCATATCGGATTGTGTTAAAATCATCCCGTATCATCATCTTAAATGAAAAATCATATGCTTTCATCAAGAAACATTTTCTCTGTCAAAATATCAAAATCATGGTAAAATGACAAAAACTCTTGGGAGCTATGATTGATTATGGATTTCATTTCCAATTTTGCTTCAACCCACTCCACCGCATTTGCAATAGGCATTGTCTTGCTCATCTTGATTATAATGAATTTTATTCTGAAAAGCATGGGTAAATTATTAATGGCTCTCATCATTATCGCCCTTATCACCTTCGGCTATTTCTATCTCAAAAACCCCTCCAATATACCGAAACCAGCCAGTGAATCCGTAGAGTTTTTTAAGTCAGGCGCCAGCCAAATTAAAGACAGGAGCAAGAATTTCGTTAAGGATAGCAAAAACCTGTACGATCAAAGCAAATCCGCCAAGGATGTGGGAAAAATGCTGGACTCATCCAAAAAAGAGCTGGATAGAGAATTAAAAAAATAATTATAAGAGATCGATTTCCATCGCCCGGACAGGACAGGCGGAAACACACAGTTCGCAGCCATTGCATTTTTCAGCATCGAATAATACTCTCTGCGATTCTTTTTCAAAAGACAAAGCACCCGTTGGACAAAAAGCGGTACATGCGCCACAGTGAACGCATGTATCGGCATTCTGACTCACGCTTTTGGAAAGCGGTTCTACCTTGAGTCCCAACTCTTTTAAAAAACGAATGCCATGGTCAAAGTTTTCTTTTGAGCCGCTCAGTTCCAGAACGATAACGCCCTCCCGCCTTGGAAATATTCTCGCCTTCAGAATATTAAACAGAAGATTGTACTGCTTGACCAGTTGGTAGATGACCGGTTGTTGAACAATGTCAGGAGTATAACGAATAACGATTTTTTTCGAGTACATGGCACATCATCTCATCAAAGTGGAGCAAAGACTAGGACATCAAAAAAAGATTGTCAAGGCAATTTACGCCCAGACATTCCATCTTCCATCAAAAGACTTTTCCAGTTCAGGGAAGAAAATGTTTTTTGTAGAGGATGATCATCCTCTACAAAATGATGTTCAAGGTATTTAAAGCATCCTGAAGCAATCCTTTTTACAACGATCGGGTCAACGATGTTATCGTGGACACCATGATATATAATGGCAGGAATGTCTAATGGCCTGTTTTGATCCGGTTGGAATTCGGAAAGATTTAACGCGGGCGCCAGAAGAATCAATTTTTTTACTTTATTTCTGTTTTCCATAGCGTACTGAACAGCCATGAGTCCCCCATAGCTTGAGCCTACCAGGATGAGACGGTCCTTTCCGGCAAGAACATGGTTTAATTTTTCCATACGGGATGAAAGATCTCCAACGTAATCTTCAATAATCATTTGCGGAAAATGTCGGGAAAAATATTGACCCTTGGTGCCGCGCGCTGTGCTTTCCAGACCGTGAATGAAAACCAAAGTATTGTCCATACATCTCCTTTTTTTATGAATTTTATATTGTGCAGATTATGACAGTATGTTATCAGTTTCGCAAGAAAATTGATGCAGGAGATTTAATTATGGCGTTGGTGTTACCTTTTAAGGCGGTTAGACCGGATAAAAAATTTGTTGCTCAAGTGGCAGCCCTCCCATACGATGTGATGACAAGAGAAGAAGGCATCAAAGCCGTTTCCGGCAATGCCTTGAGCTTCATGCACGTAGAGAAATCTGAAATTGACGTTCCCGAAGGAACAAAAAGCAATGATGACCTGATTTATCAGACGGCAAAACGAAACTTTATTGATATGCGTGTCAAAGGAATATTGATCCAGGACGAATCACCCTGCTTTTATGTTTACAGGCAGCAGATGGGTTCTCAAGTTCAAACCGGGATTGTGGGCTTGATGAACGCTGGCGAATACGATTCCGGAATAATCAAAAAACATGAATTGACCAGACAGGATAAAGAAGAAGACCGCATCCATCACGTGAATACCGTCAACGCTCAGACCGGACCGGTTTTTATCAGCTATTGGGAAAAAGATAGTCTAAACAGAATCGTCGATCAGATCATCACGAGAACTCCTGAATATGATTTTATCGCTGATGACGATATTAAGCATACCGTCTGGGTTGTCGCCGATACCAAACAGATCGAAGAAATCAAAAAAGCGTTCGCTGAAGTTGATGCGCTCTATATTGCGGATGGTCATCACCGTGCGGCAGCCGCTGCTTCGATTGCCCGGACCAGACGTTCTGAGGACAAATCGGCCAGTTCGGAGAAGGAGTACGAAGCGGTCCTCGCCGTACTTTTCCCCCATACACAGCTCAAAGTGATGGACTATAACCGCGCGGTAAAAGACTTGAACGGATTAACCACGGAACAATTTCTAGAAAAGATCAGTCCCAGCTTCACTGTTACGAAAAGCTTCAGCACCCGATCACCTCAACAGCTTCATGATTTTGGCATGTATCTTGACGGTAAATGGTATAAAATCACCATCAGAGAAGGTGTATATAACGCCGGTGACCCGGTTGCGAGCCTCGATGCCGCAATCCTCCAGGACCATCTGCTCGACCCTGTTCTGGGAATCAGAGATCCGCGAGTGGATGACCGCATTAAGTTCATCGGCGGTATCAGAGGGATGGATGAACTGGAGCAACTGGTCGATCAAAAAGGTTTTGCCGTAGCCTTCTCTCTTTTCCCCACGAGTATGGAGCAGATCATCAAGGTTGCCGACGCGGGAGCCATTATGCCGCCGAAATCAACCTGGTTTGAACCGAAACTGCGCAGCGGCTTGTTCACCCATAGGTTAGATTGACAAACGGATACTCCGGCATGCAACCTGGTATGGAAGAAGAAACCCTTGACGAAATCTTAAACGGTCTTGTGCGCGTCTTCCAGAAAAAAAAAGGGTACCGGTTTTCTCTGGACTCCATTCTTCTTTCTCATTTTGCGACTATGAAAAAGCGTACCCGTTTTATGGATATCGGGTGCGGCAGCGGAATTATCCTGCTCATTTTGGCAAAACGTTTTCCGGACACGAGAGGTGTCGGGTTGGAAATGCAGGAAGAACTGGCGGAACTCGCCCGTCGGAATTCACAAATGAACCATTTGAATCACCGGCTGGAAATCGTCCGCGGTGACGCGCGTCATATTCAATGTTTTTTCCCCGAGCGTTCATTTGATGCCGTCATCTTTAATCCACCTTACCGGAAATTAAATTCCGGAAGGATTAACCCTCACCCGGAAAAAGCTATCGCCCGCCATGAGATCAACGGATCATTAAAAGATTTTCTGAAGGCATCCAGCCATCTGTTAAAACCGACAGGCACAGTATTCACCATCTATCCGGCCAATAGGCTGGTGGAACTGGTTTATCTTTTCCGTTCAATGCGCATCGAGCCCAAAAGAATGAAACTGGTTTTTTCTGACAATGCATCCCTTGCTGAATTTGTCCTGGTGGAAGGTAAAAAAGATTCCCGCGAAGAACTGAAGCTTGAGCCATCACTGATTCTGTACGATCAGAACAGAAATTACTCAAAGGAAATGAATGCTATTTTCAGAGATCTTTCCCATTTTCCCGCTGGCGACGACGGCTGATTTCCAGCTGCATCACGCGCTTCAGCACGGTGGCCAATTCCCGGTCAGACAAGGAATCCGTGCACACAGCAATCATTTCTCTGTCTCTCGCTTTCAAGGTAGTATTTTTGACAGCGTCAACACGTTCCTTCTCTTTTTCCTGAACGAGTGAATGCCCGACAAGAAATCGGATTTCTTTTACAAGAGGTTTCCCCGAAAGCGCATTGAGTTTTTCACGAATTTCTTCTTTCATAAAATGAAGCTGTTGAACCCAGACAGAGGAGACCGTTTTAACAAACAATGTACCGTTTCTCAAAGCATCAGGCTCCGTTTGAGAAGCCGTATGCGTGCCGACCGCTTTGGGCCATAATTTGCGAAGCTTGTTTTCTTCGATTTTAGAGCCCATTCCTCTTTTCTTCAAAATCGAAAAAAGCACATCGCCTATCGATTGCAATTGGAGCTGTTTTCTTCTGCGCATGTATTTTTGTGACACAAATTATGAGGAAGGTCAAGCTGACAATCCCCTGACGCTTCGTCGGTGGGAGATATCTATGAATATGCGTTAAGCGAGCCTCAAATCCCACTTCGCTTCGCTTCTGGGATAATTCGACTTACGCTTCGAACTTCACTTCGTTTGTTCTTAGCGAGTCTCATTAAAAAAAACGGGGAGGTTTTGAGGCCTCCCCGCCTTTAAAAACGACTCATTAAGAATCAATTAATCAATAGCAAACTGCTCATCGGTGATATCCATGCAGCTCTGCTCATCCTTCTTGAGGTTATCCAGATGTGAAGGAACAAGGCCCGTGATCCGGTTAATGAAGAACTTGGCGCTGCGGATTTTACCCATATAGAAATCTTTCTCCTGATCGCTTGTAGCCTCAAAATATTTCTTGGCGGCAACATTGGCGATTCTAAGGTGCAGCCATCCTACAAGAGCGTCTCCCAGAGCGGTAAGATAATCGCAGGCTCCGATCAACGGCACGTAAGGTGTGCTGGCAATCATCTTGGAGAAGTCTTTGGCCGTTAATCCGGCCGCCGTCAAAGCATCTTTTACAACACCCGCTTCGCCCTTGAGCAGGTCTAGTTTCTCAGCTTCGTCAATGGCGTCTTTGGTATAGTTGAGCAGGTTGATGAAATAAGTTCCTTTTTTCATGCCCAACTTACGTCCAAGAAGGTCAAGAGCCTGAATACCGTTGGTTCCTTCATAGATCATATTGATCACGTTGTCTCTCACCATCTGTTCAACCGGATATTCACGGCAGAAACCATAACCACCGTAACACTTCACGGCCAGTTCGATGCTTTCCTGAGCTCTGTCTGTGCTGTAGGATTTGACGATCGGTGTCAGCACTTCTATCAAGCCGTGCCAGTATTCTTTCTCTTTTTCCAGTTCTTCTTTATTGGCATTAGGATCCATGGCCATTGACCACATCGCATTGATCTCATTATCCATGCAGAAGTAGCAGAACAGGCACAGAAGGCGCAAACCTTCAGAAATTGATTTCTGTTTGAGCAGCATTCTGCGGACATCCGGATGCTTGATGATGGTCACTTGCGGTGCGTCTTCAACCTTCATCGCCATCATGATGACATCCTGCCCCTGTAATCTCTGTTTGGTGTAATCCAGAGCATGGAGATAAGCAGCCATCGCCAGAGACGCACCCATCATGCCGACGCCCTGACGTTCTTCGTTCATCATATGGAACATGATCGGCATGCCCTGACGTTCTTCGCCCATCAGATAACCGATGCATTTGTTGTCCGAACCGAAATTCAGTGTACAGGTCGCGTTGCCGTGAATACCCATTTTGCTCTCAATATTGCCGCACTGTACATCGTTGGGTTCTCCGAGTTCGCCCTTTTCATTGAATCTGATTTTGGGAACCATAAAAATGGAAATGCCCTTGGTTCCCTTGGGATCGCCTTCGATTCTTGCCAGAACCGGATGAATGATGTTCGGGGTCAGATCATGATCACCGGCAGAAATGAAGCTCTTGGTGCCAACAATGGAGTAGGTTCCATCATCATTCTTTTTGGCGGTTGCTTTTAAAGCTCCGACGTCGGAACCGGCACCGGGTTCTGTCAGACACATCGTTCCCGCCCATTCACCGGAGTACATTTTCTCCAGTAGAACATCACGCAGCGGATGGTGGAAAAAGTCTTCCATCAATCTTGCCGCGCCATGGGTCAGACCGGGATACATGACAAAAGCCTGATTGCAGGCCAGGAACATGTTCGCAGCGGCAGCAGCGATCACCGCAGGAAAACCCTGGCCGCCCACTTCAGGCTGATCAGCCATAGCCATATACCCGTTTTCGCAATACACCTTCCATAATTTTTTGTAGCTCTCAGGTGTTGTCACTTTACCTTTGTCAAATGTTGCTTCGACCGGTTTACGATGTACTTCATCGGGATAGGTGGGAGCAATATCTGTTTCCGCAAATTTTGCTGCTGCATCAAGAGCCATGCTGCACGTATCCACATCAAAATCCGCATAACGACCTTTGCCCAGCAAAGTTTCGCCTATCTTCAATACTTCAAACACTTGGAATTTAATATCCCTTAAATCAACCCACAAACTCGCCATATCATCCTCCTTAAATATTTTTTACGTTATTTTTTGCTCGTGATTAATGAGCGTAATACTCCTTTTTAGCAACCTATTCTTTATTTTAATCCCTGATACATAAACGTTGTTAAATATTTTAAATAAATACTTTTTTACAATCCCTTAATCTTTATTTTCAATGACTGAAAGTCATTTTTTGACCCTTATACATCTCAAATCTGACTCTGTCAATATTTTATGTGAAATTTAAGCTCTTTCTTTTCTTTTTTTTTCGCTCTTTACATTTATTTAAATATATCAGTTACTTGTCCGGGTTTAGTCTTGTATGAAAAAACAACGCGCGAAAGGTGCAAAAATAAAAATATTCCCCGACTTAGACGTTCTCCTTCGGGGAATATTTTAAATTTTGATCAGGACAGCAAAATGCAAAAAATTATTTTGCAGTTTCGAGATAGAATTGCGTAATTTCGTACACGGCATAGTCCATCATCAGCATGATTCGCATAATGCTGTCAATGGCCTGATTATGCTCCAAGGCATCAATAAATATAGCCTGAAAATCAGCATACAACCACATGTGACGACGCATCAGGACCAGGCCGTAAATCGCTTCCTGTAGGGGCAGACCAATCTCGTGGCATTTTTTCGCGTATTTTTTGAAATACTCCTGAGTAAATTCAATACGATCATCCGGCACCAGCAATTTCCTTAAATTCATATAAAAATCAACCGCGTATACGATCAATTTTTCTTTTGGGATACTTTGATAATGTGTTGTTCTCTTATTTTTCTGAACCTCGTCTGCCCAACGGGAGGCAATTTCTTCGGCATTTTGTTCGGTAATATCAAGCAGCTTAATAGAATCTACCATATGAATTTTCTCCTTTCTCGGTGAGATAATGTCGCGCCTTACACCATCATCAATGGATGTGGTCCTTATTTATTTTTTTGTGCCTTTCATCAATTCCTGATATTCTTTTGTAACCTCATACGCAGCATAGTCGAATAATAAAATCGTTCGGCCTAAAGTATCAAGCGCCTGGCGCTGATCAATACCCGCGCTGAATATCGTTTGAAACTCCGCGTACAACCAAATATGCCGCCGCATCAGAATAAGCGCGTAAATCGTTTCTTTCGCCGGTATGCCCATCGCATAACATTCCAGCGCATAACTGCGAAAATACCTTAACACATCATCCGTAATTTTTTCATCCAGAAACATCTTGCTGAAGTTCTGATAAAACCGCACACATTGATAGATAATATCTTCTTCTTTTAAATTTTTAAATGTTGGCGTTCTAGCATTGCCTTTAACATCCTTTGCCCATCTTGCCGCAATTTTTTCCGCGTGTTTTTCTGCAAGTTCCAAATACTTAATGGCGTATGTCTTCATGGCCGTTCTCCTTTCCATTAAAATTAGTTTGGATGTTTGGTATTAATATAAATCATGATGTCCTTTTTGACAACACATTTCTGAAGATTATTATTCGTGGCAAGATGAAAATATTATCATGCTATGATCGTCGATATTTTCTATCGATACCTCTGAATATTTTATTGACATCTTGAAGCGGAAACCCTATAGTTTTCGCGCTCACTCATTTCAAATTAATATATCTCAAGGAGACCGCGATAAGATGAATATTAAAACTCTCATTTTAATTTTATTAGCCTTCATGTTAGTCGCCACAACGGGTTGCACCACGCTAGGCATGGTGACTATTCCTATGGAACAACTCCAGACAAAATATGCCGATGAACAGTCAAAAATGATTCAGATAGATGGTATGAATATTCATTATAAAGACGAGGGACAGGGACCGGTATTGATCCTGCTTCATGGTGTCTGCGCCTCCCTGCATACGTGGGATGGTTGGACGGAACGATTAAAAGGACACTATCGCATCATCAGACTGGATATTCCGGGATTCGGACTCACCGGACCGGCTGCCGACCGTTCTTATTATAAAATTGATAAAGCCGTGAACCTCTTTGAGCGCTTGACAGAAGAAATGAACCTGGACAAGTTTTTTATAGCGGGGAATTCTCTGGGTGGATACATCGCCTGGAAATATACGTTGAAGCATCCCGATAAAGTCGAAAAACTCATTCTTGTCGATTCCGTCGGATTTTCCCAACCCCTGCCGGGTATCATTGCCTTTGCCAGTAACCCCCTTATCAGACCCGTCGCGTGGTATGCCATGCCGAAATTTCTGATTGATAAGGCCGTAAAAGAAGTTTATGGCGATCAATCAAAGGTTACCGATAAGCTGAAAGATCGCTATTTTGAATTGGCCATGAGAGAGGGCAACAAAGAATCCTATGTTGATGTATTCTCAGAATTCAGAATTCAGGCCAAGGATCATAACCTTTCCGCCGGCTTAAAAAATTTGAAGCCGCCGGTACTGGTTATGTGGGGCACCAAAGATATATGGATACCTTATAAATCGGTATTTCCAAAATGGAAGCAAGAATTACCGAACGCAAAATTCATTGAATATGAAGGTGCCGGTCATACTCCCATGGAAGAGATACCGGATGAAACAGCGCGCGATGCCGATCTGTTTCTTTCAGACAAATTGTAACTTGATCAGTTTACAGATGTCATCTGCATAATAAAGAAAGGGGGTTTCTGATATCAGAAACCCCCTTTTTTAATTGATTCGTCTATGAGATCACGTATTAGACTCTGCTCAACATGGTGGCGCCGGCATTACCGAAAGCGCCACACAGTGAAGCCACGCCGTATTTGGCATCTTTACGGTCCGTCTTCATAATACTGTGCAGGGTAACCAAAATACGGGCTCCGCTTTCTCCCAACGGATGACCGAGTGCCAGAGCGCCGCCCCAAATGTTGACGTTATCAAAAGGAGCGTTCTGGGCAATTCCCAGTTCTCTCAAGCAGGCCAAAGACTGGCTGGCGAAAGCTTCATTGAGTTCCCAGACGCCGATGTCGCTGACTTTCTTGCCCGTGCGTGCCAGAAGCCTCTGCACCGCGGGAATAGGCCCAATGCCCATTACGGTGGGGTCACAACCGCCTAAAGCGCCGGCTTCATATTTGATGCTGTAAGAAAGCCCCAATTTATCAGCTTTAGAGCGTTCCATTAAAAGGATTGCCGCAGCGCCGATTGTCAGGGGTGATGACGTTGCCGCCGTGACAGATCCATCCGGTTTGAAAGGAGTTTTCATGGTTGCCATCTGTTCCATCGAAACATCGCCACGAACCCACTGATCAGTTTCAACCATGAAGGGTGTGCCGTCCTCTTTCAATCCTTCCATTGGAATGATCTCATCCTTGAATTTCCCAGCCTTGGTGGCCTCATCGGCTTTCTTATTGCTCCAGTAAGCCATGGTTTCCATATCTACACGGCTGATTTTATAAACTTCCGCGACCTTTTCCGCGGTATTGCCCATGGGGAGATCAAGAATGTTGTAGCGGTTTGCCAGACGTGGCGGGAAATCCATATGCATCGCCATGAATACTTTCTGCATGTCTTCCACACCGGAAGCAATGTAGGTATCGCCTTCACCGCACATGATCGCGCGGGCGGCGTGCTGCGTTGCAGCCATCCCCGAAGGACACTGCATAGTCAGGGTGTTTGTGGGAACAGATTCCGGAAAACCACCGGCCAGCCAGGCCAGACGACCGATATCATTCTGCATGCCGGTAATGTTGGCGCACCCAACAAATACGGACTCTATATCCTCGGGTTTAACCTTGGGATTACGGGCAAACAATCCATCATAAACTTTGGTCAGAACTTCATCGGGTCTCAGCGCTCTAAACCAACCTTTTTCGTTGTGCGCCCTGGAATTCGGCGACCTTACGCCATCAATAATTACACATTCACGCATTGTATAGCCTCCTCTAATTTATTGTTTTTCTTTCTATCAAAATATCGCATGATTTTATCAATTTTTCAGACCATTTGAACGGTTCATTTTTCGGCCTTTTATAACGCTGGCCACTGTTTTTTGCGTATTTTACTGATCCTAAACATTCAGGCTCTTGCAATAACTGGAATAGATTGTTCAAGATCAACAAACAGATACGATGCAAACCGCCGATTATCTAAATATTAGATAAAACATTGCCTTTTGACGGCGGAAGTATAAGCAGAAAGAACACAAGTGTCAACTAAATATTTGCCAATCGGCAAAATATAAAGAAACAAAAGACTTATCCTGGAAAATCCGTACTGAAATGAGCCACCTGATATTGATTATTTATATGTAATTATTCATTATTTTAACAATATCTTCCTCGATATTTCCACTGTGGGATTTATAATGTTCGATCATAGATTTCAGTTTTAAGTACGTCGTCCTGTTGGCAAGATCATCGAGTGTCCTCAGACTGCCGGTTCGGCGCCCCACCCTGAAAAGAAGTCTGTCTTCCGGGGACAGCTCAAAATAGCTTTCAATTGCGGATAAAATCTTCTGCTTATCTTCAGGAAAGCAACCCTCAAGCTCCTCAAGCAAATTTAATATGTGATCACTGGCCAGATAAGTTCCCCGGAGATCCAGGTTTTCAATGAATAATTTGATTTCCATAAGAATATCTTCATCGCTCAGCGGACAAAATTCTCCTTTTTTCATCAGCTCATCCAAAGGTGTCCCCGGCACAACATGAAGCGTTCGCAGACGAATAAAATCCGGATTGATGGCATTGATAACGCGGGCTGTCTCGAGGGCATGCTGACGTGTGAGTTTCGTTCCACCCAAGCCGGGCATCACATACTCGCTCAGTTCTATCCCCGCCTGTTTGATGTTCAGACCGGCTTTGATGTGATCGTCAGCGGTTACTCCTTTATGAATCAAGGCCAAAACGTCGTCACTGCCGCTTTCCATCCCTATATGAATCCGGGAGAGTCCCGCATTTTTCAGTTGTGTAAATTCCTCAGCCGTCTTTCTTGCCGCCGTCTGCGAACGGCAATAAGAAGTGATCCTTTTCACGTTCGGAAATTTTTCTTTTAGAAAGCCCAAAATAGATAATAGATCGGCCGTTTTTAAAATCAGCGAATTGGCATCCTGTAAAAACACATTTTCGCCGCCGAAGTAGAGCCATGCTGCCACTGAGTAGGTATAATCATTATAATCATCGTCACCATTATAAATATGTTTTAACACATTTCGATTCACCTGCCCTCCCTCACCCATCTTCCAGGACAGCTCGGTAACAGCATCGGCAATATCCTTCATAGACTGTATGTCTTTCTTGACTTCTTCCACGGCCCTTAATTCAAATTTAGTTCCCCTGTAGGTATGACAGAAAGCGCACTTGTTCCATGGGCAATTGCGTGTTACACGAATCAAAAGGCTCGACGCCTCACTCGGCGGACGAATCGGCCCCTGTTCAAAATAATTGTTCATACGATCCTCGTCCAGTCATAATGGAGCTAATATAGTAATGCTTTGCTGATAGGCAAGTGCTAAATATTACGGAAGGTACTGCAGAGGATTTTGCGCTTTTCCCTGTAAACGGATTTCAAAATTCAGATACACATCACCGGCATCGTCTTTCTCTCCCAATAGCGCGACGGCTTCGCCTTTTTTTACCGCCTGATCCATTTTGACATATCGCTTTTTAAGATGTGTATAGACCGTCGCAAAATTACTCTTATGACGAATAATAATTGTCTCTCCGTAATTTTTCAGATTGGAAGAAAAGATCACCGTTCCAGACTCAGCCGCCTTAACCTTAACGCCGTCTGATGACACTATCGTTATCCAGTTATGAAAGGTTTTATTGGGTTGCGCACCAAAATGGAACTTAACCTTCCCCCGTACCGGCCAGATAAACTTATTTTTTCCTGATGACATCTTTTTCAGGGTTGCCGGTTCCTCAGGTTTCGAAGGTAATTTTTTATCGGGCGCTTTTTTAGCCTGGGTTGTACGGGTCACCTGTTCGTCAACCGTTCTCTTCATTTTCTGTTTTTCAGAAACAGGCTGCAACCGTGACGGCTGGACATTCAAGCTCCCGTCGGAAGATTTCTTGTCGTGAACCGTATCCGTTGCCGGTTCTCCATGAACGACAATGATAGAATTCTTTGATCTGGAATTCTGTTTACTTGGATATGATCTCTTGTTTTTACTTTTTGCAATCGGCACACCCGGTGGCTTTACCGCCCGTGCATCTTTACTGACATCATATTTTTTAACATCCTTAAAACCACTTTTACCCGTCTTATCTTGGATATCCTCACCCTTTGCTTTGCCACCCCTTCCCGTATCATCCATCACTTTGCTCGCGGAGGGAATAAAAATAACAGTTCCTTCTTGAACAGCGCTAAGATCCCGTAAATGATTTGCCCCCATGACGGCATACGAAGATACACCGTAGGCTTTCGCGATGCCTTCAATGGTTTCATTCTTTTTCACCAGGTGATAGACGCCTGAAGATACATTTTTTTTGATCGGGGGGAGATGGCAGGCAACGACGAGGAACAAGGAGACGGTCATGAAAATCACAGGAATGAATCCCACAACGAGCCGCATGAGATCATATCGTCTGCCGGATCCCGACAAAGCCTTAGGTTGACATCCCGATTTCAATATTTTCTGTTTGAGGAATTCGTGTCTTGCAGACGATGACGGTTTTATTTTTTCCATCCGCTCTCCCCTATTAAACTGACAAAGCGACATCCACCTAAATTTTCTTGAATGATTTCCTGTGGGTTGTCCTTGGAACGGGTGAGCTTATAGAGTGTTTGCATTTCACGACCACCGGCAGGAACAACCATTCTTCCACCGGGGACAAGCTGGTCTAATAAATACTGCGGAATGTCCGGTGACGCGGCGGTTGTAATGATTGCGTCAAACGGAGATTCATCACTCCAGCCGTAGGAACCATCACCGACCCGGATGGCCACATTGTAAAAATTAAGCCTGTCAAGAATTCTTCGCGCACCTGCGGCCAAAGCAGCAATACGTTCAACCGAAAAAACGCGGTCCGCCAGGGAGGCCAGAACGGCAGTCTGATATCCGGAGCCGGTGCCGATTTCAAGGACTCTTTCCTTGCCCTTCAATTCCAGCGCCTGGGTCATCAATGCCACGATATACGGCTGGGAAATGGTTTGATGATCTCCGATGGGCAGGGGGCTGTCGTAGTAAGCCTGTTCAATCAGCCCCTCATCCACGAAAAGATGCCTTGGAATCGTCTCCATGGCTTTCAAAACACGAAGGTCATTAATGCCGCGCGCTTTGATTTGCGTCTCCACCATCTTCATTCTTGGCTTTTTAAATCTATCCATGATTCGTCTCAATTTTTTTCTTTCGATCAGGGATCCGGTAGATGGTCTGCACGGCCTCATGACGTCGCAGCCCCAGCGCTTCACGTGTCACGATCAGATAATAATAGTTCAGTTGAGCTTTCTGCCGAACAGCATTGAACTCTTCGATACAAATATTGATCTCTTCGCAGATTAATTTTTTCCTCTGTGACCGCTCGCCAGAATCAATATCACTTGCCACCGAGCTCAGAGAAGATAATTTAAATTGTATGGTATCTTCCAGACGTGCAAGCTTTGTAATCACATCTTCGACTGCCCAACCGGCACGCGCCAGCACCGCGGCTTTTTCCCGCCGCAGCTCGTCCAGAATATTATCCTGCTGGTGATCCCGGTTTATTTTTTGTATGGTCTTCTGGTTCATTGCCCTATCCGATTCAGGTGAGCCCCTATCATTTAAGAGGCTTTTTTTCAACTAAAAAGGGACTTTCAGGCAGCTCATAGAATGAACGTCGGTGGTCTTTTGACCGGTCCATGAATTGATAGGCCGCATGATCAGTCTCCCCGATATACGCATCCGGACTCCGGGCTTTCCTGTACGACAATCATGCTCAGTTGCGGCAGTGCTTTGGACAGACGATCCCATATCCATCTGGCAATGTTTTCCGATGTCGGATTATTCAGCCCTTCAATCTCGTTCAAGTATCGATGATCCAGTTCAATCAGCAACGGCTGAAAAGCATGATCAATATCGGCAAAATCTATCACCCATCCCTTCTGTCGGTCAACAGGACCGCTGACATGGATGGCAACGCTGAAGGAGTGACCATGGACTTCAGCGCATGGATGTCCGACACCGACGTTGGGCAGGCGATGAGCCGCATCAAATTTAAATACCTTGAATATTTCCATAAAAGCTCCTTATGGGATTCCTAATCGTTTGTGCATCTGTAAACTCAAACGCCACTGCGGGTGAGACAGGACATATCCCAGAGCCAGGCGCGTATTGTTTTTCAGATCAGTTGAATCCAACGGCTGTAGAAAAAAATGCCTAAAGTGGAGATGCTCATAACGCTCGGGTTCAGCTCCCGGTTGCGGGTACACAAGTTTTAACTCATCACCGCTTTGCACTAACAAATCCGTTCCGGCTTTCGGGCTCACGCAAATCCAGTCAATCCCGGAAGGCGGCAGAATGGTTCCATTGGTTTCCACAGCGATCTCAAAACCTTTTGCGTGCAATGCGGACATGAATTCCTCGTCTAGTTGCAGCAGAGGCTCCCCTCCGGTGCAGACGACAAACGGCCTTGCCGATTTTTTTTCCCTCTCCGGCCATCGTTTCTCAATTTGATGGGCCCCCTCCTCCGCGCTGCGGTATTCCCCTCCTCCTTCTCCATTGCACCCGACAAAGTCAGTATCGCAAAATCGACAAATCGCTTTTGACCGGTCGGATTCCCTGCCTGACCATAAATTACAACCGGCAAAACGGCAGAACACTGCCGGTCGGCCGGTATAAAATCCTTCTCCCTGAACGGAATAAAATATTTCCTTGATGAAATAACTCAAAGACAACGCCTGTTTACTTATATTTTACGGGGTCTTGAATCCCCGCGTCCCTGAATCCTTTCAGACGCAGCAGGCAGGAATCGCATTGGCCGCATGCTGCTCCGTAAGGTGCCGGATCATAACAGCTGTGCGTCAGACGGAAGTCCACCCCGAGCTGGACACCCTTCTGGATGATTTGTGCCTTGCTCATCTTCATCAGCGGCGCATGAATGTTCAACTGTTGTTTTCCTTCCACGCCGGCTTGGGTTGCCAGCCTCGCCATCTTTTGATAAGCCTTAATAAATTCGGGACGGCAATCCGGATAGCCGCTGTAATCCAGCGCGTTCACACCGATAAAAATATCATTTGCGCCGATCACTTCCGACCACGCCAGGGCGTAAGACAGAAATACAGTATTTCGCGCCGGGACATAGGTAACCGGGATATTCTTTGACATGACAGATTCTTTCCTGTTTTTGGGTACTTCGATATCATCGGTCAGAGCAGATCCGCCAATCGCCCGCAAATCAACATCCAGAATCAGATGCCGGACGACACGATTGGCTTCAGCGATTCGTTTCGCCGCCTTCAGCTCTACGGCATGCCGCTGCCCATAGCGAAAGCTTAACGCGTAAAGTTCAAATCCCTTCTCTCTGACAATAGCCAGGGTTGTGGCGGAATCAATGCCACCGCTGAGCAACACAACTGCTTTGGGATGATTGGTTATCATTTTGAAACCCGGATCAATAATTTACTGGCTGGCGTTCGCCGGAGATTTTATGCCGAAAAGATTCATGGCATTCACAGACGTTTGACGCGCCACTTCTTCCCATGGAATATTTTTAATTTCCGCCACTTTTCTGGCTGTATGAATCATGAAAGAAGGTTCGTTTCTCTTCCCGCGATGGGGAACAGGCGTCAGATAGGGAGCATCCGTTTCCAGTAACAAAAAAGAAAGCGGAACACGCGCGGCAACGTCCCGAATCGTATGGGATTTGTCAAAGGTAACGGTACCCGGGATGGAAATGTAGAATCCCATGTCCATGCACTTTCTGGCCATGTCGTAATCGCCTGAAAAACAGTGGAAAACACCCCGGCGTATTCCGGAAGACCTCAAAACCTCCAGCGACTGCCGGTGAGCTTCACGGTCATGAATAACAACCGGCAGACCCAGTTCGCAGGCCAGTTCCAGCTGCTGTCCAAAATATTCAATTTGCTGCTCCCGGGGGGAAAGATTGCGGAAAAAATCCAGACCGATTTCGCCATAAGCGACAATCTTTTTGTGTTTTTGAACAAGATCTTTAAGCGCGTCTAGTGTTTTATCATGAATTTTTGCAACATCATGAGGATGGACACCAACCGTCGCGTAGATATTTTCATACCGGTCGGCAAGCGTTACAGCCTTGAGACTTAATTTGAGATTGGTTCCTACCGTGATGATAAAATCAACTCCCTCTTGTCCGGCTCGCCTGATCACGTCCTCGCGATCGGCATCGAACTCTTTCATTTCCAGATGAGCATGGGAATCGATCAGCATAAAATATTATTCTTCCGGCTCTTCCCTTGTATCCTGCTCCGGCGCTTTTTCTTCCAGAGTAACTTCCTCGGCATTCGCGGAAACATCGGGAAGCTTTTTCAAAAGGAGCTGCAGATCTTTTTCCGAAATTTCACCGTGAGAAAGCTTCCGCGCAAGAATGCGTTTATCGTGACTGATAGATTCAACTGTGACTCTTTTTGACATAGGGTATTTCTCCTTCGTTGAAATGAACGGTTTGCTTCCTAGTATATTTTTCCTATTTAATCAAGAATGAACAATTTTGCGAAAACGCCGTTTACTTTTTCAAACGGGGGTCCAGGATATCTCTGATCCCCTCCCCCAGCAGATTATATCCAACCACCGTGACCAGGATAGCCAGCCCCGGATAAAGAGAAAGCCACCAGGCAATATCGATATTATCCTTGCCGGCAGTCAGGATATTGCCCCAGCTTGGCGTTGGCGGCTGGACGCCAATACCCAGGAAGCTCAAAGCGGACTCGGTAAGAATCGCTCCTGCAATACCCAGAGTCGCCGCAACTAAAATTGAAGCCATGGAATTGGGAAGGATATGCAAAAAAATAATCCGCGCATCACTTGCCCCGATCGCTTTTGCGGCGTGAATATAGTCCCTTTCCTTGAGTGAAATAAAATCAGCCCTCACCAGCCTTGTCACCCCCATCCAACCGGTCAACCCGATAATGATCATAATGTTCCAGATGGAAGGTTTCAGAAATGCTATGACCGCCAAAATCAAAAAGAACGTGGGAAAACAGAGCATGATATCGACAAAGCGCATAATGACAGCATCAACCCATCCGCCATAATACCCGGATATCGCTCCGAGCACAGTCCCGATCAGAATGGCAACGCCCGTCGCTACAAAGCCTACCTTCAGTGATATCCTCGCACCCCAGATCATGCGCGAAAGCACATCACGGCCCAGTTGATCGGTACCGAACCAGTGTTCCATGGAAGGCGAAGCCAGAACGTTGTTAAGGTCGATCTGCCCCGGATCATAGGGTGCCAGCCACGGCGCCAGAATGGAAATCACCAAAAGCAATGCGACCAGCCCGCTGCCGGCTAACATTAACTTATTTCTATATAATGATTCCCAAAAAATCATATCCACAAACCGTTATGACATGCGAATCCGCGGATCCGCCACAGCATAAGACACATCAGCAATTAAATTACCCACCAGTGTTAAAATTGCTCCAATCAATAATATCCCCATGATCGTCGGATAATCTCTGGCCATGACCGACATATAGAAAAGCTGTCCCATGCCGGGAATGGCAAAAATGGTTTCAAAGATCACACTTCCTCCGATCAGACCCGGAATAGCAAGTCCCAAAATCGTTATCGCCGGCAGGAGCGCATTGCGCAGAGCGTGCTTGTAGATCACATTTCTTTCACTTAACCCCTTGGCTCGAGCCGTCATAATATAATCCTGCCTGATCACTTCCAGCATGTTCGCCCTCATGTAACGGGAAAGGCCGGCCAATCCACCGAAGGCAGAAACAAAGACCGGCAAAATAAGATGCTTCAGCAAATCAACCCATTGTTCCCAGAAGCCAAGATATTCATAATTCAGTGAACGCAGTCCGGAAACCGGCAGCCATCCCAGGTGAATACCGAAAAAAATCATCAGAAGCAGAGCCAGCCAGAACGTCGGCACGGCAAAACCGATAAAAACAATCACGGCGGTTACCTTATCAAAGAGTGAATCCTTATGCACCGCCGACAGAACGCCGATCGGCACGGCTACCGCAATCACAATGAATAAAGAAAGCAGACTGATTAAAATGGTGACCGGTAATCTTTCCATAATTTTCTCAGCCACAGGCCGGCGGTCCGTTGAAAAGGACGTTCCCAGATCACCGCGACTGATTTTTTTTAGCCACGATAAGTACTGAATGTGAACCGGCTTATCCAGTTCATACAGAGCTCTCAGGCGTTCCTTCATTTCCGCGGAAGCCTTCGGGTTCATTTCCGTCTGCAAATCCGTTGGAGAGCCGGGCGCCAGATGCATCACAAAAAAACAGATGATCGTAATCCCCAGCAAAAGGGGAATCATCATCAAAACTCTCTTCACAATGTATCTGACCACTTCATTCTCCGGAGGAAATTGAATAGGGTGTCAAGCCTTCCAAAACGGGGCCCATCACCCTTCAACTACAAATACTTCATCAACCCCAGGCTCTCGATATTCTCCATCGACTGCCAGAGATTGCTTTGATTATGCGCTTCCAGCGTGGCCGTCGGTTTTATCGCCTTTGCTTTCAGAAAGTCGCAAAGTTCGGCAAAAGGAAAAGTGCCGGAACCGACAGGCAGATGCTCATCCTTACTGCCGAAATTATCATGCAAATGCAAGTGTCCCAAATACCTTCCCAAATCTTCCAGCCAGACATGCAGGGACACTAAAGAAAAAACATTAAAGTGCCCTGTATCAAAGCAAAAGCAGATTCTATCGGAAGACAAGATTTCAAAGAGACGCCGCAGAACATCCGGGTCTCTTTCATAAACGTTTTCCAGGGCGATGACCGTGTGGTGATCTTCTGCCAGATAGATGAGCTCACGCCATGTCTTTACACTGTTTTCCAGCCATAATTCATCTACAGAAACATAATAACGAACGTCAAATGATGCATGGCAGGTAATTTTCAGGGGCCTGAAATAAGGCGCCAGATCGAAAACCTGCTTGATCCGGTCAACACTGGCTCGCCGGATTTGATCATCCAAGGCACCGGGACATAAATCCATGAAGGGAGCATGGAAGGTGATCTTGAGCCCCGCATCCAGAAGAACCCCGGCCATTTCCATGCACTTCGATTTATCCAGACTTTCCAACGCCCAGTGATGAAAATAAATTTCCAGATTGAGTTTTCTGTCCAGTATCATTTCCAGATATTTCGGCAAAAGATGATACGGCATATGCGCATGAACTTGACTGATCGTATTCTGCATGACAACCCTTTTAATGGAGTGCTGATTTGGACAGGGCATCCTGTTACCACAGCTGTTTCATTTTCACAACTGTCTCTTTTACTGCATAATCTTACCGTGCGCCATAAAGCGGGGGCTCACGCTTTGATTTATTCTTGCAATCTAATTAAGAAGTTGTATTATTACGCCATTCCAATTTCGTATGCCAATATTAGTCGAAATTGGATAGTTAAATGGCCCTCGGAGCATAACCGCGCGGGGAGATCCACAAAAAAACTTCGGAACGATTCCTGCTCATGGCGAATTTCATCACCAACAGCAAAAAAAGTGACCTCAAGAAACGGCTCGTCGAGCTGATTTCAAAAAGCGATGAGCTGAAATTCCTCGTCGGATTTTTTTATTTTTCCGGTATCCGGGAACTCTATTCCGCGCTAAAAACCAATCCGGATGTATCCATTAAAATTCTTGTCGGACTGAATGTGGATCATTTCAATTATGGTCTTATAGAGCACGCCGACACGGATTCATCCTCGGATGAAGAAAAAACATACAAATTTTTTGAATCCATTAAAAAATCACTGAATACGGAAATCTTCGATACGGAAGAATTTTATCAGCAGGTCAAATACTTTGTTGATTTAATTAAAAACGACAAACTCATCATCCGCAAAACGTACGAACCCAATCACGCAAAACTCTACATTTTCAAGCTGGAGCAGGATCAGGTCGGCAAGAATGCCTTGTTTATCACCGGCAGCAGCAACTTAACCAAAGCCGGACTTTCCACGCAGAATGAATTTAATGTCGAAATCAGCGATTACGGTTTTGAAGATGCGGAAGAATATTTTGATAATCTCTGGAATCAGGCCGTCAAGATTACGGAATATGAAGAAACAAAGAAAAAACTCATCGACGTCATTGAAAAGGAAACACTCATCAAGGAAGTCTCACCGTTTGAAGCATTCTGCCTTGTGCTTAAAACCTACCTTGATTCTTTTGATCAGAAAAAAGTCGGCGATACCGTTATCTCCATCATGGAAAAGAACGGCTACAAACCCTATCAATACCAGCTTGACGCCGTGAAACAGGCGCTCAACATCATTGAAAACTACAACGGCGTGATTATCGCGGACGTCGTCGGTCTGGGGAAAACCATTATCGCCTGCGCCATTGCCAGACAACTGGGCAAACGCGGAATAGTCATTTGTCCGCCGGGGCTTGTCGGTGATAAAAATTTAAATGCCGGATGGAAGATGTATGTTGAACAATTCAAATTGACCGATTGGGAAGTCCGCTCCCTGGGGGATTTGGAAAATACAAGAGACCTTGTAAAGAAACTTGATGATATCGAAATTGTCATTGTTGATGAAGCGCATCGTTTTCGCAATCAGGACACCAAAGATTACGACCTGCTCAAGAACATCTGCAGGAACAAAATCGTTATCCTGCTAACGGCCACGCCATTTAACAACCGGCCGGGCGATATTCTTTCGTTGCTCAGCCTCTTTATCATGCCGAAACAATCCACCATAACGCTGGACAGCAACCTTGTGGACCAGTTCAGGGGATTCAAGGGCGTCTTCGACCGTCTGGGTTACATCAAGAAATACCAAAATTCGGCAGACGATAAAAAGCGCACAAGGGCGCAGAACAATTACAAGGGGCTTTTCGGACACGACAAAATTGACCTGAAAGAAGTTGAACAACGCTCTCGCTATCTGGCAAAGCAGATCCGCAATGTCATTGAGCCGGTGACAATCCGGCGCAACCGCCTGGATCTGGAAGGGCATCCTTATTATAAAGAAGAAGTAACGCAGCTTTCCAAATGCGCCGACCCGATGGAATGGCTTTACGGATTAACAAAAGAGCAATCTGAATTTTATGACCGGATTATTGAACATTATTTCGGCGAGCTTGACAGCAATGGCAAGAACAGCGGCAGCCGGTTCAAAGGCGCTATCTACCGACCGTTTGAATACAAGGAAGGCAATGTAGAAAAGCTGGATAAACAGGGCAACCGGCAGTTCATGCAACAGCGCAACTTGTTTGATTTTATGCGGCGTATGTTGGTCAAACGTTTTGAGAGCTCCTTTGGCGCCTTTAAACAAAGCATTATCAACTTCCAGCGCATTACCACGACCGCACAGGCGTTCATCAACAAGACCGGCGAGTACATTCTCGACAGAGCTTTACTGGAAAGAATATTAGAATACGATGATGATGAAATCGAAAAGCAGCTCAATGAATATGAAGAAAAAATCAAAAAAGGCGAGTATCCCAAAAATCATGAACGCTACAAGCTGAATGATTTTAAAGAGCGAGAACAGTTCGAGAAAGACATCCAGTCCGATCTGGATTTATTTGAAGAAATACTGGACGAATTGTCCAGGTTGGATTTGGTAAAGCACGATCCCAAAACTGCCTGTCTGGTTGAGCATCTCCAGGAAGAACTTGCGCGAAAACCAGCAAAGGGCGAACCGAGGCGCAAGATTATCATTTTTTCGGAATACGTGGATACAGTCTTGTATCTGAAGGAAGCCTTAGCAAAACATTTTGAAAACAAAATGCTGGTCGTCGCCGGTGATTTATCCAGCGCCAAGATCGCGCAGATCAATAAAAATTATGACGCCTCGTACGCTGAGCAGGAAAACCACTTTGATATTTTGCTGACCTCGGACAAAATATCCGAGGGATTTAACCTTAATCGCGCTGGAATGGTGATTAATTATGACATCCCCTGGAATCCCGTTCGCGTCATTCAGCGTGTGGGGCGCATTAACCGAATCAGCAAAAAAGTCTTTAATGAACTCTATATCGTGAACTTCTTCCCGACGGAACAGGGCGCCGAATTGGTCAAGTCGCGTGAAATTGCCGCAAACAAAATGTTTCTGATTCACAGTGCCCTGGGGGAAGACGCGAAAATATTCGATGTGGACGAAGAACCGACGCCTGCCGGACTGTATAACCGCATTCAGCAAAATCCCGATGAGTTGGAAGAAGAAAACTTTTACAACAAAGCGCTAAGAGAGCTTATCAGGATTCAAAAAGACCATCCCGAAATTCTGGCAAACCTCGAAAATTATCCTCCGCGCGTAAAAGTTGCCAAACAATACACGGAAGATGAACTTCTTGTTTTCTTCAAAAAAGGCAGACTATACATCACCGCACTGAATTATGCCGATGAAAAATCGCTGCCGGAGACGAAAGCATTTGAAGACGTGTTTGATAAAGTGACCTGCGCGCCGGAAGAAAAATCTCTTGAGCCAAGTCCGCAATTCTGGCCGGCTTACAATGCCATTAAAAATCACAAGCCCTATATGCCCGGCGGGGCCAGCGAACAAAGCCTGGAGCAGAAAGCGCTCAATCAACTCAATACATTGATTAACGATGTGCAGATACAAAAACTGATGCCTTATAAAAATTTTCTCCGTATATTGAAGGCGGATATTCTTCATTACGGCACGCACTCCGAATATTCCCTGCGCCGGATCAGCAATTTATCCGCGGCAGAAAACAAATTAAATGAAACCGTCGAAGACATTGCGCAAATGCAAAAAGAACTTGGCCGGGATTATCTGGAGCTGGCCGTTGCCGGGCAGAAGAAACTGAAAAAAGACATCATCATTGCGATTGAAAACAGAATACTTTATGAAAAGTAAAATATAAAAATTCTTATTTTACTTTAACGATTTAAAGTAAAATAAGGTTAGCTATAATTTACTTTGGGGAATGCAATGAATATCGCGGAATTTAAAGCAGGATATCAGAGAAAAGGCAATAATTATAAATATTTCCTTCCTGAAAAAATTAATCACGAGTTTGTCTGGTCAGACGCTTTGATTTCCGGCCTACTGGAAAAGGCATCCCTTAAGCTTGGTGAGCTCAACTCATTTGCCCGTTTTGTGCCGGACGCCGATCTTTTCATCAGAATGCATGTGTATAATGAAGCCGTGTTATCCAGCCGTATTGAAGGCACCAAAACGCACATTGGAGATGCCCTGTTGGAGGAAAAAGATATCAACCCGGAAAAGCGGGATGATTGGAAAGAGGTTGACAACTACGTCACTGCTATGAATTACGCATTGGGCAGGTTGGAGAGTCTTCCGCTTTCTTCCCGGCTTATTCAGGAAACACACACGATTCTTCTAGAGAGTGTAAGAGGACATCATAAAAAACCGGGAGAATTTCGCAAATCACAAAACTGGATTGGCGGTGCTACACTCAACGACGCGGTATTTATCCCGCCCATCCACGAAGAAGTGCCGGAACTTATGTCCGATCTGGTCAAATTTCTGCATAACGCTGATCTTAAAGTGCCGCATCTTGCGCGGATTGCCGTCGCTCATTATCAATTTGAAACCATCCATCCTTTTTTGGACGGCAACGGTCGAATGGGGCGACTTCTGATTACCTTGTATCTGGTTAGCAGCGGCGTTCTTGAGCGTCCGCTTCTATACCTTTCCGATTTCTTCCATCGGCATAGGAATCTCTACTTTGATAATTTAATGCTTGTTCGTGAGAAAAATGATCTTGCTCAGTGGCTTAAATTCTTTCTTACGGCAATAGACGATACCGCTGAAAAATCAATATCGACGCTGAACGATATTCTTAAATTGAAGTCATCGTTTGAACGCCGGCTTTATCCAGCTCTCGGCAAGCGACTAAAAACGGGACAGACGCTGTTTGCAAAACTTTTTACCACACCCGTTGTCAATGCCAGAAATGTTCAGAAAATGGCGGACTTGAGCCCCAAAGCAGCTAATGACTTAATTGCCACATTTGTTGAACTAGGCGTGCTGAGTGAAACGACCGGCTATCAGCGCAATCGCATTTTTACGTTTAAAGCTTATCTTGACCTTTTTAATAAGAGAACCCGATGATAAACAATACGCTTCTATAAATAATCAAATTTTTGAAATCACAAATTGTGACTTCAAATTATAAAGCAATCTTGAAGTCGCAAATTGCGACCTCAAACCATAAGGGAATTTCTTTATGACAGAAAATACATTAATTACAATGGTATCGCACTATGCGGTATCCGCAAAATAACCACGGGTGAATAAATGACCCACGAAGCTCGTCCGATTCTGGAAAATATAATTGAAGATTTTGAACCTGAAAAATTTGTTTTATTCTTCCGCCGGAAGAGTCCGCGGTTTTCAGAGGCGAAAGAAGGCTTGCAGCACTATAATGATGAAAACTTTGCCCAGGCCCGGAAACTGGGCGAGATCGAATTTGCCGATTCTGAACGCCTGATCGTCTGCACACTGTCCATGCAAAAGGCCCTAACCGAACGCTCCGGTAAAAAAGCACAATACGACAAAGCCAAAAAGATACTCAAAGAGCAGCAAATTTATTCCGCAGGCATTTTTATCTTTTATGACGATGACGGCAATTTCCGTTTTTCGCTGGTTTATCCCGAATACGCAGGCACAAAAAAAGTATGGTCCAACTTCCGCCGATTTACGTATTTTGTCAGTCGTGAATTTACCAACAAAACATTTTTGCAGCGCCTTGCCTCCCGTGATGATGATTTTACAACACTGAACATCGTCAAGGAAGCGTTCGCCATCGCGCCGGTTACCGATTTCTTCTATAAAGAATTCTTTGTCGAATACGATAAACTGGTTCAGGCCGTTAGAAAAATCAATAAAATAGATGAAGACAAAGCTAGGGACTTTGTTCTACTTTTTGCCATCCGCACCATATTTCTGGGGTTCATTCAAAAAAGAAAATGGCTGGGCGGCAACGAAAAATTCATTCAAGATTTCTTTCAGGCTTACCAAAAGAGCAAAGCCGATAATAAATTTTATGAAGACTGGCTGACCATTTTATTTTTCGAGGCGCTGAACCATAAATTCACACCGCGTAAACATCTGCCGAAAGAAATTAATGATGCCTTGATCCTTGCGCCTTATCTCAACGGCGGGTTGTTCAAAGAGAAAAAGGATTATGACGATAACAGCTGGATAATTCCCGACAAAGAAATAGAAAGTTTCTTTGAATTTCTCTTTTCTCACAGCTTCACCATTGAGGAAAGTTCGCTGGATGACGCCGAACTCCAGCTCAACCCGGAATTTCTGGGTATTATCTTTGAGCGTCTGGTCAACAAGGCCGACGGCGCGGTTTACACGCCGCGTACCGAAGTGGATTTGATGTGCCGGCTGAGTCTGGTCAAGTGGCTGATGAAGAATCTGTCTCTGCCGATAACGCCGGTTAATCTTTATGAATTGTTTTTCCGCGAAGGCGAAGCCGAGGAAGACCAGAAAGACGGAAGTTTTTCGCCAAAAGAGGCAAAGGAAATTCTTTTGCTTCTGGAGCGCCTGGCCGTCTGCGATCCGGCGGTGGGATCCGGCGCTTTTGTGGTCGGTATGATGCAGGTACTTGATGAAATCGAGCAAAAATTGAGAGAAAAGGCACATCTGCCGGCATCGGATATTTTTAAACGAAAAAAGCAGATTATCTCCCAGTCGCTCTACGGCGTGGAAGTCAAGGAATGGGCGGTCTGGATCTGCCAGTTACGCCTGTGGCTTTCGCTTTTTGTGGATGCGCCGGAAGGCATGCGCCTGTCGCCCACGCCCATCCTGCCCAGTCTTGATTTCAAAATCCGCCAGGGCGATTCTCTTGTCCAGCGCATCGGCAATAAGCCTTTTCCTGTAACCGGACACGCAATTATCAATAACAGCGTAAAAAAGAAAGTGACGCAGCTTAAAAATCTTAAGGTGGAATATTTCTACAACAAGTCTTCCGTCGATGAATGGGAAATCAGACAGCGCGAACTGGCCGTTTTTGAAGAAATTCTTCGAACAGAGATTGAAGAAAAACAGCAGGCTAAATTCAATTTAAAACATCAGAAAAGAAGTGAAACAGCTTCTCTTGTCGGAATCGAAGAATCAAAACCAAAACAATTTTCAATGGATTTTGACAAAGAAAAGATTAACGAACTGGAAAGCCAAATTGCCGAACTTATGGATCAGAAAAGGAATATCCGCAAGGACAAGCCGCTGATCTGGAATATTGAATTTGCCGAAATCTTTGTGGAAAAGGAAGGCTTTGACATTATCATCGGCAATCCTCCTTACGTCCGGCAGGAAGAAATTTCCGATCCGACGGGTAAGGTTAAAGACAAAAAAGACTACAAGGGCTATTTGCAGGAAATGGCGCGGCTGGATTTTCCAGATGACTTTCCCGCCAAAAAGAAAATCAACGCCCAGTCCGATCTTTACACTTACTTTTATATCCGGGCCTTGCGCCTGCTCAATCCGCGGGGAATCCATACCTTTATCTGTTCCAATTCCTGGCTGGATGTGGGCTATGGCGTCTGGCTGCAGGAGTTTCTGCTCAATCGCTGTCCGGTGGAATTAATTATTGACAACCACGCCAAACGCAGTTTTGAGGCAGCGGACGTCAACACGATTATTTCTGTTATTCACGCACCGCAAAAAAAGATTAGGCCACAGCACCGGGTGAAATTCGTCGCTTTCAAAAAACTGTTTGAAGAAGCCATCTTTACCGAAAATTTACTGGCCATAGAAGAGGCGGATAAAGTTATCTCTAACGATATTTTCCGCGTTTATCCAATGACGATTGACGATTTGTTTAAAAATGGCACTGAAGAAAGTAAGCAGGTGAGAAATAAAGATACAAAAGGTGCATATGTTGGCGATAAATGGGGCGGGAAATACCTGCGTGCGCCGGATATTTTCTTCACCATTTTAGAAAAGGGAAAAGATAAATTGGTTAAACTGGGCGAAATTGCTGAAGTGCGGTTTGGTATTAAAACGGGCGTCAATGAGTTTTTCTATCTTGATGAATCTCGTATTCGTGAATGGAAAATCGAAGAAGAATATTTAAAACCTGTCATTAAAAGTCCGCGTGAATGCAAAAGTATTTTGGTAGATCCGAAAAAACTGAAATACAAACTATTTGTCTGCAATAAAGGGAAGAAAGAACTTAAAGGAACAAACGCATTGAAATATATTGAATGGGGGGAAAGACAGAATATTATTGTCAAGCAAGGAGGTGATAAGGGGAAAATGATTGTCGGTTTTCACAACATTTCTTCCGTATCAGGGCGGAAATATTGGTATGGTTTAGGAAAGCGGGAGCCACGAAAAGTTTTTTGGCCAATGATTCACAATGATCGATTGGCCTGCTTTTGGAATAAACAAGAAGTTGAGGCAGATCATAATCTGTTTGAAATCACACCTTTTGTGCCAAGTCTTTTTTCAGTTATTACAATATTCTTTCGTGAATTATATGGAAGGTCAAATTTGGGAGAAGGTGCTTTAAAAACTGAAGGCATTGATATTAACAGATTTATGGTTCTTGATACCCCATATGATCATTTGCCACCTTTATTTAAAAATGTCGCATATAATGAAATAGATTCACTTTTTACACAGTGCGGCATAGACCCGAAATCCGATATTCCGATCGAACAACAAGAACCCAAACCCCTGCCGGATCGCGCCGAGCTGGACAAAATCGTCTTCGATGCGCTGGGCCTGACCGCAGAAGAACGTAAGGAAGTCTATCGTGCCGTCTGCCGCCTTGTCTGGAACCGCATCAGCAAAGCCCGCAGCGTGTAGGGCGCAATCGCCGATTGCGTTTTACTCCCTCCTTTTCTAAAGGAGGGTTGGGGTGGATTTAAAAATCCCCCTTGATCCCCCTTTAGAAAAGGGGGAATATATCCGGTGCACTCGGCGAATCAGTTCTACAGCAGACAAATTTATGCTCAAAAAGTTTTGGTTCAATCCGCAAAATTGAACCAGCGCAGAGATGACAAACGGAAGTGGGGGCAAGCGCCTTCAAGTCGTAGTGAAAAAAGAAGTAAAAAGAAATGGGTTGACACTTAGTCATAATTCATATAATTATACGTATAATTATATAGAGAGGTGACCATGTTATGTTAGTAGAAACCGATAGGATGATTCCTGTTACGCAATTGCAGAAAGAGTTGACCAAACGTGTTCGCGATATCTCAGAGGGCGGCGGTCCTTTGTTTATTCTTAAGAACAACGAGATGGAGGCTGTTATACTCTCGCCCGCCGAATATGAATATCTGATGAATTTATCCGAGTTGATTGAACAGTATGAAATTAATGATGTCATCATAAAAAGGATGAAAAATTATAAACGTTCCAAGAATGTTCAATGGAATGATCTGAAGGATTGAACAGCGATGACCTATGCAATCGAATTCCTGCCCGAAGCTGCCGCTGATTATAAATCTCTCGATGGGAGCGTTAAAAAGAAAGTTAATAAAAAGCTCGAGGAATTATCGAAAAACCCGTTTCTGGGAGAATATTTAGGCAATAAATTCAATATTGATCTGACTGGATTTTATAAAGTGTATGTTGATAATAAAAAAATACGAATTGTCTATCGCCTGCTGGGTGAGGAAATAGAGATCATCGAAGTGTGGGGCATTGGCAAAAGAGATAAAGAAGAGATTTATCGATTAATCGGCCATCGCTTGAAAAAGCAAGGATCAAAGCAGTAAGCAGTCCCGGGATATATAATGGACAACCTGCCGGACAAATCAATTAGGAGGAATGACCATAGGCGCCGGAAATTGATTCAAAGCTCTCCATCCCGATTCATCGGGATTCGGAATGACATGGCGAGGTATGCTCGTTCACATTAATCAAAAAAAGGATTTTGTATGAAAAAAAATATGATCGGTGAAATTCTCGACGATGGCCAGTGCCTCTGCGGCATTTGCGGCTATAAAAATAAATTGGGGGGATTATCCAATCCGATGTCGCCGCGGCCGACGGTGATGTGTTATGATTGTATGATCAAAATGTCGGCGGAAAATCAGGGCGTAACCGTCGCCGAAGCCGAACGGCGCAGAAATGAGGCGATGCGGGTCTCTCATTTATTCATCAAGTTGAAGATGGATGAGTATGTTGCGGCGACGGGCAAAGAGGCATATCCGTCCATTGACGAAGCCAATCGTGTTCTGGCCTATATCATGAATGTCTGGAATAGTTTTTCGAAAAATGAAAAAGAGGCGTTGGAGAAGGAATCTGATTTGGTGTCTGTGTTTCAATCTATAACCATGAACTGGCGGTATTTATCGGCAGAATCCAAACAACGGCGCAACGATCCTTGTCTCTGCGGCAGTGGCAAAAAATACAAGGCCTGCTGTTTGACGAAAGAAGAGAATGAAAAGGCGGATGTGGAAAAATACAAAAAAATCGATACATGGGTCATCCGAAAAGCAGTGAATATCATTACTGAGTTAACTGACAACAAGACATTGAATTTTGAAAAGTTATCGGATTTCTACTTCGGCGCAAGGCGTCTTGCCGATGTCCAAAAGTACGGCATCACACAGCAGGATATGGAGGAATTCAACGAGTGGCTGATGAATGATTACTACCTCAACGATGAACAAACGCCTTTTGTTCTGGCCGAGTTGCTGGCCTCCGGGACATTGTCCGATCCTGAAGAAAAACTGGTCAATGCCCGCATTAGCGCTCCCAAATCGGTTTACATGATCACCTTGATTAAAAAGGGAACGGGAGCACTCCTGCGCAATGTGTTCGACAAAAAAGAAGTCTTTGTTCACGACATCGGATTTTCCCAATCGACCCGGGAGGGGATGGCAGTGTTTGTCCGGATTTTTCCGGCAGGCGGTTATTATCTGCTTTCCGGCGGCCGTATGGCCTATCCGATGAATATGCTTGATGGGAAACTGGATATAATTATCGAAGCTTATAAAAAAAGCAGACGGAAAGACGGCGTCAATAAATTTCTTCGAAAAAACGGCCATATTTTCGGCAAGCTGTTTTGACATGCCTCAATTATTATCGTGCTGCGTTTCATCGTGTACGCCCGGGCATCTGCCGGGCAAGATTAACTCGCTCTACATGGAACCGCATCAGCAAAGCCCGCAGCGTGTAGGGCGCAATCGTACTCTGTTGCAACTTTTTAAAAAAAGAGGAGCCGAAAATGCATTCCGCCAGGCAGTACACAGACGATTCTGATGCATTTTCTGCTACCTCAAACACAAAAACTTCTTCTATTGCCTACTGCATGGCTCATTTTCCGGCTTTGCCAGTGATTGTTCTGTTTTCTTGTCCTTGACCGGACAAGCTGGTCTCATTCAGGTGGAAATTCCCATCCGCGGCAGCAGCCAGGCCTGCAAAAAGACCCACACGGCAATAATCATCAATACAATTAATATTTCCTTCACGGTGAACCTCCCTGATAATTTTCCATGGAAGGCGGCAAAGCGCCCTCCCTGTTCTGTTAGTTCAAATGCTTGCTGAATAGCTCTTCAAGCTGATTTTTTGACATCAGCCCAATCTTTTTTTCCTGTACTTCACCTTTTTTGATAAAAAGCAGCGTCGGTATGCTTTGAACGCCATATTTTGAAGCCGTCACTGGATTATCATCCACATTAATCTTTACAATATTGACCCGGCCATCATATTCAGCCGCCAGCTCCTCCAGCACCGGACCGATCGCTCTGCAGGGGCCGCACCAGGGCGCCCAAAAATCAACGAGAGTGGGCTTTTCTTCTTTTAAAACAACTGTATTAAAGTCATCGTCACTGGCATGTTTAACAAACTCCGAATTACTCATTTTATTCCCTCCTGTCGATAATTTATTTTGTTTCTCTCTTAAGTCTATGATAAAAATCACTCCTGGATTTTTCAATACGCTTTGATGATTTATATTTCATTGATTTAAATCAACACGGGAGATTTTTCATGGATATTGCCGCGCGGATTAAAAACATTGTCCTGTTTCAGGGGGTTTCTGCGGATAAAGTTAAATTTCTGATTTCCCAGTCCACAATCAGGAAGTTCAAATCGGGCGAAATGATTATTGGAGAAACCGACCCGATCAAATCGTTCTACGTAGTTATCTCCGGCCAGTTGAAACTTTACAGAAGCTCGGCGGATGGAAAGGAACAGACACTGCAGCTGCTGGCTCCCGGCGACCCTTTCGGACTGTGTACGGCATTCGCGACCGACTCTTTTCCGGCCAGCGCGATGGCGATTGAAGAATCTGTTGTGCTGTTAATTCCGGGAACGGTCATGGAGGCAACCGCGAAGCAGGAACCGGCACTATTGTTGAATATCATTCAGATTTTATCCGAACGTCTGAAGCAGTCGATGGCGCTCATCGAATCTCTCGCCTTAAAAGAGATACCGGCAAGGCTGGCATCTTTTCTGCGCCATGAGTCGAAACAAAACAAATCAGACAAAGACGCGATCATAAAATTGACAATATCGCAGCGGGAGCTGGCCAAAATTCTCGGCGCAACACCGGAAGCCCTTTCCCGCGCTCTGAGAAAAATGGCCAACGAGGGAATTCTCTCCACGTCCCGCCGTGTCATCACCATTCTGAATCGCGAAGCGTTGGAAGAGCTGGCCGACGGCGAATACCCGTTATAAACTTCGTTTTTCAGATGGACCGGCGCAATGCCTGCGCGGCATTGTGTATGATATCCCATGCCGCGCTGAACGGCGGTGAATAAGCAAGGTCCAGATAGCTGATTTCGTCCAGCGTCAGGCCGGTCCAGAGAGCCACGGAAAGCGCGTTGATTCTCCCCACCACACCGGCAACGCCGACGGCCTGCGCTCCCAGCAATTTGCCCGAAGACTTATCCGCAGTCAGTTTCAGCCCTATCTTTTTCATGCCCATCGCCGGCGCCATCGCACTGCCCCATGTGATGTTGCTCACCGGAGCGTATCCCGCATCCAGAGCCTCCTTTTCCGAAAGGCCCGTTGCCGCGCATTCCAGATTAAAAAGCCGGAAAGACTGAGCTCCGACGACTCCGTCAAAGGTCAGCGGCCTACCGCCGATGTTGCGGCCAGCCACCCGCCCCTGCTTATTGGCAATATCGCCCAGTGGAACATTAACCCAGCTCCGGCTCACACGGTTCCAGGATTCGCAGCAGTCTCCCGCAGCATAGACGTTTTCCAGGGACGTCTGTTGAGAAAAATTCACGGAAATGGCGCCGGTTTTTCCGATGGCGACACCGGCCGCCTTCGCCAGCGCCGCGTTGGGTCTTACCCCTACCGCCATTAATACCATCTCACCCTCCCGGACTCCCTTGTCTGTTGTCACTCTCAGCAGGGATTCTTTCCCCCGTTCAATCGACCGGGCTTCAGCATCCCCGATAAATTCCACTTTATTGGATTGAAGCTCATCGAGCATCATGGAGGAAAGCTGTACGTCCCAACGGTTTGCCGGCATCTTGTCTTTGTGGATGATTGTCGTCGCAACGCCCATTTCGTGCAATGCTTCGCTCATTTCCAGACCGATAAACCCGCCCCCGATAATGATCACGCGCTTCGCGTTTTTTTTACGTAGCCAGGCCTTGATCAGAACCGCGTCTTCCAGATTTCTCAACGAATAGACGCCTGGCAGATCGGCACCCGTGACGGGAGGAACAAACGCGTTGGTGCCTGTAGCGAAAACAAGAAAATCATACGGGATTTTCTGCTCATCCTTTGTTTCAATGATGCCACCCGCTGTATCGATGTGGACGACCTCCGTTTTCAGATGTACATGAATTCCGTTTTCGAGAAACCGTTCAGGCGTACGGGCCACGAGCCTGTTTGCGTCTTTGATAATATCACCGATGAAATAGGGTGTCGGACAGGAAGCATAGGCCGCGTATTTTCCGGCCTGCAAAATATTCACATTCAAAGAAGGGTCGTTTCTTTTCGCTTCAGCGGCCGCGGAAGCCCCGCCGGCGCCTCCGCCGATGATCACTAAATTCTTGCTCATTTCTTCCTCCCTTTATGCAGGTTTTCTTTTTTGCTGTTTTTACCATCCGCCGTTACATCGCTCATAATGTAGCGGCTGATTGAGCATAAATCAATTGATATTCATGATGAATGCAATTTTCAAGTCGTTCTCATCCGGTGATGGCGTCCCCATCCCCTTCAAAGACAGAGTAGATTTCAGACTGACAGGCTCCAAGACAATCATTACACCCTGTCCATTGACCATTGAAAGCGGTTGGAAAGCACCGCGTACGGAAGATCATCATGGCCACCTTGACATATTATGAGCATATGCTTAATATTTGGTAAAAGGAGTAGAAAAAAATGGCGCGTCCGAAATGCCATAGAAATATATGCGGAATTCCGGATAAGCATTACTTCAAGCCCCGGGGAATACCCGCTTCGGATTTGGAAGAAGTTTCTCTCAATCTGGACGAGTTTGAAGCAATCCGGCTGGCCGATTACGAACGGCTCTATCAGCAGGAAGCGGCCAGGCAAATGAATATTTCCCGCCAGACATTCGGAAGAATCATCGACGCGGCACATCAAAAGATTGCCGACGTTCTGATCAAGGGAAAAGCCCTGAAAATTGTGAAAGCGGACGCGGCATCAGACAACGCAAAAATATCTTGCCAATCGCACAAACGAAAGGTAAGTCATAATCCATAATTTTTAAGGAGATATTTATGAAAATCGCTTTACCATCTTATAACAATCAGATTGATGAACACTTCGGACACTGTGAATACTTCACGATCTTTACCATTGATGATCAGAAGAACATTTCGGCAGAAGAGAAAATCATCCCGCCGGCCGGTTGCGGATGCAAATCGAACATTGCGCAGGTGCTGGCAGAAAAAGGCGTCAAACTGATGCTGGCGGGAAATATGGGACAGGGCGCCGTGCATGTGCTCAACAGTCACGGCATCGATGTTTTACGCGGCTGCCGAGGCGATGTGAAAGCTGTCACGGAGAGCTGGCTGGCCGGCAATCTAAAAGATTCGGGCATTTCCTGCGCGCAGCACGAACACGGTTGTCATTAAGGCGAAACGCCTAAAAAATAAAATGAAAAAAGATCGGCAAAAAAACTCCGCACTTGCAGATTCCGGATATGAACAAAATATCATTCTGGATTCGATTGCCGACGGTGTTTTTACCGTCGATCAGGATTGGCGGATTACCTCGTTTAATCGAGCGGCTGAAAACATCACCGGTGTTTCCAAAAAGGAAGCGATCGGCCAACTTTGCAAGGACGTACTCAAGGCTGACATTTGCGAAAAAAGCTGCTGCTTGCGTTCCACAATGAAAACGGGTGAACCGATTGTCAACCGAAAGATACAGATTATCGACGCCAATGGTCGCAGGTTTCCCGTCAGTATTTCCACCGCTTTACTGCGCGATAAAAAAGGTGCACTGCTCGGCGCAGTGGAAACTTTTCGTGATATCAGCGTGGAAGAAGATTTGCGAAGGGCCATCAAAGGAAAGTTTTCTTTTTCCGATATCATTTCCAAAAACCATCAAATGCTTCAGATTTTTGATATCCTGCCCGATATCGCGGACAGCGCCACCACCGTGCTCATCGAGGGAGAAAGCGGAACCGGCAAGGAACTGGTCGCCCGCGCCATTCACAATCTGAGCCCGCGAAAACGCCAGCCGTTTATCGCGGTCAATTGCGGCGCTCTTCCCGATACACTCATGGAATCCGAGCTGTTCGGTTATAAAGCGGGCGCGTTCACCGATGCAAAGAAAGACAAGCCCGGAAGGTTCCATCTGGCGGAAAATGGGACGCTGTTCCTGGATGAGATCGCCGACATTACGCCGGCAATGCAGGTTAAACTGCTGCGGGTGATTCAGGAAAAAACATTCGAACCGCTGGGTTCCTCAAAAAGCGTCGAGCACAATGTCCGGATGATCGCCGCCACGAATAAAAATCTCGAAGAGTTGGTGCGGCAGGAAAAATTCCGTGAAGATTTGTTCTACCGGATTAACGTGTTCAAGATCAAACTGCCGCCCATACGTGAACGGATGGAAGATATCCCTCTTCTCTGCGATCACTTTATCAGCCGTTTCAACACCATTCAAAAAAAGAATATCACCGGCATCCGTGATGACGCGATGGCGGTTCTGATGGGTTATAGCTATCCCGGAAACATCCGCGAGTTGGCCAATATTATTGAAAGAGCTTTCATTCTCTGCAAAGACGGACTCATTGAGAAAAAACATCTGCCGGAGTCTCTTTTCGCGGCATCAGAGGAAAACCTGGATCAACGTGATGGAATTTCCCTGAAAAACGTTGAGAAAGCGTATCTTCTGAAAATTCTTGAACAAAATGGATGGAATTGTTCGCAGGCCGCCAAACAACTGGGCATTCACAAAAGCACATTATATCGTAAAATTAAATCCCTCCACATCACCCTGCCAGGCTCATGATCAACAAGATGAATTCTCTTGGCTAAAAATCAGTTGACGAACGGATGTCGAAATAATAATGACCAACCAGCATTTTGGGTGTGGATATCCATGAAAGACAAGTACTTATATATTGAGACGTTCGGCTGCCAGATGAATGTCCACGATTCCGAGCAGATGGCCACCCTCCTTCAGGCGAGTGGCTACAGCCTGACCGATGAGCCGCAAAAAGCTGACCTGATTCTGATCAACGGCTGCTCAATCCGGGAAAAAGCGGAACAAAAGGCTTTCAGCGAACTGGGGCGTTTAATCAAACTGAAAGAGAAAAAGCCGGAACTGATGGTTGGTTTCGCGGGCTGTCTGGCACAGCATCTGGGCAATAAAGTTTATCATCGAGTGCGTGACGTCGATCTGGTCTTCGGCACTCATAATATTCATCGTCTTCCGGAGATGGTGGCGGCCTGTCAACGGGACCGTCAAAAAATCACCCGCACTGATTTCTCACCGGAAATCACTTCCCTAAATATTTTCGTGCCGCCTCCCCGTGGCGCGATCAGTTCTTTCGTATCCATCATGCAGGGCTGTGACAACTACTGCGCATACTGCGTCGTCCCCTACCTTCGCGGGCCGGAAATCAGCCGGACGCCGGATGATGTCGTTGATGAGATTCAAAAATTGGTTCAACACGGCGTCAGGGAAGTCACCCTTCTGGGGCAGAATGTGAATTCGTACGGGCGTAAATTAAATCCGGATTGCAGTTTTGTTTCATTAATTCAAAGAATCAATAACATTGAGGGACTTGAACGAATACGTTTTACCACGTCACACCCCAAGGATTTGTCTGACGACTTAGTGGCCTGCTTTGCCAACGTTCCCAAATTATGTGAACACATTCATATGGCGGTCCAATCCGGATCGAATCGCATTTTAAAACGGATGAACCGGGGCTACACCGCGGAAGACTTTTACGAAAAAGTTGAAAAACTCAGGCGCGCCTGTCCGCACATTAGCATTACCTCCGATATCATCGTCGGCTTTCCGGGTGAAACAGACCGGGATTACCAGGCGACTATTGATCTGATGGAGAAGATCCGTTTCGATATGCTTTTCTCCTTCAAATATTCCGCGCGCACCGGAACAGCCGCCCAAGCCCTGCCGGATGATGTCCCGAAAGAGGAAAAAAACCGGAGGCTCAACGCTCTGCAGGCTCTGCAAAACAGACACACGCAGGAGAAGCACTCGGCGTTGGAAGGCAGCATCCAGGAGGTGCTTGTCGAAGGTCGCAGCAAAAATTCAGAACAGGATATGATGGGACGGGCCCGCTCCTGGAAAATCATCAATTTCAAAGGTAAGCCGGATCAGATCGGCAAACTTGTTTATGTTGAAATTACCCGGGGATATCTTCATTCACTGCGGGGAACCCTTCAGGAATCCAGTAACCATCCGATGGCCTCGTCAACGTCCTCCGCGTAAACCGGCCATCTCGCGAAACGCTGAAACAAGGCGTCCCGACATAGTCGCTTTATTGCGACTATGTCGCATCAATAGTTGCATCAATGCGAATACTAATTCACTCGAACAAGCCTCTTGTTCTCATAAACAATAAGGATCATTGGGATAATTTTTTGGCAAAACTCTTGGCACTATCTTTGCTGTGTGTATGATGAAGCCGGTAATATACCGGAACGGTTTGGAAAGGTGCGGGCAGCATGAAGATTGCGTTGTCAATATGGAAGGATTGTATCTCGACTGTTTTTGATGCGGCAGATCAATTGCTGATTTTTGAGCCCGACTCCACAGACGGATACAGGAGAACCCACGTCAAATTAATTTCAGCCGATGTGATGGGGCGGATCAACGAAATCAAAGAACGCCAGATTGATGTTCTGATCTGTGGAGCCATTTCCCGACCTCTTGAAAAAATGTTGATCGCTTCCGGAATTCGTCTTTTCTCTTTCGTTCGGGGGCCGGTGGAAGACGTTTGGGCCGCCTATAAAGGCGACCGCCTGGAGGAGGCTGCTTTTACTCTCCCGGGCTGTCACGGGCGAATCGCGGGTGGCCGCCGTAACAGAGTGCGCGGCCCCCGATGTCCCTGGAGATGACAAGGGGCGTATCAAAGAAAGTCACAGGATAAGTTATTTTTTTTACGGAGAACATGAAATGCTTAAAATAGCCGCATACATTAAACAATATCGCCGCCCGATTACCATTGTGTTGGCGCTGGCAGGGATAGGTTTGATGGCTTATTATGACCACTGCGATACGTCATGCAGCTACCTTACGGGAGATATTCTGGGCATCGACCTGAAATGGGTTGGAATTTTTTATATGTCCGTCATTATCCTGTTTACCTTATGGAATCAGCCTTCCTTCGTAAGGGCCCTGTTGGCGGCAGGCCTGGGTGTGGAAATCCACCTGTACGCTTTTCAGATTCGCCATGGCGTTTACTGTCCGTTTTGCCTGACCTTCTCTGTGATGTTAATCCTTGCATTCCTTGCCAATTACGAAATACCATCGGCATGGTATGAAAAGCGCCGTCAAATGTGGCTCTATTTTTTAGGGGAGGTCAGTTTTCCTGTGTTTCGATTCAATAAAGTACCGCTGCTTTTTTTCAGCTTACTTGGCTATTTGACGATTTTACTGACCTTTTCCGGATCGGCCATGCCCGTGTACGGACAGGATCGCGCCAACAGCATCCCGTCAATAGGCAAAGGTTCTTACGAAATTACCATCTTCACCGATTATTTTTGCGCGCCCTGCCGCAGACTCAACACAAAATCGGAAACCTTGTTGAAAGAACTGCTTTCGAGCAACCATGTTAAGGTCACCTTTGTGGATGTTCCCATCTCGAAGGCGACACCGGTTTATGTTAAATATTTTTTGTACGCCGCCAACGCAGATGCCGGCATCAACACGCTGCTTTCGGTCCGGAAAAAATTGTATGACGCAGCGCAGGAAAAAAATATTCAAAAGGAAAAAGACCTTGCCGGCTACATGAAAGATAATAAGATTGCATTGAAACCCATGGATGAAAGAGCTGTTTTCCCGTTATTGAGCGCGAGAATCAGAGATCACAAAATCAAGAACACGCCCACATACGTCATCAAATCTCCGGAAAATGAGATAAAAAAAATCGTCGGCGATGAAGAAATCTGGAACGAGCTGGTAAAACTAAAACAACGCCTGGTCACCACCAGGCAATAAAACATCATAAGGAGAAATAGACAGTGGATCAGTATATGCCAAAAAAACTTTTTTTCACCAAAGGGGTGGGTACGCACAAAGAGCAGTTGCATTCTTTTGAGCTGGCACTGCGTGATGCCGGTATTGAAAAATGTAATCTGGTACAGGTTTCGAGTATTGTGCCGCCCGGTTGCCAGATGATTTCGAGATCGGAAGGTCTGAAAAAACTGAAGCCGGGCGCGATTACCTTTTGCGTCCTGAGCCGCTGTTGCAGCAACGAGCCGCATCGTTTGATTTCAGCCTCCGTTGGTTGTGCGATTCCCACGGATAATAAAACATATGGTTATATCAGCGAACATCATTCCTTCGGATATAATGAACGGCAGACGGGCGACTACGCAGAAGACCTGGCGGCGGCAATGCTCGCTTCCACACTGGGAATAGATTTCAACGTTGATGAAAGCTGGGATGAAAAGAAAGAACTGTTTAAAATCAGCGGAAAAATCGTCCGCACAAGAAACACCACACAGTCCACTGTTTTAAAAACGAAAAACTTTACGACTGTGTTGGCGGCAGCCGTTTTTGTTTTTTAAAAAATGACGCCTTGGAAGGAGAGAATCATCATGGAAAATAAACGCAGCGGAAAAAATCTGGGAGGCGGCATAAGGCAGGGCAGCGGAATCCGCGGACAGGGTCGTATGAATGGACCCAGAGCCGCGGGACCTGTCGGTGACTGTCTTTGTCCGCAATGCGGTCATCGTCAAAGGCATGAAAGGGGAGTTCCCTGCATGAGGGTGAAGTGCCCGACATGCGGTTCGGCGATGGTCAGAGAATAGCATCAAATATAAGGAGGTCTTGATTATGCCAAGAGGAAATGCAACAGGCCCCATGGGAATGGGACCGATAACAGGCAGGATGGCCGGATATTGCGCAGGATACAATGTTCCCGGCTATATGAATAACATTCCGGGAAGAGGTTTCGGAATGGGTTTTGGACGCGGTGCCGGATTCGGCGGCCGGGGAGGACGCGGTGGCGGATTCGGTTTCCGCAATCGTTTTTTTGCCACCGGTGTACCCGGATGGTCCTGGTACGGGGGCATGGCCGCCTTCGACCAGAAAGCGGATCCGGAGCTTGAAAAACAGGCCCTCGGGAATCAGGCGGAAATTTTACAGAGTGAATTGGACGCCATCAAAAAACGTCTTGAGGAACTGAATGCCAAAACACAGAAATAATAATCTCTTCAGCAAAACCCGCATGGAGTAAATCCATGCACTGCGGTGACGGCGTGTAAGTCGCCGCTTAGCGCCGTCACCGCAACAATATTTTTAAACGGGAGAAAACAATGAAAATTGCATTAACAACCGCGGGTGATAACCTGAATGCACCTTTGGACAGCCGCTTCGGACGTGCGCCGAAGTTTCTCATTTATGATCTGGACACGAAATCATTCGAAATGATGGATAACGAGCAGAACCTGAACGCGTCTCAAGGCGCAGGCATTCAATCCGCGCAAACCGTCGCCCGGCAGGGCGTCGCAGCGGTGATTACCGGACATTGCGGCCCGAAGGCGTTTCGCGTGCTGAAATCAGCCGGCATAAAAATTTATAACACATCGGCCTCCACGGTTCAGGAAGCGCTGGACATGTACCTTGCCGGGAAATTGGTTGAATCTGAATCCGCTGACGTGGAAGGACATTGGGTATGAGCCAGGCTGAACTCATTTATCGGAGCATCGGCGTTATTCACACTGAACACCGCGAAGATGATAAAACCCCCATACAGCCCGTTTACGCGAAAGGCTGTAAAGGACAAGTTGAACTGTTTCCGGAATTTCTGGATGGTTTACGCGACCTGGGTGAATTTTCTCACATCTACCTGATCTATCACTTTCACAGGGTTCAGCAGGTCAAACTGATTATCAAACCATATCTCCAGGATATCGATCGTGGTATTTTTGCAACACGCGCGCCATTTCGACCCAATCCCATCGGTTTGAGCGTGGTTGAGCTTCTCGGGATCGAAGGCCGCATCTTGCATTTCGATGGCGCGGACATCATTGATGGAACACCGCTGCTGGACATTAAACCCTATACGGCAAAATTCGATTTGCATGATACCCGGAAAAATGGCTGGCAAGACGAAGTTGATGAGGCAACCGCACAAAAACGGGGCAAAAGAGGCTATCAATTTTGAAAACGGGCACCATCGCCACAGAACTAAGACTTCACGCACCTTTCACGATGTTCGGCACCGTAACGGGCATCGTTATTATGGCCGTTTTTGTGCATTTTTCGATCCCGCGCAACATATCATCCGCTTTTTTCTGGACACTGCACCCTCTGCACGTGCTTTTGAGCGCTCTGGTGACCACGGCCATGTACCGCCTGCACTCCGGCAGGGGATTCTTAAAAACCGTTTTGATCGGATATTTCGGTTCCATAGGCATTGCCACAATCAGTGACTCTCTCATGCCTTTCGCGGGAGAATGGCTGCTGGACCTGCCCCACCGAGGCATTCATGTAGGTTTTATTGAAAAATGGTGGCTGGTGAATCCGTTGGCGTTTGCGGGAATTGCAATTGGATATGCCTGGCCAAAGACAAAAGTTTCCCACGCGGGACATGTTTTTTTAAGCACCTGGGCCTCTCTTTTTCATATTCTGATGGCAATGGGACCAAGCCCGGACGTTTCAACAGTCGTACTGATTGCCTTTTTCTTATTCCTGGCAGTCTGGGCGCCCTGCTGCACAAGTGATATCGTCTTCCCTCTGCTTTGGGTTCATCAAAAGGAGGGGGAAGTGACATGAAGATAGCCATCGCATCGGGCAAAGGCGGAACCGGAAAAACCACAGTCAGCGTCAATCTGGCGCGCATATTCAAAACCGATGTTGTGCTGGCGGATTGTGATGTTGAAGAGCCCAATGCTCATTTATTTTTGAAAACATCCGGCCACACGGAAAAAATAATCGGAATTCCTATACCGGAAGTCAACGAAGAGCTCTGCAACTCCTGCGGTGAATGTGCGAAAATCTGTCAATTCTCCGCTATCGTTACTTTCGGCACACCCCCGCTCGTTTTTCCGGAGATGTGCCACGGCTGCGGCGGATGCACGCTGGTCTGTCCCACCAAAGCCATCAGCGAAAAGAACCGACGCATCGGCGTTGTCGAAACATCGCGCATGGATCATATCACCCTGGTTACCGGACGGCTCGATGTCGGGGTGGCCCTGGCGCCACCGCTCATTCACGCCGTTAAAGAGTCCCTGCCGGTGGGCGTTCCGGCCATTCTGGACGCACCGCCCGGCACATCCTGTCCGGTCATTGCCACGATCCGGGATTCAGACTTTGTTCTCCTGGTGACAGAGCCGACCCCTTTCGGCCTGCACGATTTGACCCTTGCCGTAGAAATGCTCAGGGAACTGAACCTCCCCTTCGGTGTTCTGATTAACCGGATGGGAAGCGGGGATCACCGCGTTCATGACTTCTGTCAAAAAGAAAACATTTCCGTTTTGATGGAAATTCCGGATGACCGGAAGATCGCGGAAAATTATTCCCGGGGTATTTTGATGGTGGACGCCCTGCCCGAATACCGGGAACGGTTTGAAAATCTTTTAGAAAAGATAACAGACTTTGACGCGAAGAAAGGATAAAAAAACCATGCCTACTTACGAATATAAATGCACAAATTGCGGCCTGCATTTTGAAAGACAGCAGGCAATGAATGACGCGCCGCTCACACGATGTCCGGAATGCAAGGGTAGCGTAAAACGTCTGATCAGCGGCGGCAGCGGTTTTATGATGAAATCGGCCGGCGCCAGCAGGCGCGATCAGATGGGGGGCCGTTCTTTGGAGGAAACGGGTCAAACCTGCTGCGGAGCAAGCCAGCGCTGCGGCCAGTCGCCCTGCGGAGATTAAAATGCCGGAAAGAATTTATCAATACCTCTATGGTCCCGTTCCGTCCCGCAGACTGGGGAAGTCCCTGGGAGTGGACATCGTACCGCATAAAATCTGCACGTATGATTGCATCTACTGCCAATTGGGAAAAACAACAAACAAAACAACCGCCAGGCTCGACTACGTTCCCGTTACAGACGTCCTTTCGGAACTCGAAGCAAAGCTTGCAGTAAACGCCGATTGCGATTACATAACGCTAGCCGGCTCGGGGGAACCGACATTACACATTCACATAGGTGAAATGATCGGTAAAATTAAAGAGATGACCGATGTTCCTGTAGCCGTCCTGACCAACAGTTCCCTGCTTGATCTGCCGGAGGTGCAAACCGCATTGATGCAGGCGGACCTCGTCATCCCGTCTCTGGATGCCGGTAACGACCAGCTATTCCAGCACGTCAACCGTCCTCACCACGAAATATCTTTTAACCGGATGGTTCAGGGGCTGATCGATTTTTCGCGGAAATTTAACGGACGGGTCTGGCTGGAAATTCTCCTGGTTTCAGGAATCACCGGTTTGACACCGGAAGTAAAAGAAATTGCGGCACTGGCGGAAAAAATCCGGCTGGATAAGGTCCAGCTCAACACGGTCAGTCGTCCGGCTTACGAGGATTTTGCCTGTGCCGTCGAGCCAAGACTCATGCGAAAATTGGCCGGTTTATTTTCCTGCCCGGTGGATATCCTTGACAACGTCTCATCATCTGATTTAGATGAAACAGCCCGCTCGGCGGCAACAGACAAAGATATTTTAAACCTTCTGGCCAGAAGACCATGTACGCTCGAGGGAATCAGCGCCGGTCTGGGGTTACATCCGCATGATGCAGCAAAAAGGCTTCAAAGCCTGATTGCCAAACAGCTCATCACCGCCATACGGACGGATAACGGCCCGTTTTATAAAACAGAGCGAAAGGATTAACCATGCAGAAAGAAATCATCGATAATCACGCACGATATCAGGAACGCCTTGCCCTCTATCAAACATTCGGTTACGACGTGGATTCTGAACGCGCCTTCATCATTGAAAAATCCAGACCTGTCGCAGGCAATATTCTGGAAGTGGGAACGGGAAAAGGATATTTCACGCTCGCCCTGGCCCGGGCGGGATTTAATTTCTTTTCTCTGGACATTTCCGACACGGAACAAAGATTTGCCCTGCTCAACCTGATGCATTACGGATTGAACAAGCAGGTAACCTTCCTCATCGCTGATGTTGAAAACGTCCCCTGTGATAACGCCTTCTTCGATGTGATTTTTGCCGTGAATGTGGTTCATCACCTTCCCTCCGTCCGTAAGGCCTGCGATGAATTCACCCGGATTCTTTCGCCGCAGGGCAAAATCGTTTTAAGTGATTTCAACGAAAAAGGATTTGCGATCATGGATCAAATTCATGAGCGCGAGGGACGACGTCATGATCCGGGCGGAGGCACCCTGGCGGACGCGAAGACCATCCTGGCCGAACGCGGATTCACGGTGACGGAACATCAGGGAAACGTCCAGAACCTCATCATTGCCGTTCCCGGGACCGCATGATGATTTTAGACATGGATAGAATAACCATACGGGCTTGACAATGAAAAACGCTGAAGAAACAAAAAAATACGTGGAAACCTGCGCGGAAACCTTCTGGCAGAATGTTTTCCGGATTGAAACGGACTACCTTGTATCGCGTCTGGAGGGAAGCCGGGATGTCTTAAGTGTCGGTTGCGGACCGGCCGTGATCGAAGGCAGTTTGAGCGATAAAGGTTTTCTGGTTACCGGTCTGGATGTTTCCGCAGAGGCGCTGAAATGCGCGCCGGATAGTGTCAGAACCGTGGAAGGCCGGGCAGAGGACATGCCGTTTCCAGAATCTTCTTTTGATGCCGTTATCTACGTCGCATCTCTTCAATTTGTGGGAAATTATCAAAAGGCGCTGGAAAAATCCGCCGCGGTTTTACGGCCTGACGGAAAAATCATTGCCATGCTATTGAACCCGCAATCCTCTTTTTTCAAAAAATTGCGTCTCGAGCCGGACTCCTACATAAACTACATCAGGCATAAGGACTTAAACAGCATTGAACGTTTTCTGTCTGGACTGTTCTCCATCCAGACAGAATATCTTCTCGGTATCGAAGGTGAAAAAATATTTGAAAGTCATGATCCATACGAGGCAGCGCTGTATGTCATCAACGGATTGAAAATAGAGCGGTGAAAGGGAGAGCATTTATGAAGGAACTGGTTGTTATCAGTGGAAAAGGCGGGACGGGAAAGACCAGCGTGACCGCTTCTCTGGCAGCGCTGGCAAACCGTTGCGTCATCTGTGACTGCGATGTGGACGCGGCCGACCTGCATCTGCTGCTGACGCCGCACGTCAGGGAAGAGTATGAATTCATCAGCGGTCACGAAGCTGTTATCCGTCAGGAAGATTGCATCGGCTGCGGGGTTTGCCACGATGTCTGCCGGTTTAACGCGATCCATACCAAAGCGACGCCCGGGGGAGAAATGCTATTTACCGTGGATCCCGTCGCCTGCGAAGGCTGCAAAGTATGCGTAGCAATGTGTCCGGAAAACGCCATCGATTTTCCGGATTGTAACTGCGGCAAGTGGTTTATCTCTGATACGCGCCTGGGACCGATGGTACACGCGCGTCTGGGAGTGGCCGCTGAGAACTCCGGAAAACTGGTTTCTACCGTGCGACGGGAGGCGCGCTCCATAGCGGAAAAAGAAAATTACGACCTGATCATCGTGGATGGTCCCCCGGGGATCGGCTGCCCGGTTATTGCTTCAGTAACCGGCGCATCACAGGTACTCATCGTAACCGAGCCAACCGTATCAGGAGAACACGATCTGGAAAGGGTGCTGGGGCTTACCCGTCATTTTCAAATTCCCGCGGCGGTCTGCGTCAATAAATGGGATATCAATCCGGAGATGACCGCCCGCATTGAAGAAAAGGCCGCCGGTCTGGACGCGCAAATCGTTGGGCGTATCCGCTATGACCGCTTGGTAACAAAAGCCCAGATACAGCAAAAGGCCGTGGTGGAAATGGATACACCTGGCGCCGATGACATTCGGCAACTCTGGAAAAATCTTAATCCGGCGTGACAATCATTTTAAAGGGAAATATAAGGAGGATGAAACAGTGGAAGAGAGAAAAACATGCGACACGTGCAACGACTCAAGCTGCTCGGCCAAACAACAGAAAAAGGACGAAAGTCCGGAGGAATTCGCCGACCGCCGGCGATTGCAGACGACGCTGTGCCGTATTCAGAAAAAAATTGTCGTGCTCTCCGGTAAAGGCGGCGTCGGTAAAAGCACTGTAGCCGTCAACCTGGCCACAGCATTGGCGCTCAATGGCCTGCGGGTGGGACTACTGGATGTGGATATTCACGGCCCGAGCGTTCCCACCATGCTGGGTCTGGAAAATGCAACGCTTCAGGGTGGTCCTGATGGGCTTTTTCCGGTGGAAATAGGCGGGTTAAAGGTCATCTCTCCCGGCTTTTTACTGAAAAATCCCGATGATGCCATCATCTGGCGCGGACCGATGAAAATGGGTGTCATCAAGCAGTTCCTCACAGATGTGTATTGGGGCGATCTGGATTATCTGGTCGTCGATGCTCCGCCGGGTACGGGTGACGAACCTTTATCTTTGTGTCAGCTCATTCAACCGCTCGACGGCGCGATTATCGTTACCACTCCGCAGAAAGTAGCGGCTGTGGATGTTCGTAAATCGATCAGTTTTTGCAAGCGTCTTGACGTGCCGGTCCTGGGTATCATTGAGAATATGAGCGGTTTTGCCTGCCCGAAATGTGGCGAGGTTACGCACATCCTGCCGGCCGGCGGAGGACATAAAATTGCCGGCGACATGAATGTCAAGTTCCTTGGAGCGATCCCCATGGACCCGGCCATCGCCCAGTCAGGCGATTCGGGTAAGGTGTTTGTTTATCATTTTTCCAAAACACCGACGGGAAAAATCATGCAGGATATCATTAACCAAATTACGGATGATCTGGATAAAACAAAAAAGCTAAATTCATAACCCCGGCAATAAACGGGATGAATTCGCCAATAAAATCGTTTCTGCCTGAAAACGGAGAAACAAATTTCTAACCTATGAAGGAGAATGAATCATGAAAATAGCAATTCCATTAGCTGAAGGAAAACTGACCATGCATTTCGGCCATTGTTCCAGCTTTGCCCTGGTGGATGTTGATCCGCAGACGAAGAGCATTATCAAGCAGGAAGAAATTCCCGCGCCGCCGCACCAGCCGGGCCTTCTGCCGCCCTGGTTGGCCGAACGCGGCGCCACCATGATCATTGCCGGCGGCATGGGCCAGCGCGCCCAGCAGCTATTCACCCAGCAGGGCATTCAGGTGATTGTCGGCGCTCCCGCGGAGACGCCGGAAAAACTGATTACCGATTATTTCGCGGGGACTTTGCAGGTCGGGGAAAACGTCTGCGACCATTAAAGGAGGATCAGGAACATGACGAAAATGAACTTGAAAGCGGTCGATCAGGTTGAAATCCTGACTTTACAGGATAACTACATCGAAATTACCGCCATGGATGATACCAACGTCGTCACCCGCGCTACATCGCTCAAAGACGGCGAGGTCCGTGCCTCTGTTCTGGCGGAACACGGTTTTTCAGCGCTCGTGAAAACGACTGCGGATGGAAAAACGAACACACTGCTTTTCGATTTCGGGTTTTCTGAAAACGGCGCGGCACAAAACGCGGCAACTCTGGGCGTCGATATGACGGAGGTGGAAGCAGCGGCACTCTCTCATGGACACATCGACCATACGGGCGGCATGAAACAACTCGCGGCTATGATCGGTAAAAAAGACACCCCTTTCGTCGTGCATCCGTCCGTCTTTAAGGCGCTCCGCTACCTCAAGTTCGGTGAAGAATTCAAAATTAACTTTCCAAAATTCACCCGGGAGGAGGTTCAACAAACCGGGTTTTCGCTCATCGAGTCAGCCGGGCCCTATCCCCTGCTTGATGACACCATTCTTTTTCTGGGCGAGATTCCCCGAACGACGGATTTTGAAAAAGGCTGGGCCATCGTCCACTGCCAGAGCGGGGGCCAAGAAGTGTGGGATGCCATTGAGGATGACACCTCCATCGTCATGAATCTCAAAGACAAGGGGCTGGTGATTCTTTCCGGATGCGCGCACGCGGGCATCATCAACACGATCCATTACGCCATCAAAGTGACCGGGTTGGACAGGGTTCATGCCGTTATGGGCGGGTTTCATCTTTCAGGACCGTTTTTTGAACCAATCATCGGCCGCACAATAGAGGAGCTTCAGAAAATTAAACCGGCTTACATTTTACCGACGCACTGCACCGGCCGGAAAGCGATCATGGAAATGGAAAAACAAATGCCTGATCAATTTATATTGAACATGGCCGGAACGAAACTTACATTCAGTTAAAAAAGGAAAAATTATGCAGGAAAAAGCATTTCAGGACTACTACCCCGACGATTTAAGCCACTGTTACGGTTGCGGCCGTCTCAACGAGCACGGCCTGAAGATCAAAAGCTACTGGGACGGTGAAGAATCCGTCTGTATTCACCAGCCGGACCCCCGATATATGGCCATTCCCGGTATGGCCTATGGAGGCCTTATCGCCTCGCTGATTGATTGTCACTCGACAGGCACGGCCGCCGCCGCGAAATACCGGGAGGAAAACCGGGAAATGGACACGCTTCCGCCTGTTCGATTTCTTACCGCCTCTTTGCATGTGAACTATCTGCTGCCCACACCGCTCAACGGACCGCTTGAAGTCCGCGGAAAGGTAAAATCAATCAAGGGGCGCAAGGTTGTCATCGAATCCCGGTTGATCGCCAACGGTCAGGTGTGTGCCACCGGCGAAGTGGTCGCTGTTCAGGTCCCGGAAGCATTATGGCCAGCTTCTTCTTGAAAAATGGCATTGTGTTGATTTAAATCAATGCATCCATGCGGGCAAGCTGCTAATGATAGTGAAGTGAAGTTTGAATATTTTGATCAGGAGAAATATATGCCCAAAAAAAGAATCATCGTCATCGGCGGTTCAGCCGCCGGTCCCAAAGCAGCAGCAAAAGCCAGAAGAATTGACAACGAGGCGGAAGTGGTCATTCTGCAGAAAGATGCCGATCTTTCCATGGCATCATGCGGATACCCGTATTATGTAGGCGGTTTTTTCAATGACCGGAACCAACTCTTATGCACACCCGCCGGTGTCGTGCGCAATCCGATGTTCTATCTCAATGCCAAAGATATCGACGCCAAGGTCAATACCGAAGTCACCGGTATTGACACGAAAAATCATTCGGTATCCTTCAAAAATACATTATCGGGAGAAACCGGCACCCTTACGTATGACAAGCTCATCATCGCTACGGGCGCGGTTCCGCGAATGCCTCCTGTTCCGGGAGCGGATCTTCTGGGCATTACCACGCTGCAATCCATGAAGGACGCGGATTTCCTGCGTAAAATCCGGGATGACGGCACCATCAAAAAAGCCGTCGTCATCGGCGGCGGGCTAATCGGTATTGAAACCTGCGAAGCTCTGCAACTGGCTGGAATCGAAATCACCGTCATTGAACTGCTTCCCCAACTGCTCACGTTCCTGGACTGGGAAATGGCCAAGCTGGTCGAAAACCATGTGCGCAGCAAGGGTGCCAACGTGATCACCGAAAACGGCATTGCCGCATTTCTGGGTGAAAACGGAAAACTCACAGCGGTAAAGCTGCAAAACGGCACGGAACTGCCCTGCGAACTGGCTGTCGTGGCTATCGGTGTCCGTCCCAACGTCCAACTGGCAAAAGAGGCCGGTTTGAAAATCGGCGATTTGGGCGGCATTGACGTAAACGAATATATGCAGACCTCCGACCCGGATATCTACGCTGTCGGCGACTGCGTGGAAACACTCAACCTGATCACCGGAAAAAAAGTCCACGCACCTTACGGTGACCTGGCCAACCTGCAGGGACGCATTGCGGGCGAAAACGCCGCTTCGACCAACTGCGTCACCTTCCCCGGAACGATTCAAACCGGTATCTGCAAGGTATTCGATTACGGAGCAGGCTCCACCGGCCTATCAGAAACAGTGGCAAAACGTCTGGGGTATTCCGATATCATCACCGTCATCAACGCCAGTCCGGACAAACCGGGCTTCATGGAGGGCAGGCTTCTGGTCACCAAACTGGTGGCGGATCAAAAAACCGGTCGCGTTCTGGGCGCGCAATGTATCGGGCCGGGAAACGTTGCCAAGCAGATCGCCCAGTGGGCAATGGCGATTCAGGCAAAAATGACCGTGGAAGATCTCATTAATGCCGATCTGCCTTACGCGCCACCGTTTTCCCTGGCGATTGACCACTTTATCGCCACGGCGCACATTATGCAGAACAAGATGAAAGGCAGAATGAAAGGAATCAGTTGCAGGGAGGTTTATGATAAGATACATGCCCAGGAGAAGCCTTTTCTGATTGACACACGTGGACCGGAGGAATTCGAAGAGATGCGGCTGGGCATCGGCGAAACGCTGATTCCGCTCGGCGCTCTGCGCAAGCGCCTCCAGGAGCTTCCCCAGGATAAAAACAGGGAAATCATCTGCTACTGTAAAATATCCCTGCGCGGTTATGAGGCGGCGTTGGCATTGGAAGGCAATGGTTGGAAAAATGTCCAGGTCATGGAAGGTGGAATTATGGCCTGGCCATATCCAAGGGAAAAATAACATACAGGAGAAAGGAGGTCGAACATGTTCAAAATATTAACCAAGACAAAAGCGTTAACCGTGTCCTTTCCTCGCAGGTTCAGCACCATGAAACTCGTTTTTTTAACCGTCCTGATTTCGGCTATCACTTTTTTTCTTGTTCCCGGTTCGCGAGCTGATGAATGCAGTACATGCTCTGTCCGGAGTGACTCCCTGATCGGGGGTGGTGGCTTTGAATACCTCGTTCAGCAGCAGGAAGCCGATGTCTCACCTTTCAACGCGGAATTGAAAGTCGGCGGACTTTACGATTCGCGTGTCGGTTCCGCATCCGGTAGCGGAGACGATGAAGACGATACCGCCTTGACCGTAAGGCTCAGCGCGGGCTGGCAGGGGGCGATCACGGAAAATGCCGGCATCAGATTTGATTACCGGGGATACGCGGATTTTCATCGGGATTATGACGAATATAATATTATTGACCAGAGCGTTTCTATAGAGCCACTTTACAAAGCCGGCTCATTCATTTTCAGTGTCCCCATCTCCTTCAACATCGCCTGGGAAGACGGTGATCACGAATACAACAGATACGCGGTTTCTCCAACCTTGACCTATATGATTCCCGACACAAGACAGGCAGTTGCCATTTACGGCGTGTGCGCAAAAATTCAAGATAAGGATGATGATGAATTCCTCGACGAAGACGGCAAGACCCTGGGGGGGAGGCCTCGCTTATCTGTATTTCTTCCCTAACAAGAGCAGAGTGCGTTTATCCGTGGATTATCAGAAGACTGAATATGATGCCTTTCTATGGCATTACGGCAAGGGGACATCTGCGTCACAGGAAAAGCGTGAGAATGAATCCATTGTCGCGGGCGTCGATGCATTAATCATGCTTGCCAGGAACTTCGGTCTTTACGCGAGTTATTCCTATATCCATTCAACATCCAATCTGGATATGTATGAATACAACCGTCATCTGGTTGAGGGAGGGCTGGCACTTAAGTTTTAAACATCTATTATGATGCCGCGCGTTAGCAAAGCTCACGCGGATACGGGATCATCAAAAGAAGAGAAAGGATTGAAATCATGAAAAAATTTGCTCTGTTTGTTTTCAATGGCGACCCGATGTGCTTCGTTCACGTCCTGCTCAATGCGCTGGATATGAAAGCCAAAGGACACGAAGCAAAAATTATTCTGGAGGGGGCGTCAGTGAAACTGATTCCCGAACTGGTCAAAGCCGAAAATCCTTTGAACGGATTATGGAAAAAGAACCTGGAAAGTGGCCTTGTGGAAGGGGTCTGCAAAGCCTGCTCCGCCAAGCTCGGAACCCTGGAGGCGGCCAAAGAGCAGAACTTGCAGCTGCTGGATGATATGTCCGGGCATCCGGGCATCGCAACCTACCGGGACCAGGGGTATGAAATTATCACCTTCTGAACCGGAATATTTTTTTAAACCCGATTTTATCAGGAAAGGAGGCAATAACGTATGGCTGAAGAAATCAAGGCCGGCTGCGCCAGACCTACCGGCGGACCGGTCGGTGAAAAACCGAATGTGAAAAAAGAAGCATCTCAACCAGAACCTGAAAAGGAGGTCAAAAGTATGGTCACAGTAGGAAAGAAAGCGCCTGACTTCACGGCGCCCGCTTATCACAAGGGGAAATTTATCAATGTTAAGCTCTCCGATTATCTCGGCAAATGGGTTATTTTATGCTTTTATCCCGGTGATTTTACCTTCGTCTGAGCAACTGAAATCTCGGCGGTCGCCGAGAAGTATCCCGAGTTCAAAAAACTGGGCGTGGAAGTCCTCTCCATGAGCGTGGACAGTGTTTTCGTCCACAAAATGTGGAATGACCATGAGCTCTCCAAAATGGTCGAAGGCGGTGTTCCCTTCCCTATGCTCTCCGACGGCGGCGGTAAAGTGGGAGATGTCTTTGGCGTGTATCTTCAGGACGCCGGCGTGGAAGCGCGCGGCCGGTTCATCATCGATCCCGATGGAATTATTCAGGGATTCGAAGTGCTGACACCGCCTGTGGGGCGTAACGTCATGGAAAGCATCCGTCAGATTCAGGCATTCCAGCTTGTCCGCAAGAGCAAGGGAACCGAAGCCACACCCTCCGGCTGGAAACCGGGCAAACCGACACTCAAGCCCGGCCCCAACCTGGTTGGCAGGGTCTGGGAAGTCTGGAAAACCAAAATGGCGTTTGACTAACTTTTTCTAAAAAAAAGCGGCGGGCGTCCTTTCTGCAGAGCCGCCCGCCGCATTGTTTAATCAGGAGGTTCACCATGCGAAACCTTTCTTCCCTGCTTATTTTCTCCTTTCTTTTCGTGTTAACCGCGTGTGCGGCAACCAACCACAAAACAACCTTTAATGCCTCCGCTCAAACGGCTCCTGATTTCACACTGTCCGATCAGGACGGCAAACTGTGGAAACTCAGTGATGCCGTAAAAAAATACCGCGCGGTGGTGCTCGCCTTCTATCCCAAAGACGACACCAAACTTTGAATACGCCAGTTTGTTGAGTTTCAACAAAACATTGAAAAGTACAAATCCCAAAACATTAAAATCCTTGGACTGTCACGGGATCCGGCCGATTCGCATCGAAAGTTTATCGCCAAACACGGACTCAATGACATCACACTGCTGGTCGATCAAAAAGGCAAAGTGGCCAAAATGTATGACGCGGACCACCGGCTTCTGCCGCTTTCCAAACGTGTTTATGTGATTATCGATGAAAACATGAATGTGATTTACAAAAAGGACATGGGATTTGCTCTGCTGCCCGATCAGACCCGGACGCTGATTGACGAAATCGAACGGCATATAAAATAAAAAGTGAATTCAGCCCGAACGGATCGACAGAGTTTTATGCGCCACGCGTTCTTCTACATCAACCGCGTTTCACAGGAATGCGCAACATTAACATGGCGTATCCATCCCCTCCTATTCCAATGAAGGGTTTTGGGTGGAGGAGTGCTATTCCGGTTCAATGAGTCGATTCACATTGCCGCCGCATCGTTTGCATGTGCCATGCAGAATAAGGCAATCGCCATCCATGTCGCCATTCTGAAGCTCCATGGAAACGCAGGTCGCGCATTTCGTGCACCAGACGTTGTCTAAGATTCTTTTTTTGATGCCTGCCGGGATCCGCTTCCAACGTTGAGTGGCAGGCACGCTCCATTGCGGATGGATAGACGTCAGAGACTTCATCCAGTCCAATGCGCCCGGCACTTTCTCCCACGCTCTTTTATTCCCGGATGCGTAGCAGAATGCTTCATCTTCGCCTCCCCAGGTCATCCTGTCCGGTAACACCCTGGGTATGGGTTTTCGACCCGTTAAATAGTCGGGCACGTACACGTTGCCCTCCAGCGCTTTTTGCAATGCCTCTCGTGATGTTTTGCTGTCTCCCTTTTTTGCAAACGAAAGCAAAACACGGGTGTAAAGCCATTCTGCCGCGCAATCGTTCTTATAGATGCCATTTTTCATAAACGCTTCCAACTGGTCATAGCGTCCCAGATTGGCAAGGTAGGTAATCAAAACATAACGAATACCCTGATTATCGTTCTCGTTTAGGCGAAGCAATTCCAGGGCGTGGCCGATGGCCTCATCATACCTTCCTTCTTCCCATAGGCATTGCATCAGTCCCGCACGGGACCTCATATAAGGGCGCGTCTCCAGTATATCCCAGAACATGCCGTTGCTTTCTTTGAAAATTTTTTCTCCGAGCGCGCGTCTGCCGGCCTCCATCCCTTTTTGATAATATTCTTTTGAATCTTCCAAAGTTTTTGCCGCGTCCTCCGCCAGTAGATTGTAAGCATCGGCACAATCCGGAAAAATAAGAAGAGCTTCCTTCGCCAGGCGGATTCTTTCTCTTTTTTGGTAGCTCTCCCAGGCATCATATATCAACTCCTGTGCCGCGCGCTCTGCCAGGTCATCTTTCTTTTTAGCTCCTTTACGTTGTGCCACTTTTTTTCTGTATTCTGTAAAATCAATCACTTTACCTGAATTCTTCTTTTGACTATCTGTCATCGTCATCCTCTTTCATTCAGCGGGTCAACTGCCTCTTTCCCTGCAAATATCCTTACAAACATGCCACATAAAAAAACTATCATTGAATTCTTATCCCCGGCCAACCGTTTAGCGTGAAAAATAATACCCGAGCGCGCAAAGCAATAAAAACACCGCAATGGCGGAATACAGAATGATGCGAAGTTTATGAATATCTTTCATAGATGATCCACGACGAAAAATTCAATTTCTTGCCTTCATCAGCAGTTGTGATCGATTGCTTTTTGCTCCAGCCGAACCCGCCTTCGCTCAACCGCCTCACAATTACGGCGTTTTTCATCTTCCGTCTCGAAAATGATCGGCGGGATTGGCTGTGGCTTCAGATTGGCACCCAGGGCCACAAACGTCAGATATGCCGAAGCCGTATGCCGGACTTCTCCGGTGAACGCGTTTTCCGCTTCAACCCGGACACCGAGTTCCATGGATGTTTTTCCCACATAGTTGATGCTTGCGATAATCCTGAGCAGGTCGCCGATAAAGACCGGATTATGAAAATCGAGCCGGTCAATCGACGCGGTCACCACGTTCGCCTGGGAGTGTCGCGCCGCCACAATGCCGGCAGTGTTGTCGATGAGCTTCATAATGACCCCGCCGTGAACGTTGCCGGCAAGGTTCGCGTCCTGCTGCGTCATCTGCTGAACAATCGTGATACTGCTGTCTTTGACTCGTTTAGACTCCATATTTTCCATCATCTCCTTTTTGTCACCCGCAAAGCAGATAGGATCGGAGCTGGAAACCAATGACCGCCCGGGACCCTCACGCAAGAGTGATTTTTCATGCTTTATGAGGCAGTAACGAAAAAGCCTTTTTCGACCTGAAAAGTCAAGGAAAAATATTGATCACGCTTTTTAGGTTTGCTGACGCAGTGCTTTCGGGACGGATCAAATCAATAACCGCGGCCTGGGCGTTTATCTTTCCATCCAGTCTTTACAGAGGACTTCGGCCTGTTCCAGCACCAGCTCGGTGGCGCGGGCCTGTTTGTCCGGCGGATAACCATATTTACGGAGAATGCGTTTGATGATTACACGCATATTGGCGCGGACATTTTCCCGCACCGTCCAGTCAATCGTAACGTTGCTTCGTACCGCTTTGAGAAGTTCCTGTGCAATCAGTTTGAGAGTTTTGTCCCCCAGCACAGCCACCGCGCTGTCGTTTGTTTCCAGCGCGTCATAAAAAGCAACTTCATCATCCGTCAATCCCAACTTCTCGCCGCGCTTGCCCGCTTCACGTCCCCCTGTGTCAGGATAGTTGTCGCATGATCTAAACTTTTCTATAATAGAGTTTCCTTGGGGGCGGAGGAGGATCTTATCATGCAATATTCCAAAGAGCGTAAAGGAGCTGTTCTGAAAAAGATGA
>Ga0255342_1000582_pt1 | contig 61015 bp, 52 predicted proteins | sample wastewater_treat_3_FD_192416 | JGI IMG/M metagenome (GOLD analysis project Ga0255342, IMG submission 192416) | Wastewater microbial communities from Lulu Island WWTP, Vancouver, Canada - plant14 | ecosystem: Engineered > WWTP > Wastewater > Unclassified | place: Canada: Vancouver, British...
TAGGCTATACAACTATATTGCAGGAGGCATTGTTCCTCCATTCGGGAAGATGTTACTTGACACTCCTGTAGCGACACCTGAAAATTTTAATCAATACTGGCCGGACTAAATTAAACTTTACATAATTTCTGATGTCCTCGGTAACCGAAAATATTCTGGAAGCCAGAAATATATCAAAAAGCTTCGGTGGTGTAAAGGCATTGACAGATGTCAGCCTATCTGTGCGTAAGGGAGAAGTACACGCTGTTATAGGAGAGAATGGGGCCGGAAAAACAACCCTTATGAATATAGTTGGTGGTATTATAAAACAAGATAAGGGTGTACTGCTGTTCAAGGGACAGAATGTCGTCTTCAATTCTCCTGGAGAAGCATTTAAAGAAGGCATATCAACAATACACCAGGAGCTTACAATGTTGCCTCACCTTAATGTAATGGAAAACATATTCATGGGGCAAATGCAAAAATTCAATATTTCCAGAGGATTAATTATCAATCACCACAGGTTGGTAAAATCAGCTGAAGAAGCTTTAAAGCTTCTTGATATGTCGATGGATCTTACTAAAGAAGTCAGGGAACTGAGCATATCAGAACAACAGCAAATAGAAATCCTTAAAGCATTGTCAGGAGAGGCACAACTCATTATTATGGATGAACCCAATTCCTCACTAACTGATATTGAAACCCGGCATCTGTTTAAAATTATAGGGAAACTTAAAAACAGGGGGATATCAATTATTTATGTTTCGCATAAAATCGATGAAGTTATCAGGATAGCAGACAGGATCACTGTTTTAAGAGATGGTCGCAATACAGGAACGATAGAAAAAAATGAAGCGACAACATCAAAGTTATTCAATCTGATGGCTGGCAGAGATTTAAAGGAAAATTTTCTGAAGACAAACAACTCAGGGCAGGAGGTTTTACTGAGTTTAAAATCGGCAAGCGGCAAAGGATTCAGTGAAATAAGTTTCAATTTATTCAGGGGTGAGGTTCTCGGATTTTACGGGCTAGTTGGGTCAGGAAGGAGTGAGCTCGCATGTGCATTATATGGTCAGGAAATGCTAACAACAGGTACGATTGAGATAGACAATAAACCTGTTAAGATTAATTCTCCTGCAGAAGCCTTGAAAAAAGGTATAGCAATGGTCCCTGAAGACAGGAAAGAACAGGGTCTTTTTATGGAACAGTCAGTATTATTTAACATGACGATCTCTCATTTAAGGAATATTAGCCATTATAACTTCTTTATCAGATCATCACTCGAGAAAAAAATAATCAATGAATATCTAGAGTTACTTCACATTAAAGTTGATAAAATTGATAGGCCAATAAGTAATCTTAGTGGAGGGAACCAACAAAAGGTAATTTTGGCGAGGAATCTGATGGTTTGTCCCCGTATACTTATACTTGATGAGCCAACTCATGGTATCGACGTAGGTGCAAAAGAAGAGATTCATGCACTGATTGGGCAACTAACTTCCAGAGGAATCGGAATAATAATGATTTCATCAGAGATGCCTGAAATCTTATCCGTTTCCGACAGAATCGCTGTGATGCATGAGGGAAAACAGGTGGGTATACTAAGCCGGGAAGATGCAACTGAAGAAAAACTAATTGCTTATGCAACAGGGTATGGACACGATATTTTATAATGCAGTTTAACTTGTTACCGTAATCATATGACAGATGCAGTAATTGGAATTGACAGCAGTACCACTTCTACAAAAGCCATTGCATGGAATGCTTCCGGGAAAATAATTGCAGAAGGATCCATACCTATATACCTATGTCAACTCCTCAGCTAAATCATTATGAACAGGATCCTGATGACTGGTGGTATTCATGTGCAGGGGCCCTGAAGAAGATCACAAAGCAGATCAATAATAACAGGATCAAGGCTGTCGCAATTTCAAATCAACGAGAAACTTTTGTCGGTCTGGATAATAAGGATAATCCTGTAAGACCGGCAATAATCTGGCTTGATGGAAGATGCAAGTGCATGGTAGACAAATTGGCAGGGCTTATTGGAGAAGATCACATTCATCGTATTACAGGTAAACCAAAAGATTATGCACCGGTTGTTTATCGCCTGGCATGGATGAAGGAAAAAGAAAATAAGCTGTTTAAAAAAGTCTCCAGATTTTGTGATGTACATACTTATATTGTTTACAAACTGACAGGCGAGTTTGGGACAAGCTGGGCAAGTGCTGATCCAATGGGGATGTTTGATCTTGAAAAAAAGATCTGGTCAACAGATATTCTTGAAAAACTTAATATTTCTCCGGATCAACTGCCAGTGGCACATTCTCCCGGAACAATTATAGGACATGTGACAAAATCAGCTGCTGACCAAACCGGGTTGAAAGCAGGAATTCCGGTTATTGCGGGGGGAGGCGATGGACAGGCAGGAGGGCTGGGAGTTAATGCTTTGACAGGTGACAGGGCATATTTAAATTTGGGTACTGCTGTTGTTTCAGGAACATACATAGAAAATTACCTGGTTGACAAAGCATTTCGTACAATGGCAAGTTGTTCCGATAAAGGATATTATTGTGAAACAAGCCTGAGAGCAGGTACATTTTTAATAGATTGGTTCATACAGAAGGTATTGGGATTAGATCCCAGGAAGAGGGATAGAATTTATGATGAACTCAATAATGAAGCTGACAACATACCAATTGGAGCTGAAGGACTTATGGTTCTCCCCTACTGGAATGCTGTTATGAACCCATGGTGGGATTCTGATGCCAGAGGTTGCATGATTGGTTTTTTATCAGGTCATCATCGCGGGCATATTTACAGGGCCATTCTTGAAGGAATTGCTATGGAGCAGGCTTTTGCAACGTCATTGGTTGAAAGTGTTACAGGAACAACAATAAAAGAATTTGCAATCATCGGAGGCGGAGCAAAGAATAGATTATGGAGGCAGATCTTTGCTGATGCATGCAACAAAACAATATTGACTATGGAAACAGATGAAGCTTCCTCTCTTGGCGCAGGAATTGCAGCTGCTGTAGGCGCAGACTGGTTCCCGTCATTTAGTGATGCTGCTAAAAAAATGGTTCATATTAAGGGAATAACGGAACCTTTGTCGGAAAATGTGAAGATCTTCAATGAGTTACTGCAAAAGTACATTAAAATTTACCCGGCTGTCAGATCTATTTAATAAATTCGTCTTTATCTGGTTTCTTTATTTTACATTACCTGTTTAGTCAATTGCAACAAGTTCGTGATAACCTTTTTTGTATGCATTACTAATTTTTTTCATCCCTTGTACCGTTAATTTTTAATAATTTAAACAGGTCAACAATAATTATCGGTATAAATGACATTAATACTACTAATATCCAGTGTCTGGTATCCATTACTGTGAGCCTGAATGCATCACGGACAGGAGGAATAAGTAAGACTATCAATGCAAGTCCGGTCGAAACCATTATAGCTCCAATGAGAGGTTTATTTCTCAGAGGATTGATGGCAAGAGAAGATTTTGTATTTGAATGCAGGTTTCTTACATGTATCAGTTGTGCAAACATTAGTGTGGCAAATGCCATTGTCTGACCAAGTGGCTCTCCCCCGTCACGAAGTCCTATTATGAATGCAACTAATGGAATTGAACCTATCATAATCCCCTGGTATAATATTCTCCATACCATCCCTCTGTTCAGGAAACCATGTTTTAAGTTCCGTGGTTTACGCTTCATTATATTTTCCTCAGCCGGATCAACGCTTAATGCAAGTGCTGGCAAACTATCAGTTACAAGATTCACCCAAAGGATATGTATTGGCAGCAGGGGCATACCTAGATTGAAAACAGATGCTACAAACAAAAGAAATATCTCACCAACATTTGTAGAAAGCAAAAACTGTATTGCCTTGAGAATATTATCATAGATTCTCCTCCCCTCTTCGATAGCTGATACTATAGTAGCAAAATTATCATCTGTAAGAACCATATCTGCGGCTCCCTTGGCTACATCTGTCCCGACAATTCCCATCGCTGCTCCAATATCTGCCTGCTTCAGTGCCGGGGCATCATTCACACCATCACCGGTCATTGCAACAACTTCGTTGTGGCTTTGCCACGCTTTTACAATTCGTACTTTATGCTCTGGTGCAACCCTTGCATAAACTGAATATTTTGAAATATTATTTTTCAGTTCTTCATTACTGATAGCTTCGAGCTCAGTCCCTGTTATTGCAAAATCACCCTCGCAGAATATTCCAATCTCCTTTGCAATAGCTATTGCTGTACTCTTATGGTCACCCGTGATCATAACAGGCCTTATACCAGCAGTTTTACATTTTGCTACTGCATCAATAACTTCGGGCCGCGCAGGATCAATCATACCCAGTAACCCTGTAAATATAAGTCCCTGCTCCAACTTTTCTATGTGAACATCTTGTGATATTTCAGACTGATCGCAATAGGCCATTGCCAGAACACGCAATGCAGAATTAGCCATTGACTCATTTGCTGCATATATCTGCTCTTTATCATCCTGCCGAAGATGTTTGACCTCTCCATTAATTATTATCTTATCACAAACACTCAGAACTTCATCAAGTCCTCCTTTTACATTTATTCTTATACTGTTATCAGATAATTTGTTAACAGTAGTCATTCTTTTTCTTTCAGAATCAAAAGGTATTTCAGCAATTCTGGGATATTTCTTTTCCAGTTCATCCTTGTATATTCCGTAAAGAATGCCAAAATCAAGCAGAGCTGTTTCTGTCGGATCGCCAATAAATTCGAATTTCCCATCTTCATTTTTTCTTAATTTTGCATCCGCGCAGAGAACAGATATTGAAAGCAGCCGGCTTTCTTCTTCATTTAATGTCGATGAAGGATTATTCCTGTTTATAACATCTTTCTTATGGTTAACATATGCTTCAACAACAGTCATTTTATTCTGGGTGAGCGTTCCAGTTTTATCAGAACAGATTACTGTTGCACTGCCAAGCGTTTCAACTGAAGGAAGCGTTCGGATTATAGCATTTCTTTTTACCATTCGCTGAACCCCTATTGCCAGGACAATCGTTGATACAGCGGGTAGGCCTTCAGGAATTGCAGCAACAGCCAGGCTGACTGCCGTCATGAACATAGTCATTATTGAATTGCCATAAAGCACCCCAACAATAAAAATTATAGCACATATTATCAGAGCAGCGATTCCAAGAACTTTTCCAAGCTGCTCCAAACGCCTGCTCATCGGAGTCTTAATCTCTATTGTCTGCTGAAGCATATTGGCTATCTTTCCTACTTCTGTCTTCATCCCTGTTGCAGTAACTACTCCTCTCCCGCGACCATAAGTTACTATCCCGGTAGAAAATGCCATATTTACCCTGTCACCCAGGGCAATATCATCTCCAGCTAATATTGTTGTTTTCTTATCGACTGGTACGGACTCACCCGTAAGCGACGATTCCTGAATCTTCAGATTAACTGCTTCTATAAGCCTTATATCAGCAGGAACAACCGCCCCTGTTTCAAGAATTAAAATATCTCCGGGAACCAGTTCCTTTGCAGGTATTTCTGCAATGACTCCGTTCCTTAGCACCTTGGTTATTGGTGCTGCAAGGTTTTTCAAAGCTTCAAGCGAAGATTCGGCTTTGTGTTCCTGAACAGCTCCTATAAATGCATTTAAAACGAGGATGCCAAGGATAATAAACGTATCAATCAAACCATCTCCCTCTATAACTCCCACAACCCCTGAAATAACAGCAGCTATAAGAAGAACTATTACCATGAAACTTTTAAATTGAGCCATGAACATCTGAAAGAAGCTCTTTTTGTTTTTGGTAATAAGTTGATTGTACCCGTGCTCTTCAAGTCTTGCTTTTACTTCATCTGAAGTTAGCCCGGTATCTTTTGAAGTTTTAAGCTGCAAAAGAACAGCATCAAACTCCTGATTATAAAAATTTGTCATTCAGTTTTAGAGAGTGTTATTGATTTTTCGAAAAGAACATGTTTTTTCTTTCAAACACTTTTTCAACATAATCGAAATGTATATCAAATGAAGTGTTGCGATATAGATTGCTTCAATATTTAAACTAACTTTTAATCCGCAACTTTTGCAAGCCTGAATGGCCTGATATCAATTTTTTCCCAAACTTTATTAATTATATATGGCTCATCTTTAAGTATCCGGTCCAATTCTTCTCTGTTCACGACTTCATAAAGAATTGCCGACCCTATCATCTCATCCTTATCATTAAGTATTGCTCCACCGAAAATAAAATTTCCAGCCTTTTTGGTTTGAGCTATCTTTTCAAGATGAGCCGGCCTGTTCTCCAATCTGCGTTCTGATGCCCCGGCATCTGTTCCATCTAAAGCTATTAGTATAAATTGCATATTGATATAAATTATAGTAAATATTTTTCAGGCCAAATTTAGACAATTAAATAACAGCTGAAATAATTTAAAACCATTCATCCTCTGCCAGAAGAAATTATTTTATTAACTGCTGCCGTACTTTACAATCACCGGATAATTTATTCCATCTGAATTGTATTTATATTTGTTGTCAGAATGCCCTAAAAACTTTTCAGATACAGAGATCAGCCGGAACAAATTATGACAAGGATCAAAAATATATTTAATCCAATAAATTTTTTCAGAGATCTCCGAAGAAAGGATCATAAAAAGGTCTTTGGTGCCCTTGATATCTTTAAATATATCGGCCCCGGATTGTTGGTTACTGTGGGTTTTATAGATCCCGGAAACTGGGCAGCAAACATAGCTATCGGATCTAAGTACGGATACACCCTTCTGTGGATAGTCTCTCTTTCTACCCTGATGCTCATCCTCCTGCAGCATAATGTGGCTCATCTGGGAATAGTGACCGGAAATTGTCTTGCAGAAGCTGTGTCTATTCATTTGAGGCCAGTAATTGGAAAATCAGTTCTTTACCTTGCAGTATTGGCATCTATCGCAACATCTCTTGCAGAAATACTTGGAGGTGCCATTGCTTTACAGATGCTGTTTAAAATACCTGTTAAAATCGGAGCTGTGTTTGTTACTGTTTTCGTCATTATTATGCTATTCACCAATTCTTACAGGAAAATAGAAAAATGGATTATCGCTTTCGTATCAATAATAGGACTTTCTTTCCTGTATGAAATATTCCTTGTTGATGTGAACTGGCCTGAAGCAGTTGTTTCATGGGTAAAACCCTCTATCCCGAAAGGATCAATATTATTGCTCTTGAGTGTTCTCGGTGCTGTTGTGATGCCGCATAACCTGTTTCTGCATTCCGAAATTATCCAGAGCCGTCAATGGAATCTTCAGGAAGAAAGCATAATAAAAAAACAGTTGAGATTTGAATTTGCCGATACATTGTTATCAATGATAATTGGCTGGGCAATCAATAGTGCAATGATAATTCTTGCAGCTGCTACATTTTTTGTTGAAAAAATTGAAGTTACCGAATTACAGCAGGCCAAAAGCCTTCTGGAACCGTTGCTTGGTGCTAATGCAGCTGTTGTATTTGCCATTGCCCTGTTATTCTCAGGCATAGCTTCAACAATTACTTCTGCAATGGCCGGAGGATCTATTGTAGCGGGACTAGTGAAAGAACCCTATAATATAAATGATAATCATACACGCGTGGGTATTCTTATTTCATTGCTTGGAGCTTTACTGATAATTTTTTTCATTCAAGATCCTTTTAAAGGACTTATTTTATCCCAGGTATTTCTGAGTATACAACTTCCCTTTACTGTTATATCACAGGTCTATCTTACTTCATCTGAAAAAGTGATGGGAAAGTATGTAAACAGTTGGTTTACGAAAGTTTTACTGACTCTAATTGCAGCTGTTATAACTTATTTGAATCTTAAATTATTGTTTGACATCATTGTTAATTGATTTAGCTCTATTGGGTGGATGCCAAAGAAGAAATCTAAGACAGAACTGATCCTTATTTGTTTTTCTTATTTGAAATAACTGCTTCCGTCCCAACAATGAGTACACAATTTTTCTTTAGGCAGACCAATAGAGTCAATCAGATCATCAAGGCGCTGATAAATTAAAGAACTGAGATCAAGATCTTCAGCAATTTTATTAACCATTTCCTTGTATTTCTCAGAATCCGGATCAGTATATTCCCGCAGATTAATGTCATCACCATTCAATTGTTTAATTGCCTTTCTACCAGCAAGTTCCATTGGTGTTCTTGATTGAGTAAAATTCAAAAATCTGCAAGGATATAATAAAGGAGGACAGGCAATTCTCATATGTAATTCAAGGGCGCCGCTTTTACGCATGTCGATGGTATTTTTTTTAAGCTGAGTACCGCGTACTATACTGTCATCTATAAAAATAATTCTCTTATTTTTAATTATTGCTTCATTAGGAATTAGTTTCATCCTTGCCACAAGGGCTCTTTCCTCCTGAAAAGAAGGTAGAAAGCTTCTTGGCCATGTTGTTGTATATTTTGAATACGCTCTTTTATTGGGTATTTTTTTTTCGTTGCTATAACCAAGTGCATGTCCCGACCCGGAATCTGGTATACCACAAACAAAATCAGCATCAACACAATCTCTTCGTGCAAGTATAGCACCACATCTGTAACGGCATTCTTCAACATTAATTCCTTCATAATATGAAGGCGGAAATCCATAATAAACCCATAGAAAAGAACAAATCTGCATTTTTTTTCCGGGTTTTTTTAACTGAGAAAAACCATCAGATGTTACATGAACTATCTCACCCGGTCCCATAAAATATTCGAGTTCAAATCCTGTGTTCGGAAAAGAGCATGATTCCGAAGCAACAGCATAAGCTCCGTCTTTCTTTCCAATAACAACAGGTGTTCGTCCAAGCTTATCCCTTGCAGCTATTATACCATCCTCTGTCAGTATCATTAGTGAACACGATCCCTTAATATTCTCAAATACATTCTCAATACCTTCAATAAAATTATCTTTTTCACAAATCAGGCTTGCAATGACTTCAGTGGGATTTGTATTCCCTTCAAAATTCTCAGTAAAATGCTTTTTGACTGACAATATTTTCTTTTCTAATTCTACGATGTTCAACACCCTGCAGACGGTCACTATTGCAAAACGTCCCAGATGAGATGTAAACAGTATTGGTTGGGGATCAGTATCACTAATTATACCCATTCCTGAATTGCCGCTGAATTCTTGTAATTCGCTTTCAAATTTTGTTCTGAAATATGAATTTTCAATTGTATGTATTGATCTTTTGAATACTTTTTTGCTGGCAATAAAAACCATACCTGCTCGTTTTGTCCCCAGATGGGAATGATAATCTGTTCCATAAAAGATCTCCTTTACACAATCTTTTTTGGAAACGACACCGTAAAAACCACCCATAGTATTGAATATAAAATAGTTAAGAAATTATTATCCCATAGTAAATTTAATCATAGAAATGAATATTTAAATTATATGAGATATTATTATTTTTGTAGTCTTATAACTTTTTAAAAATCATTTAAATGGCAGATATTAATAATCAGTCCCAATACCCTGAGGAACAAAAAAAAACAGTGCCAATCGGTATGATTGCCTTGTCAATAATACTTTCAGCTGTTTTAATATTTCTTGTAATAATGTATTTCGATCAAAAAAACAAAATGATTGAAATGGAAGAAGTTCTTACTCAGGAAAAAGATTCCCTGGCAAATGAACTGAGAAAAATGGCTGCAAGCTATGATACTCTTAAAACAGATAATGACACATTAAATGCTAACCTTGAGAAAGAGAAAAAGAGAATTATAGACCTTCTTGCTATCAATGCATCTAATGCACAGCTTATTAAAAAATATAGAAGCGAAATATCCACAATGAGGAATATTATGAAAAGCTACATTGTACAGATTGATTCTCTTAATACACGCAACAAAATCCTTGTGGCTGAAAATATTCAGATCAAAGATCAAATGACAAAAGTCCAGAATACAAATGTCGAACTTAATAAAGCACGGGATGTACTTAATGCCAAAGTAGAAATAGCATCTGTAATTCCTGCTAAAAATATTGCCGCAGTTGCACTTAATAAAAAACGAAAGGAAACAAACCGGATAAATTCACTTGATAAAATCCGAACTTGTTTTGTTCTACGAGAAAATCCTATAGCTACAGCCGGACAAAAGGAAGTGTTTATGAGAGTTATCCGTCCTGATTCACTCGTTGTAACAACAAGTTCAGACAATATTTTCAATTATAAGGGTAACACCCTTGTATATTCGGCAAACCGTACTGTTGATTATCTGAATCAGGATGTTGAAATGTGCATCTACTTAGACAATACCGGTGATTTTATAATTGGTACTTATAGTGTCGAACTGTATCTTGAAAACAATATGATCGGGAAAACAACTTTAATTCTCAACAAACGCTAAACAGTCCGTACAGGCATAATAAATTCGGAAATAATATTATCAGATATCATCATGCCCTGATTTGTAAGTATCAGGGCATTTTCTTTATGTTCCATCAACCCGTAATTGATAAATTTGCTGGCAAGATTAATTACATAATCATATCCTTCTTTTTCAAATACCTTTTCAACATATTGAAGATCTATCCCCCACATGGTTCTCAGAGAAGTAAGTATATACTCATTAAATTTTGTTTTCAGATCCAACTCTTCTCTCTCATAAAATTGTTTGTTTGTTTTAAGAGAATTTATATACTTTCTGAGATTCCTTATATTCCATTGCCTGCTGTATCCGTTAAACGAATGTGCCGAGGGACCAAGTCCAAGATAGGGTACTTGTTTCCAATAATTTGAATTATGAACCGAAAAATATCCGGGTTTACTGAAATTTGATATCTCATAGTGAATAAATCCGGCTTCCGCTGTCTTATCAATCAAAAGATTGAACTGTGCAATACTTTCCTCTTCATCTGTTTCCTCAAACCTGTTTTTCTTTTTCATTTTTTCAAAATGAGTCCCTGGTTCAATTGTAAGATGATAAGCAGATAAATGCTTAATTCCATACGAAAATGTTTTTGAAAGATTAAAAGCCAGTTGCTCTGTTGTCATTCCTGGTATACCATAAATAAGGTCTACGGATACATTTTCAAATCCGGCGTTAAAAGCAGCTGTAATTGCCTCAGCACACTGTGCACTATTATGTCTTCTGTTAAGAAACTGCAAATCTTCATCATTCCAGGATTGAATTCCCAGACTAATTCTATTGATGCCCAGTAATAATAATTCTTTGAAACACTCCTCTGAAACATCATCTGGATTTATCTCTATTGTTATTTCATTTTCAGCTTCAATAACAAAATGCTTTCTGATATCTGTTAAAATTGAATCTATTTCATTAATGCTCAGAACTAAAGGCGTCCCTCCTCCAAAATAAATTGTTGATATTGTTTCACGGGAAAGATAATTTTTCCGTAATTCTATCTCTTTTTTTAATGCAATTACAAATGAAGAATGATCGTTTTCACTTATAACATGATAAAAATCGCAATAATTACAAAGCTTTTTACAAAAAGGTATATGAATATATATGCCCGCCATTTTTATTACATTGTATAAAAGTATAAATTAAATTGCAATACGAATAATTACATTTAACTAAAGTCAAAACATGATCAGAAAAAACATATTCACAATAATTACAAGCCTTATTATAATATATTTCAGCCTTGCCGATTCACATACATTTAGCAATTCGATTTTTATAAACATACCATACATTGACAAATTAGGTCACTTTGGTCTTTATTTCATTCTTATGACTGTTATAATCCTTGAACATAAAAATTCATTCAACAATACAAGACAACTTATTCTTATAGCATTGATCCCTTTCATCTTTGGAACACTAATGGAAATTTTACAACTTCTCATCACCCCTGATAGACAAGGTGAAATCCTTGACGCAGTTTCAAACGCAGCTGGAATAACAGCAGCTTTGTTTCTATGGTTATTTATAAAGCCATATTACAGAAAAACAAATTAAATTCGTATTTTCTGATCTTTTTACAAGATCATAAATTGTCTGCTTATTGAATAATTGTTTAATTTCTTTCCTTATATCATCATAATAATTTTTCCCCCGGCTGACTGACAATATAAATAACTGCTCTGATAGCATATCTGCAGAAATTCGAAAACATTTTAATAAAGTTTTAAAGAAATCTTATCTATTCGCCTTTTATGTCTTCCTCCTTTAAAAGAAGCATTCAGAAATGTTTTAACAATAAGAAAAGCTTCAGCGTCGGTTATAAATCTGGCCGGTAAGGCACAGATGTTTGCATCATTATGTTCTTTTGCCAGCCTTCCGCTCTGTTCATCCCAACATAATGCACTTCTAATTCCCTGATGTTTGTTCGCTGTCATATTCATTCCGTTTCCACTTCCACAAATTGATATCCCTGCTAAATATTCTCCTTTTTTTACTTCTTCAGCAAGTATATGCCCATAATCAGGATAATCAACCGATTCATCTGAATCTGTTCCCAGATCTCTTACATTGAATTTTTCCTTTATCAGGAAAAATTTCAATTTCTCTTTAAGATGGTACCCTGCATGATCAGCAGCTATAACTATATTTTTATTTTCCACTATTGTCAATTTAATTTACAGAATCAAATTAAGAAAAAATATTCTTTTATCTTTATTTCCGTTTACTTTTAAATTTCCACTTAATATTTCTTTTCCTGTTAACAATATGTAAATAGCATTGTAATAATTATGAATAACATTTTAAATATTCCCCGATTTTTTTATCACCTTATATTTTATAACATTTTTATAAAACTTTTTAATATAAGAAAGCTCAACAATGAACTAATAATGAACTGTAAAAACACTACATTTGATAATTTATCATTATTAATTTCAGATTTATAACAATTGTTAATTTTTTTTATAGTGATCAGATAATCAAAGATGATGTGATTTTAAAGTTGTTTAAAAGATGTTTACACCATAATAACTATTTAAAAAAACAAAATATTTCCAATTTAAATTCTAACACTATTAACAACACATATACATCATTAAAGATTTCTGTATAAACTTTAATTTTATATATTTTAATAATTAATATTTGTTGATAAATAATGAAGAATAGAATAGCTGCCAATCATGTAGGAGAAATAGAGGAATTAAAGAAGAAAAAGAATGCTATAATCCTGGCTCATTATTATCAAACATCTGATATTCAGGATATAGCTGATTTTGTTGGTGATAGTCTTACCCTTTCTCAAAAAGCTGCTGCAAATAATGCCGATATTATTTTATTTGCCGGTGTTAAATTCATGGCTGAAACAGCTAAAATTTTGTCTCCTGAAAAGAAAGTATTGCTGCCTGATATGAATGCTGGCTGTTCCCTGGCAGATTCTTGTAATCCTGAAGAATTTAAAAAGTTTATTGCTCTTAATCCCGGAAGGACAGTTATTTCTTATGTAAATACTACCGTAGACATAAAAGCTCTGTCAGATATCATATGTACATCATCAAATGTCATCCAGATTATAAATTCATTTCCTGAGGATGAAAAATTTATTTTTGCTCCTGATAAAAATCTTGGAAATTATGTTAAGAGTTTGACATCAAGAGATATTGTTGTTTATGATGGAGCATGTCATGTACATGAAGAGTTTTCAGCTGATAAGATATTAAAGCTTAAAAAAGAAAATCCAGAAGCAAAAATAATTGTGCATCCCGAATGCGGATTAGCTGTGAGGAGTATTGCTGATTATATAGGATCTACTTCAGGTTTATTGAATTATATTAAAAAAGACAAGGGGAATACCTATATTATAGCAACGGAACCCGGTATCATCTATCAAATGAAAAAAGCATGTCCTGATAAGAAGTATATCCCCGCTCCTCCTGAAGATTCTACATGCAGGTGGAAAGAATGCAATTTTATGAAACTTATTACCGTTGAAAAAATACTTGCTTGTCTTAAAGAAGAAAGCACGGAAATTATTTTGGATAAAAAAATTATTGAAGATGCCGGAAAGCCAATAATTAAAATGATGCAAATTTCTGAAAAACTGGGTCTTTAAAAGATGAATAGAATAATTTTTTCACTTGTATTTTTTTGTATCACAATAATTCTTAGCGCACAGTCAACAGATATCAAGGACGGATACCAGGTTTTTAAATATCCTAATGGTTCTGTTTCAAGCGAAGGAATGTATAAAAATGGAAAACCTGATGGATTTTGGAAGAGTTATTATGTAACCGGAGTAAAAAGATCCGAAGGCAAATATACAAATCATATGTTAGATAGTATCTGGGTTTTTTATGATCAGGCAGCAGATACAACAGAGAAAATCAGTTACTTGTATGGTAAAAAGAATGGGTATTATATTAAATTTAAAAAAGATCCCATTGCCGGCCTTTATATATGGTCAAAAGAACTATATGCTGGAAATAAAAGAGAAGGAACAGCTGTTTTATATTATCCGGATGGTATAATTCAACAAACAATCTCCTATGACGGAGACAGAAAAGAAGGACTATCAAAAGAATATGATAAATATGGAAATGTAATTACGTTATTTGAATACAGAAATGATTTTCTTATAGGCAGACAAAAAATCAATAGAGAAGATGATAAAAAACTTAAGCAAGGCGAATGGATTGATTTTTATCCGAATGGATTAGTGAAATCTGAAAAAACATATAAAGATGATCTTTTGCACGGTTATTATAAAGAATATGATAATCGTGGCAGATTGGTGCTTACAATGCTTTATGAAAATGGCGCTATAGTAAAATCGGGTATTGAGGACGAACCGGATATCGAGATTATTGAGAGATTTGATGATGAGAAAAAATTAATTTATCGTGGACCGTTTCGAAAAGATGTTCCTGTAGGAATTCATCAGGAATACGGAAAAGATGGCAAGGTAATAAATGGATTTATTTACAATGATATGGGATTATTATTGTCAGAAGGGATAATTGATGAAGCAGGAAACAGAAATGGGAAATGGAAAGATTTTTATCCTGATGGAAAAACTCAGGCTGAAGGTACTTATACTGACAACAGACGTACCGGATTATGGAAATTTTATTCAAATACAGAAAAAGTAGAGCAAACAGGGAATTATAATAACGGAAGACCTGATGGCTTGTGGAAGTGGTATCATGATAACGGGAATTTGCGAAGGGAAGAAGAATACTTTTTAGGCCAGCGAGATGGTTCCTATGTTGAATATAATGAAAAAGGAGAAATAATTGCCCAGGGCCAATATTCAGACGGGGAAAGAAATGAAAAATGGATATTCAAATCAGGTGATATAACAGAAGAAGGAAGTTATATTATTGGACTAAAAGAGGGTCAATGGCGATCCTATTATATGGATGGGAAACTTAAGTCAAGAGGAAATTATGCACAGGGAAATCCGACTGGTCAGCACATTTTTTATTATCAGGATGGAAAAATCCGGGAAGAACAATATTACAGAAATGGTTTAAAACAGCAAACCTGGAAAAAATATGACGAAGATGGAAATATTTTATTGACTATCAGCTTTAAAGATGATGTAGAAGTAAGTATTAACGGAGTTAAAATTAATCTTCCTGAAAGTGAAACAAAGTTGATAAAATAGTTACTATGTCATTATTATGGATGAAAATTTCGATATCAGAAAAAATAATATTTCATTGGCAGACCGGGAATTTGAGAAACAACTGAGACCGGTTCGATTAAACGACTTTAAGGGACAAGAGCAATTAATAGATAATCTTATAGTATTTGTAACTGCAGCCAGACAGCGGGGAGAATCTCTTGATCATGTGCTGTTACATGGACCACCGGGTCTTGGGAAAACAACACTTGCTACTATTATCTCAAATGAACTTAATGTTAATCTGAGAGTAACATCCGGTCCTGTACTTGATAAACCGGGCGATTTAGCCGGTTTACTGACGAACCTTGAGAATGGAGATGTTCTTTTTATTGACGAAATACACAGGCTTAGTCCTGTCGTTGAAGAATACCTTTATTCTGCAATGGAAGATTTCCAGATTGATATAATGATTGATAAGGGTCCCAGTGCAAGATCTGTCCAGCTTACGTTAAACAAATTTACTCTTATTGGTGCAACAACCCGTTCAGGTTTGCTTACCAGTCCACTCAGAGCCAGATTTGGAATAAAATTTCACCTTGAATATTATGACCATAATATTCTTACAGAAATTGTTAAAAGATCCGCTAATATTTTAAATGTTAATATAACGGAAGAGGCTGCAGTAGAAATTGCAAAGCGAAGTAGGGGTACACCAAGAATTGCAAATGCAATTTTGCGAAGAATACGTGATTTTGCACAGGTGAAAGGATCTGGTAAAATTGATATAGGAATTACAGAATATGGGTTGAATGCTTTAAATATTGATCAGTATGGGCTTGATGAAATGGATAACAAGATATTATCTGCTGTAATAGATAAATTCAATGGAGGTCCTGTTGGACTGAATACAATAGCGACTGCTGTCGGTGAAGAGAGCGGTACAATTGAAGAGGTTTATGAACCATTTCTTATAAAGGAAGGCTTCCTTAAAAGAACTCCCCGGGGACGAGAAGCAACTGAACATGCATACAAACACCTTGGTAAACAGGTATGGCGCACACGGGATGAAAACACTTTGTTTTAGTAAGAACGACTATTCTATTGCAAAGCCATCAATTAAAATTATTCTTTAATTTTTCAATCCTTTAATATTCAAGATCTTGCTTTTTTTTCTGTAATTCATGAAGGCTGTATTTTCTAAACACAGAAAGAGGTCTTATTACAGGAATAAAATATCATTACAATGCCGTCTTGAATTGTTCAAGAAATCTAATATCATTTTCAAAATAAAGCCGGAGATCATTTACGTGGTATTTTAGCATAGCTGGTCTTTCAATTCCCATTCCAAATGCGAATCCTGTATACTTTTTACTGTCTATATTACATGCTTCAAGGACTGCAGGATTAACCATCCCGCAGCCCAGTACCTCAAGCCAGCCTGTATATTTGCAAACATTGCAACCTTTTCCACTGCATATTGAACAACTTACATCCATTTCAGCTGATGGTTCAGTGAATGGAAAATAAGAAGGTCTCAACCTTATTTCTGTTTGTTTTCCGAACATTTCACGGGCAAAGAATAGTAAAGTTTGTCTGAGATCCGCAAAGGATACATTTTCGTCAATGTATAATCCTTCAACTTGATGAAATATACAATGAGCTCTGGCTGAGATAGCTTCGTTTCTGAAAACCCTTCCTGGTGAAATTGTCCTGATGGGTGGTTTTTGCATGTGCATTACCCGAACTTGTACGGATGATGTATGTGTTCGGAGCAGAATATCACCGGGATTGGATTCTTCTTCTGAGAGACGTGAAATGTAAAAAGTATCCTGCATATCTCTCGCCGGATGTTCAGGTGCAAAATTCAGTTTCGTAAAGACATGATCATCATCCTCTATTTCCGGCCCTTCTGAAACAGTAAAGCCTATTCTTTCAAAAATATTGATGATATCATTTCTCATTATTGAAATTGGATGTCTTGATCCCATGTTCCAGGGATAAGCTGGCCTTGTTATATCATTGATTTTCGAAATATTCTGAGTTTGTGAGAGAGACTTTTTCAGTAAATTATATTTCTCAGTGGCCTCTTGCTTGAGATGGTTTAGCTTTTGACCCAACTCTTTTTTTTCTTCAGGATTAACATTACGGAAATCTTCAAATAATTCGGAAATGCATCCTTTCTTACTTAGGAATTTCAAGCGGAATAATTCGAGATCCTTCTGATTTGCTACAGAAAACCCTGAAATTTCACTAATTAGTTTGTTTATTTTTTCAAGCATTAATCAGAAATATTGATATAAAATTTATTAATCAGATACAATTTTTGCTTTTAAGATTTTAACATCGGACACCGGTTTGTCTTTATTATCTGTTTTTACATTTGAGATCTTTTCTACAATATCCAAACCTTCCAGAACTTCGCCAAAGACAGTATAAGTCCCATCAAGCCGTGGAACACCACCGGATGTTTTATAAACTTCCCTGTGATCTTCAGGCATTTTATATCCACCTGTGTTTGTGAGGTAATTGAACATTTTTTCAGATGCAAACTCCTGGATCTGTGCATTGGAAAGCGGTTGACCTGATTTGTTTGCACTATCGGCAATATGTCTTATAATCTTATTGAACATTGCCTGTGTTATATTGTTATTTATCAATTCTTCAGCTATATTTAATTCTTCATCATTGAATAGTGTTCCCTTAACAATATAAAACTGTGTTCCTGAAGAACGCATTTCCGGGTTAACATTATTTCCTTCCCGTGCCGCTGCAACGGCTCCCTTTTTATGGAAATGCAATTTATTAAATTCAGCCGGAATAGTATAAATTATTAGTGAATCAGCTGATTTCGGAATAGCTTCTGTGCGCGTAGCCGGATCACCGCTCTGGATCATGAAGTCTTTTATAACACGATGAAAAGAGATACCGTCATAGAATCCTGAGTTAACTAGCTTGACGAAATTATCCTTATGTAAAGGTGTGTCATCGTATAGGCAGATCGTAATGTCACCAAGATTGGTTTTAAGCAGAATGGTAGTGTTTTGAGCGCGTTGCTGCCTGTTACAGCAAGTAAGTGTAAAGAAAAATATGAAAGTAAAAAATTTGATGAAAATTTTGTTCATGAAAAACGAAATTTGGTTGATAATGTTCCCTAATAACGAGAACAAAGATATTTAACTTTGCCGTGATCATGAAAAAATGGTTTCAATTTGTATTGTTTTTTGACCGATTAATTGGTTTGAACGTAATTTACGGTAGAAAACTATTTTTGTTCTCAAATTTGCTAAATTGAAAGAAGTCAGATCATTGGCAAAGCAAACCATGATCTATGGTTTGGGTACTATAGTTCCAAGATTTCTGAACTATGGGATTTTGACATTTTTTTATACAAGGATATTTCAAAAAGGAGAATATGGAATTATTACCGAGCTTTATGCATGGATGGTGCTCCTGCTTGTTATCCTGACCTATGGAATGGAAACCGGATTCTTCAGATTTGCTCAGGATAGAAAAAATTATGAGAAAGTTTATAGTACTGCTTTGTTCAGCCTTTTTATTACATCAACTACTTTCCTGATTCTTGTAAATATTTTTATTCATCCTATTTCTGTAGCATTAAAATATGAAAATAATACCGATTATATAAGACTGTTTGCAGCTATTATTGCAATTGATGCCTTTTGCGCCATTCCGTTTGCAAGATTGAGGAATGATAATAAACCTTTAGTATTCAGTATTATAAAGATTTTGAATGTAATTGTTACAATTATTGCAGTCATTTTTTTATTAGTAATCGGACCAAAGTTTTATATAAACGGCCCTGTTTGGTTTCGAAATGTATATGATCCTGAATATGGTGTTGGTTATGTTTTAGTGTCGAATCTGATTGGAAGTACTTTTACCTTATTATTACTTCTTCCCTATATAATCAGGACAAAACCAATATTTGACATTACTCTTTGGAAGAGAATGCTGACATATTCTTTTCCACTTTTAATCGCCGGCTTGAGTGGTTCAATAAATGATGCCATTGATAAGATATTATTGAGAAGGTTGATTGGAAATGATACAGGCCTGGAAATGGTTGGCGAATATGGAGCTGGTTATAAAATTGCGGTATTAATGGCTCTGTTTATTCAAATGTTCCGTTTTGCAGCTGAGCCTTTTTTCTTCGAGAGAGCTAAATTTGAGAATGCAAAAGAGACATATGCTTTTGTAATGAAATATTTTGTGATTACAATGTTGTTAGTATATCTTGGCATTAATCTCTACATATCAGGGATTCAATATATTATTGGAGAATCTTTTAGAGATGCTATAATTATAGTACCTATTGTGAGCATGGGTTATCTTCTTTATGGTATTTATATCAATCATAGTATATGGTATAAATTGAACGACCTTACAAAATATGGAATCTATATAACCCTTATTGGTACCTTGATTACAATCTTAATTAATGTATTGTTGATTCCTGTTTACGGATATATGGCTTCAGCCTGGGCCCATGTAGCATCATATGGTGTAATGATTATTATGTCTTTTATATTTGCCAGAAATCATTTTAGGATCAATTATAATATGAAAAGCCTTATTCCGTATTTTATATTGGCGATTGGCATGGTTGTGTTTAGCAGAGTCTTTAGATATGGATCTCTTTTCACCGAATTGATAATTAATACTTTCTTTATATTGATTTTTATAATCTTTGCACAGTTTAAAGATCAGACAATTTCAATTTTTTTGAAAAAGGAGATGAAATGAAAATTAAAATAGTTAACAGATCAAAACATGATTTGCCATCTTATGCAACAATTGCATCTGCTGGGATGGACCTGCGTGCGAATCTTAAAGAGCCGGTTGTTCTTAAACCTATGCAGAGAATTATGGTTCCTACAGGTTTGTATATTGAAATTCCTGTTGGGTATGAAGCTCAGATCAGACCAAGAAGTGGGCTGGCATTCAATTATGGAATAGGGATTGTTAATGCCCCGGGGACTATTGATGCGGATTACAGAGGTGAAATTTGTGTGATCCTTATAAATTTTTCGGATAAAGATTTCGTTGTAAAAGACGGTGAGAGAATCTGTCAAATGGTAATTACTAAACACGAGAAGGCCGAATGGGTTAATGTTGATTCCCTTGAGAAAACCGAGCGGGGTCATGGAGGATTTGGGCACACAGGGAATATTTGATTATGAAAAAGCAAAATATAATACTTACAGCTATTTTAGTTTTTATTGTTATATGTTTACTTTCTTGTGGAAGGAATCTTTCACAGACTTCCATTTCTCAGGAAGTGAAGCTTAAATCCTACGATTCTTCAAGGTTTGATTACTATTTTATTGAAGCAGTCAAACAAAAATTAATGGGCAATATCGGAGAAGCTTTACAAAGGCTCGAACAGTGTCTAAAGATTAACCCTGAAAGTGATGCAGCTTATTTTCAGAAAGCTCAGCTTCTCGTTGGCCTTGGCGATAATGCTCAGGGGAAGGTATTTGCAATTAAAGCTCATACTTTGGATCCTGATAATTTCTGGTATCTGATGATGCTTGCGGGACTATATTATAATGATCAAAATATTGATAGTGCTATAATTTTTTATGAGAAAGCTGTCGTTCTTTATCCGGATAGAGATGATTTATTATTGAATTTAGGAAATTTATACAGTGAAAGTGGTAAATATGATAATGCAGATTTGATTTTTAAACGTTTTGATCAAAAGTATGGCCTAAATGAAACTTCAACTGTTGCAAGTATTAAGAATCTTATGCTTGCGAAAAGATATGATGAGGCGTTGGAAAAGACCAATTTACTTTTGAATGAGTTTCCTGACGAAACGCTATACAATGGATTACTTGCTGAAATTTACCATGCAAAAGGAGAAAATGATAAAGCAACAAATGTTTATAAAAAACTTCTTGTTAAAAATCCTGATGAGCCTGCTGTACAATTATCATATTGTGATTTTCTTTTAAATTCAAAAAGTTATAAGGAATTCTTTTTGTTCCTTAACAAGCCGTTGTTGAATGAAGATTTAGCGCGTGAAAATAAAATTTCATTGATGGGAAGATTAATTGAAACCCCTGAAATTGTCTATCAATATGCAAATAATATTCAGGTTGCTCTGATGATTCTTGAGGCAGATAACATAAATGATGATTTAATTTTACTCTTGCGTCCAGAATTATTGATTAAACAAAATAAATTTGAAGATGCAGCTCAGAGACTTGAAGAAATTATTTCCGGAAATCCTGATAATTACTTTGCATGGGAAAAGCTTCTTCTGGTTTATCTTGAGCAAAAGAATTTTAAAAAGCTTCAGGAGAAAGGTAGGGAATGTTCTACTAGGTTTAATATGTCTTTCCTTGCGAAAATGCTTTACGCATGGGGGGCAACAGAAAATAGAGATTACGATGTTGCTGTTGATGAACTTAGAAAGGCAGCTATTCTTGCTGGAGATAACAAGGAAATGATTATGCAGGTGCTTAGTTTGAGGGCCGATGTTTATTATCGTCAAAAGAGATATAATGAAGCGTTTGATACATTTGATCAAGCACTTAAAGTCGATAACAATGATCTTACTATATTGAATAATTATGCTTATTACCTTGCTGAGCAGAATTTGAGATTAAAGGAAGCTGAAATTATGTCGGAGCGAGTTATTAAAACTGAATCCGATAATCCGACTTTTCTGGATACTTACGGATGGGTACTCTATAAAAGAGGAAAATTACGTCAGGCTCAGAAAGTCATGGAATCAATTATTAGTAAAGAAGGAGAACACGATCCTGTTATGTATGAACATCTAGGTTATATATTTAAGAAGAGGCGGGATTGTAAGAATGCTGTAATTAACTGGAACATTGCTCTTAAACTCGACAGTACAAAAACCGAACTTAGAGAGGAGATTAAAAGATGTCTTGGAGACTGATTGTTGTTTTATTGATATTTATTTTGTCTTCATGCTCTGTAACAAAAAGAAGCAAGAGCTTGACAGATAGTTTTTCAGGTAAGATTAATTTAACTTATGAGGATCTTAATTCAATAAATCTTACGACTTATGATTTTAATATTAGAAAAGCAACAATCGAATTGAATGGTAAACTTGGAAGTCAAAAAATTTTAGCAAGCATTCGATATAGGCGACCTTGCAATTACCTTATAAGTCTTAATAGCAGGCTTGGTATAGAGGTGGCAAGGATATTTTTAGATAGTGATACTGTTTTAGTTAATGATAGAATAAACCGCAAATTGTTTTATGGTTCTCTAGAGTATATTGAGGCTAAATATGGTATTTCAAAAAATGCTATTCCATTAATATTTGGGGATTATATTTTTGATTCAAATGGAATATATGATAAATGTATTAACGGAAAAATTGGTTTTATTGAATTTGTTGAAAACCGAAGAATATCCGGAGAGATAAATTGCTCAAATTACAAGATTATTAGTGTTTTATTTGGTGGAGAATCCGGAGGTGGGCAAATACAAATTCAATATGATAATTTTATGGATAGACAAGGTGTTATATTTCCACGGAATATTAAAATGAATGACAATAAAGGCGATATTTCATTAACTATTGATTATTCCGATGTTGATTTTGATGCTGTTGGTGATATTAATTTTGTTCCTGGAAACGGATATCAAAGTGTTCTGTTACAATGAATAAATTGTTTTTTTTAACTGTTTTTTTAATTTTTTTGTTTTCCGGATATAACTATGCGCAATCAAGAGCTGATCTTGAGGAGGAGAGGAGAAAAACACTGGAGGAAATAGCCTATGTTGATGAAGTTCTAAAGAATACTGAGAAGGAAAAGAACGAGAGTTTATATTCGCTAAAAATATTATCAAATAAACTTTCTTTAAGAGAGTCTGTTGTTAAAGGAATGAATGATGAGATTAATTTGCTTAATGAAAGGATTGAACTTAATATTTTGGCTATTGATATGATGGAAAGTGATCTTGTTATTCTTAAGAACGATTATTCAAATTCGATATTGAACTCTTATAGATTAAGAAAGTCAAATCCGGAAATCATCTATATACTATCTGCAAAAGATTTTAATCAGGGATATAAAAGGCTTAAATATCTTCAGCAGATTACTGAGTTTCGGAGAAATGAATCAGAGATAATTGCTGAATTAAAGCAGGAGATTGGCGAAACTAAAACTATGCTGGAAAGTGATTTAAGAAGAGTTTCCGATTTAAAGATTACGGAGGAACAACAGAAGAATCTTTTAAAAAGTGAACAAACAAGAGAACAGAAAATTTTAAAATCCTTAAGAAATAAGGAAAAGCAATTACAGACAGGGCTCGAGGAAAAGAAAAGAATTGCCGGTCGAATAGAAAAAGAGATTGCCAGAATCATTGAAGAGGAAAGGAAGAAAGCAAGTGGTGGTGTTCTTACTCCTGAACAAATGTTGATAAGTGATGATTTTGTTGAAAATAAGGGGAGGTTGCCATGGCCTGTTGAACGGGGTGTTATAACAAGTCATTTTGGAAGACATGCACATCCGATATTGAAATATGTTACAGAAGATAATATTGGAATTGAGATTACAAGTCAGCCAAATACAGTTGCAAGAAGTATTTTTAAAGGTGAGGTGTCAGCCGTTTCCTCCATCCAGGGTGCAAATATGACTGTTATTATTAAACATGGAAAATACTTGTCTGTGTATAATAATCTTGTAAGAGTAAGAGTTAAAAAGGGAGATCATGTTGATATAAAACAGATAGTTGGTGATATATACCAGAATCCTGCGGAAAATAATAACTGCATTTTAAAGTTTATGATCTTTGAAGAAAGGAATGCTCTTGATCCTGAAGCATGGATATCAAAAATGTGACTTGTATTGAAACAAATAAAAAAAAATTCAGTATAAGAAAAATACATGACAAAAAAATGCTGAAGAAATACAAAATAGCATCAAAGATCGACAATCTGCGTATAATAGAGAATGCTATTGATAATATAACTGCAGAGATTGGTATAAGCCAGGATTATTACGGCAAGATACTTATAGGAACACTTGAGGCTGTCAATAATGCTATAATTCACGGTAATAAATCTGTTGAAAATAGATTTGTAAATGTTGATCTGAAAATTGCTGATGCTGATCTTGAAGTCACTGTTACCGATCAGGGTGACGGGTTTAAGCCTTCAGAAGTACCAGATCCTACGAGACCTGAAAATATTGAAGCACTTAATGGGCGAGGAATTTTTTTGATGTCAAAGCTTGCTGATGATATAAAGTTTAACGAGAAAGGGAATGAAGTGACTTTAATTTTTAAAAATGTCAGGGCTTGAAAATCAGAATTTTTTATGATCAGGTTAAATTCAGATTAAAAGGTAGCAAACAAGTATTAAACATTATTGAAAAGGTCATCAGGACTGAAAAAATGTATCCGGATGACCTTATTTTTATTATTACTGTTGACAAGGAGATCAGGAGGATAAATAAAGAATTTCTAAATCATGATTATTACACTGATGTTATTGCGTTTGATTATAATGAAGGAAATATTCTCAGAGGAGAGGTTTATATTAGCCTGGAGACAGTTAAGCGAAATTCTATCAGGTATAAAGTTAGTCTCAGGGAGGAATTAATCAGGGTTATGATTCATGGAACATTACATTTATGTGGCTATAATGATGGAAATGATTGCGAAAGAGAAATTATGTTTCAAAAGGGGGAATCCTGGATTTTGAAGTTAAGAGATAGATGAGGTTTTATTATAACATAATTGTTGTTGGTGGAGGCCATGCTGGCTGTGAAGCCGCCCATGCAGCTGCTAGAATGGGAATGCGAACGCTATTAATTACAATGGACATGACAAAATTTGCCCAAATGTCATGTAATCCTGCTATGGGTGGTATTGCTAAAGGTCAGATTATTAGGGAGATTGATGCACTAGGAGGATTGAGTGCCCTAATTACTGATAGAAGCATGATTCAATATCGGATGCTTAATCGATCGAAGGGACCTGCAATGTGGAGTCCCAGGGCTCAATGTGACAGGCTCTTGTTCTCAATTGAATGGAGAAAAGCACTTGAAGCTACTGATAATCTTTTTATCTGGCAGGAAGAAGTTGTGGAACTTATTCTTGATGGAGACCGGGTTATTGGAGTGGAAACATCTTATGGAACAAAGATGTATTGTGATGCTGTAATACTTACAAATGGGACTTTTTTAAACGGATTGATGCACGTTGGATTTAACAGAAAAGTTGGTGGAAGAGCTGGTGATGTTGCATCAGTAGGGCTAAGTAAACAGTTGGCTGAAATTGGTTTTATTGTTGAGAGGATGAAAACCGGAACAAGTGCCCGAATTGATGGAAGAACAGTAGATTTTGGTGCAATGATTGAACAAAGGGGCGATGGGGAAGGAAGATGTTTTTCCTTCTTAAATAGAAACTTTGAGATTGAAAATGCAAAAAGTTGTTATATTGTATACACTAATGAGGATGTGCATGAGGAATTAAGAAAAGGATTGGAATTCAGTCCGCTTTTTAGAGGTATTATAAAAGGAAGAGGTCCAAGATATTGTCCGAGCATTGAAGATAAGAGTGTCACCTTTAAAGATAAAACAGCTCATCAACTTTTTATTGAACCCGAAGGAAGGGACACTATTGAATATTATGTTAGTGGATTTGCCAGTAGTTTGCCTCTTGAAGTTCAGTTGAAGGCTTTAAGAAAAATTCCAGGCCTTGAAAATGTTGAAATATTCCGTCCTGGCTATGCTGTTGAATATGATTTTTTTCAGCCCATACAGCTAAAGAAGACTCTTGAAACAAAAAGGATTGAAGGTTTATATTTTGCCGGGCAGATTAATGGTACAACAGGTTATGAGGAAGCTGGTGCACAAGGAATTATGGCTGGTATAAATGCTGTTCTCAAGATTAAAGGGATGAATGAGATGGTCTTTGGGAGAGATGAAGCATATATTGGTGTTCTTATAGATGACCTTGTTACAAAAGGAGTTGATGAGCCATACAGAATGTTTACTTCAAGGGCGGAATTCAGGATTCTGCTTCGACAGGATAATGCTGATGAGAGACTAACCATGAAAGGCTACGAAATTGGGTTGGCTGGAAAAGAGCGGATAGATCTTTTACTTAGGAAACAATCCCTTATTACAGATACTATGTATTTATTGAATCATAGCAGCATTGAGCCATCTGTAATTAATACATTCCTAAATGCTTCCGGTACGAATGTGATTATGCAAAAAGTTAAAGCTATCTCGCTTGCGGCTAGACCTCAAATTAAAGTACTTGATTTGCTTGATTTCATTGAAGAGGGAGCCTTTCTTAAAAGGAAAGCTGGTGACATGTTGAATGAAATCTGTGAGGCAGTTGAGATTAAAGTTAAATATGAGGGGTATATAGAAAGGGAGAAAGTAATCGCTGATAAAATTAACCGGCTGGAAAAATTGAGAATACCTGATGATATTGATTTCAATGAATTATTATCAATTTCTATAGAGGGAAGGCAAAAATTAACAAAGGTTAAACCAAAGACTATTGGTCAGGCTGGAAGAATTAGTGGTGTCTCTCCGTCCGACATTAATATTCTTCTTATGTACCTTGGAAGATAATTTGTTCCACGTGGAACAATATTATTTATTATTTTAGAATTTTTATTTTAATATCATGATAATAGAGTCTAACTTAATTGATATTCATAATAGTGAAATTTATCCTGCGAGGCTAACTATTATTGAGAAAAAGATTCAGATAATCGAACGATTGAATAAACCAGCAGACGGTTTTCTGATTCCAGGTCTTATTGATTCTCACATTCATATTGAGAGTTCAATGGTTACTCCTTCTTCATTTGCAGAACAGGCCGTTTCACGTGGAACAACCAGTGTAGTATCTGATCCCCATGAAATAGCAAATGTGCTTGGCATTGATGGGGTTAGTTTCATGATGAAAAATGCGGAAATAGTACCTCTTAAATTCTGGTTTGGCGCACCATCATGTGTGCCTGCAACAAAATTCGAATCGACGGGTGGAATAATTGATCAGTCAGATATAGAAGAATTACTCAGTAATGAGAAAATTAAATTTCTGGCTGAAATGATGAATTTTCCCGGAGTAATAAATGACGATACGGAAGTTCACAATAAATTAAAAGCAGCGTTAAAGGCAGGAAAACCAATTGATGGGCATGCTCCAGGACTGACAGGAAATGATTTAAAGAAATATGTTGAATCAGGAATAACAACAGATCATGAATGTACATCATTACGTGAAGCACTTGAAAAGATTGAGCTGGGAATGAAGATACTTATACGTGAAGGCAGTGCAGCACGTAACCTTTCTGAACTGAAAAGCTTGATTTCTACTCATCCTGATATGGTCATGCTGTGCAGCGATGATTTGCATCCGGAAACACTTATGGGAGGACATATTGACAGGTTGATAATAGAACTTCTGAAAGAAGGTTTTGATCTTTTTAAAGTAATAAGAAGCTGTACATTGAATCCTGTTAAACATTATTCTCTTGATGCAGGTCTGCTACGGGCTGGAGATCCTGCAGATTTTGTTGTATTAAGTAACTACATGAATATGGATATCCTGGAAACATGGATTGATGGGGAAAAAGTTTTTGAAAAGGGCAGGACTCTCTTTACTTATTCAAGTAGCAATGTGGTAAATAATTTCAAATCATCAGTAATAACTGAAGACCAGCTTAAAGTTAAAAATGAAGGAAACAGAATACGAGTAATTGGTGTTTCTGATGGTAGTCTTTTGACAAAAGAATTAATATTTAATTCAGGTAAGGAAGAATTTGTCGAATCTGATAATCTGAACGATATTCTGAAAATAGTCGTAAAAGACAGATACAATGATGCTCCACCGGCAATCGCGTTTGTTAAAGGATTCGGGCTTAAAACAGGAGCCTTTGCCAGTTCTGTGGCTCACGACAGTCACAATATTATATGTGTCGGGACAAATGATAAGGATATTGTTTCAGCAATCAATGGTATAGTAGGGACGAAAGGCGGTCTTTCAGTATCAGATAATAATTCAGTTGATCTGCTTCCTCTTCCTTTTGCAGGACTAATGTCTGATATGCCGGTTAAAAATGTTGCCGCTGAATATGAAAGACTAACATCAAAGGTCAGATCAATGGGCAGTAATCTTTTAGCACCGTTTATGACATTATCATTCATGGCCCTGCTCGTTATACCGCAATTAAAGCTAAGTGACAAAGGATTGTTTGATTCCGGTAAGTTTAATTTTGTTCCCTTGTTCAGAGAATAATTATCATTTTTATTCCAGAATAATTATATTTCTTTGAGTAATGTCAATTGATCTGGAAAAAATATCAAATCATTTACCTGAAAGACCGGGTGTCTACCAGTTTCTGGATCTGAAGCAGAATATCATTTACATAGGGAAGGCAAAAAACCTTAAGAAACGTGTAAGTTCATATTTTGCAAAAAATCAATCAGCCAAGACAAAAATCATGCTTAAAAAAGCTGAAAGATTAAGTTATGTGGTAGTTGATTCTGAAGCTGATGCACTATTACTTGAAAATAATCTGATTAAGGAATACCAACCAAGATATAATATACTGCTTAAGGACGATAAAACATTCCCCTGGATATGCATTAAAAAAGAATTATTCCCAAGAGTATTCAGCACACGGACTCTGATTAAGGATGGATCATCATATTTTGGTCCCTATACGTCAGCACTTATGGTCAAGACTTTTTTGACAATAATAAGGCAACTCTACAAACCAAGAACCTGCATTTTTAGTTTTACAAATGAAAATATTAAATCAGGTAAATTCAAAGTGTGTCTTGAATACCATATCGGGAACTGTAAAGGACCATGTGTTGGCCTGCAAAGTGAGGAAGAGTATGAAGAGAATATTAAGCAGATCAGAAGTATTCTGAAAGGAAACATCTCAACAGTAATTGATCAATTAAAAAAGCAGATGTTTGAATATTCTTCAGCGACCCGCTATGAAGAAGCTCAGATAATCAAGGATAAGATTGAAATCCTGAACAAATTCAAAAGTCATTCGACAGTAGTCAGCAATACTATAAAAAATGTTGATGTTTATGGGTTTGTACAGGATGAATACAACACATTTATAAGTTATCTTAAAGTTGTTAATGGAGCTGTGATACAAGCATATACACTTGAAATGAAAGGAAAGGTAGATGAAGACAAGGAATCTTTGCTCAGCTCCGGAATTACAGAAATAAAGCAAAGATTATCAGGTGATTCGCCAGAATTCATAATACCTTTTAAACCTGATATACAATTTGAGAATATAAAATATACTGTTCCACTGAGAGGAGAAAAACTTAAGCTTCTGCAACTTGCAAATAGAAATGCCTTATATTTTATGATGGAACAAAAGAAAAAGAGACTCGATATAAGTACAAAAGACCGGACCGTGAAAAACCTGGCTAAACTGAAAGCAGATCTTCATATGTCTCAGTTACCTGTTCATATTGAATGTTTTGATAACTCAAATATAATGGGTAAAAATCCGGTTGCTTCATGTGTTGTTTTCAGAAACGGTAAGCCATCAAAAAAGGAATACAGGCACTTCAATATTAAATCTGTTCAGGGCTCTAACGATTTTGCTTCAATGGAAGAAGTAATTTTTAGAAGATATAGCAGAATTATTCGGGAAAACCTTGCTTTACCGCAATTGATAGTTGTTGACGGAGGAAAGGGACAGTTATCGTCAGCTGTCAGAAGTCTTAAGAACTTGCATCTGGATGATAAAATTACAATAATAGGAATTGCTGAAAAACTGGAAGAGATTTATTTCCCCGGTGATAATGTGCCGTTATACCTGGATAAAAACTCTGTAAGCCTTAAAATAATTCAGCAGCTTCGTAACGAAGCGCATCGTTTTGGAATTAATTTTCATCGGGATAAAAGATCATCAGAAATGTTAAGGTCAACACTTGATGACATTAAAGGTATTGGAAACAAATCAAAAGAAATATTATTAAAAAATATTGGATCGGTTGATAAAATCAGAAAAGCTCGTTTTGAGGAATTGAAAAATCTTATCGGTAGTCACAAGGCAGAAATTATTGTCGATTTTTATAAAAACAATCCTGAAACTGAATAAATTTCAAAATATTTTACCTGCTTACAAACAGTTGATATATAATTAAATATATTGATATTACTACAGCTTTACTTCATGAGAATTCAATATTTTTCTGACTTCTGCGAACCCCCTTGTAATTTTAAGCCTGAGACATATAAATTTTCTTATTTATCTTTCCGGAAAAGCTGGGGGAAAGAAATTTTCAGATCCTCTGCTATATCAGTTGAACCTGCTGTATAAAACACGTTCATTCCGAGATTTTCTGCTGCCCTGGTGTTCCCTTCAAAGTCATCGATGAAAAGACATTCACTAAATTTCAATTTGTATTTTTCTGCGAGGATTCTGTAAATATTTGGATCCGGTTTGGAGCACTTCACTTTAGCTGATATTATTCCTCCATCGAAATATGTGAAAAATTCAAAGGAGCTTTTTATTTCCCCAAAAATATCCTGGGGAAAGTTTGATAGAAAATATAAGCCGAAATTTTGTTCTTTAAAAACAGGAAGAAGACGGGCATTTTTTTCAAGAGGGAACATAATATCTGTACGTAAATCAAAAATTTGGGCTATTTCAGGCTTTTTAAGCGATGATTTTACCGAGAGGATATCTATAGCCTCAGCTGTTGTAATACTTCCGTTATCTATCATTGCCCATTCTCTACTGCGGAAAATATCGTTAAGAATAACGTCTCTGATACTTAAAGGGTAATTATTCTTTTCCAAATATTCAGCAGGCCTGAAACTGATTAAAACATTCCCCAGGTCAAAGATTATATTCTTAATCATATTAAGGATTTTTCATGCTTATTGGCTGTCCCGTTGCTTCAAGAACATTCCACCAGAGCTCACCGTCGATGTCCATCTTTTTTCTTTTTGCTACCGCCATTGGAATCGGGAGCAAGGTGAATTCATCATTCCAGTATCCGACAACAAAATCTGTTTTTCCTGAAAGAGCGGCATGAACTGCGTTTTGTGCAAGAAGATTGCAGAATTTACTATCGTTGGCATTGGCTGGTGCGCTTCTAACGATGTAGCTTGGGTCAATGTATTTAATTGAAAAAGGAAATCCTTTTGAATTGAATTCTTCCTCGATCTTTTCCTTGAGGAAAACACCAATATCTTTATGTTTGATATTACCTGATTCATCCAGTTCCTGGTCGCCATCTTCAAATAAGTCCTGACCTGCTCCTTCTGCAACAACTATCACCGCATGATGTCTTTCTTTCAGTCGTTTGTGCAGTATTTTAAGAAAACCTCTGGGTCCGTAAAGGTCAAAAGCTATTTCAGGTACTAGAACAAAATTAACTTCCTGAATTGCAAGAGCGGCACTTGCAGCAATAAAACCCGAATCACGGCCCATAAGTTTTACCAGTGCAATTCCATTATTTGCTCCGTGTGCTTCATTATGGGCGTTTCGAATTATGTCGTTTGCAATTGAAAATGCCGTTTCAAACCCAAATGATTTTTGGATAAGGTCAATATCATTATCAATTGTTTTAGGAATGCCGGCAACAGAAATCCTTAAGTTTCTTTTTTCAATTTCTTTGAAAATAGCATGTGCTCCCTTTAGCGTTCCGTCACCTCCTATGCAAAAAAGAACATTTATATTAAGAATCTCCAGTGTGTCAACCATTTCCGAGATGTTCTGATTGCCTCTTGAAGTTCCAAGGATTGTACCACCCAATAAATGTATACCTCTTACCATTGAAGGTGTAAGTTCCACAACGGGATGATTATATTTTGAGACCAGACCCTGATAGCCGTATTTTATGCCAAGTATTCTGTTTATTCCATACCTGTAATACAGCTGGTTAACAAGACTTCTGATAACATTATTGACTCCTGGACAAAGTCCGCCGCATGTGACAATTGCAACTTTTGTTTTTGCCGGTTCAAAGAATATATTCTCTTTTGGACCAGCTTTCTCAAAAGAAACGGGCATTTCTCCGCTTTCTTTGTATTTAATGAAACTAGCGACAGAAGTATCATAAATAATTCTGTCATCATCATCAACAAACTTGTAAACAGGCCTATCAGGCCGCGGACTATGTTTCAGAGGAGAAATAACATTTCCTTTTCCCAGGTTCTTTACCAGAAAATCATCGTATTTCATATTTTCCTTATTTGATTTCTTTAAAGCCCAAACAATGCTTTTAAAGTACCAAAATTAGTTAATTTTTTGAATGATTGGCAAATAACAAAATAATGAAAAATCAATATAAGTTAAGTTCAGGTAAGACTCTATTTTTGAATGATTTGTTTAATTCTCCCTATTTGCCCGCTTTCAAGCCTGACTTTTATTCCATGAGGATGATTTGGGGAAGTTGTCAATACTTCCTTCACTTTTCCTCCTGTTAGTTTTCCTGTCCGTTTATCTTCAGTCAGTTCAACTAAAACTGTACTTCCCGGGCGAATATCCGCTCTGCGGGTTCCATCTAAGACAATTGTTCTAATAAGAGAATCCATACAATATATTTAATAAGATAGTGATAATAGAAATACTTTTCTGTTATAAATAAAGCAAATTATGTGTATAATGATATTTTAAAAAGGAATAGGCCTAATAGCCTGCTTTAACTTTTGTCTTGATCCTATAAATTCCTTTACTGGCAGTTATAATGAGACTTTTTTTGTCCTTATCGCCAAAGCAAACATTACTTGTCCAGCCTTCGGGCACACTAATGTTTCCTAATCTCCGGCCGGTTTTATCAAAGATTGTTACACCTCTTCCGGTTAGATACAGGTTACCTTCTGAATCTAATGTTATACCATCTGATCCCATTTCGCAAAAGAGAGTTTTATCAGTTAAGGATCCGTCTGGATTTATAGTATAAGACCATGTTTTATTGTCTTTTATATCAGCGACATACAGTTTTTTCCCATCCGGAGTGCTTATAATTCCATTAGGACCGCGAAGATCATCTACAACACGTATTACAGTTTTCATGTCGGGCTGTATATAATAAACGCATTCCTTATCCTGTGGCATATTTGTATGATTCCAGTACTTACGTACATAAAAGGGATCGGTAAAATATATGTGTCCGGTCGAAGTTATCCAGATATCATTAGGGCCGTTATATGGTTTTCCATCGAAAGTTCCGGAAATAATTTCAACTTTTTTCTTAGGAGAAATACGAATAATTTGATTTTTTTCATCAGCACAGGACCACAGATATCCTTTTTTGTCCATAAAGAGTCCATTAGACCTAAGAGCTGGCTCCAAATACACTGAAAGGCCTGTTTTAAAATTGTAAACCATTATTCTGTTATTAGGTTGATCGGTAAAATAAATATTTCCTTTTTTATCGATTGTCGGACCTTCAGTAAAATCAAATCCGTCTGCAAGCTTTTCCAGGACGGCACCTTCTTTAATAATTCCTTCCAGACCGGTGGTTTCCTGCGCCTTAACATTACAAAAGATGAAGGATATAACAGCTATCATTAAGAATAATTTGTTTGTGTTCATAATAATTATTTGGTTAATTAGGGTGAATTACTTATTTGTGAAGAATCTTAAGTAGATTATGTTTATAATTATAATCACGATTTTAAAACTTTTTTCATTCTTTCCATACAATTATCGATCTGTTCGAGTTGTTCAAATCCGATTATTATCATATCGACAGTACCAAGGCCTAGTACAAACTTCAGAGACTCGTCAAGTTTTTCGGGTTCATTTTTAAAGCTGCCGCTACCGAAGACCTTCATTGCTATAACGCCTTTACCTGCTTTATGAAGTTTTTCTATTACAGGTGTAACTGCTTCCGGTTTAGGTGTGTCCATTGAGGCGCCAAAGGGATTAATACGAACATGTATCACATCAACCCAGGGACTGGCTGCAGCGGCTTCCATTGCCGGAAGGGAGTGGATAGAAGCACCGTGCGCACGAATAATGCCTTTGGCTTTAAGTGAATCGAGTACGTCCATTTGTCGCTTATATTCATCAGTCCAGCTACCGCTTGTCATAAGGTGCAGTTGTACGATATCGATATAATCAGTATTAAGTTCTTTTCTGAAACGATCAATAATTAAATTGGCATCCGAAATTTTGGGGTCCGAAAGAGCTTTCTGGTTAAGCATAATTTTTGTATTAATTATATAATTTTCTCTTGGGATCCCTTTCAGAGCCCTTGCAGTATAGGTATGTGTTCCATAGTTATCTGCACAGTCAAAGAAGCGAATACCTTTGTCGTAGGCATATTTTATAATTTTTTCTGCTATACCAGATCTTGTAATACTTGAACTGTTATTATAACCATTGTATCCGGTTCCCATTCCAAGCAGGGTTGTTTTTATTCCGGTTTTTCCAAGTGTTATTTGTCTCAGAGGGTTTGCCTGCTCTGCTATAGGAGAATATCCCATAAAGTCGCCAATCAGCAGAGTGCCGGTTCCGGCTGCTGCGTATGAGACAAATTCTCTTCTTGTGATTTTTTTCTTATTCATAGTAACAAGTTTAAAGTTACGTTAATTTTAATTTTTCAAATATTGCTTCGGGACGGATAGGTTTTCCATTTTTAACTGCCGCGCATGTAACCTTTGCCTGTACAATTAATTTTTCATCAGGTTGTCTGTAAATGTCCTGGATAAATACAAGTTTTACATTTCCTTCTTTTTGTATTACTGATTTTACAACAAATTTATCATGACTTCTTAAAGGATATTTATAGTTTATCTCTATCCTCGATACTATTAGATCTATTCCTTCATTATGAAGTGCAGAAAAACTTATATCCCTGGAGATCAGAAATTCATGCCTTGCATGTTCAAGATAATGCTGATAGTTTGCGTTATTTACTACTCCCTGAATATCGCATTCGTAATCCCTGACGCCAAATTCAATTGCATGTATATATTCTTTATTTTCAGTCATTATGTTCTCCGATTCTACTTAAGATATTTTTCAAAGAATTTTTTTAACCCCACATGAAATTTATGAATATTATTAAATGTAAAACATCAGAATACACTGTCCGGAAATATAATTAATATCATCTCCTTTAGCAAATCAAGAGCTTTTTTGTTTTAAATTTAATTTGCTTAAAGTTTACCATTGTAACTGTTAATATAAGCTTTAAATAACATGAAAACCATTTTCCAAGATAATCAGAAATAAGTATAAAGACTTAAAAATTAACATAAAAAAATATCCAACATTAATTTTGATTTATTTGGTATAAGATTTTAAAAAAGTCTTATGAAAAATTCTGGAACAGCCGATGGTTATCTCTTTTCAAAGAGATATTCAAACTACATTTTCATTTTGCTTTTTCTGTTATATATGTTTGATTATATCGACAGGATGGTTATTACATCAATGTTTCCGGCTATTGAGAAAGACTGGGGCATAACTCATGCACAGAGCGGTATGCTTGTCTCGGCAGTTTACTGGGCAATAGTATTGCTTACTTTCCCTGTGTCTTTGTTGGTTGACAGGTGGAGCAGGACAAAGATGATTGGAATAATGGCAATAATGTGGAGTGTAGCAACAGCTTTGTGCGCATTTACAGGAAATTACATACAGCTTTTTATGGCACGGATGTTTATCGGAATAGGAGAAGCTGGCTATGCTCCGGGCGGCAGTGCAGTAATTTCAGGACTTTACCCTCAGGAAAAGCGTTCAAGAATGATGGGCCTTTGGAACGCATCAATTCCTGTCGGAACAGCTATCGGTCATTTGCTTGGCGGACTGATTGCAGTCAAGCTTGGATGGAAGTATGCTTTTGGTATTGTGGCTATACCCGGATTAATTATTGCAATATTGTTTCTGTTTATTAAAGATTATAAGACAGTTGATCTGGCATTTTTTGACAGGAATTCACGGAAGGTTAAAATGGATAGAAAGGATATGATACGTGAGTTTACGACTCGTCTGTCTGTTATATATACTTATTTTGGTATTGCAGCTGTGGTTTTTGTGACAACATCACTGATTACCTGGTTATCAACATATTTTCAGAATGTAAATGGGCAGCCAATGGATGTTGCAGCAAGAAACGCAAGCCTTGTTATGGTACTTGCTGTTGTTGGAGCACCAGTGGGTGGGTTTCTGACTGACGCATGGCATAAAAGACAGAAGAATGCCAGATTGCTTTTTCCTGCTATTTCAACACTTTTTACAGCGGTTATACTGTTTATAGCTTTACGATTAAACGGATCAATCCAGTATATTGCCTTTCTTTTAGTTGGAGTATCTGTCACATGTTTTCTGGCCGGTTCTATTTCTGTAACCCAGGATGTCATTCATCCTGGTCTCCGGGCAACATCGTACGCTATTGCTGTAATTATTCAGAATCTTCTGGGATCATCAATGGCTCCGGTAGTACTAGGAAGGATTTATGATAAATCGAATATTGAAACAGCTCTTTCAATACTTCCGTTTGTTCTTATTATAGGAGCAGTATTGTTCTATCTGGGATCAAGGTATTATGATTCTGACATGAATAAGGTTGCCAAGATTAAACTGGAAGCTGCTGTCTGAAAACAGGCAAATTCATTTATTCCTGGAAGTAGTATAATAAATGAATTTTTTCAGCGAATTTTTATAATCACAGTCCTGATATGAATCAAGAATTGCCAGAGCTTTGTCGCGGAACAAGTTCATTTTAAGTTCTGCATATTCCAAGCCTCCGGAAGCAGAGACAAAATCAATTACTTCTTTAATTTCATCCTTCGTTTTCTTCTTTCTTTTTACGATGGCCATTACCTTTTTTTTCTGTGACGAAGAAGCAATTTCCAGGGCATGGATTAAAGGTAATGTCAGTTTTCTCTCCTTGATATCGTTTCCAACTATTTTACCCGTTAGCCCATTAGTTTCATAATCAAGGAGATCATCCCTTATCTGGAATGCAATTCCGATATTTTCACCAAATTCTTTCATCTGCTGGATAATGTCAGAATTTTCAGTTGCCGACCGGGCGCCAGTTGCTGTACAGGCTGCAACAAGCGCTGCTGTTTTGCTCATGATTATTTTATAATAATCCGGCTCTTTTATGTTCAACTTCCTTGATTTTTGAAGTTGAAGCAGTTCCCCTTCTGTCATCGCCTTTACAGCCTCCGAGACAATTTCAAGCATTTCAAATTTTGATTTTTCAAGACTTATAATTAACCCCTGTGCAAGCATATAATCACCAACGAGGACTGCGATTTTTGAATTCCACAAGGCTTTTATTGACAGAGCTCCCCTTCTTTCATTTGCATCATCAACAACATCATCATGTACAAGAGAAGCCGTATGAAGAAGTTCAATCAATGTAGCAGCCACATATGTCGATTCTGCAATTTTTCCGTTAAGTCCTGCGGTGAGGAATACAAGCAGAGGTCTCATCTGTTTCCCTTTTCGTCGCAATATATAATTGAGAATTATTTTAAGAAGAGGGATATTGCTTTGCATGGTCCTGTTGAAGTACGATTCAAATTCATTCATCTCCTTTTCAACCGGTTTTCTGATTTCGTCTAGGACCGACATAGACTTCTTATTTGTTCAAATATAGCAATTTCACTTCAACACTTTGCTCCCTCTGGTGATTTGTTGTCAAATCATGGTACCATGCCTGTCAAATATAAAGATCTTAATCTTAAAAATTTTGAAAATTCTATGACTATGTCTTTCAAACGGAAGGGAAGAAACATCTCTTATTTCTTAAAATGTAAGAATCCGGGAACCTTACTTAATTGTATTAAAGAATGCAGTAAATAATGATTTATTGTTGTTCGAAAGTTGACTCCCTTACTTTTAATTGAAATCCCGGAACATTCTTTTCTGGAACAGCAGGATCGAAAGCACACCACAGGTAATTGCCGAATCAGCTATATTGAATATCGGTCTGAAAAAAATTAATGATTCTCCTGCTCTGAAAGGTGACCAATCAGGCCACCGGGTATTTATAATAGGACAATAAAACATATCAACAACCTTCCCCTGCAGAAATGATGAATATCCTCCTTCCCCGGAAAACATAATTGCGGGCTGGGAATAACTCTCGGTGAAGATCATACCATAAAAGGCAGAATCGATCATATTTCCAATTGCGCCTGCAAGAATGGCACTGACTGCAAATATAAGACCAGAATATGCTTTTTTACTGATAAGTGAATAAAGAAACCAGGATATTGCAATAATTGCAAATATCCTAAAAAGGCTTAAGAGGATCTTTCCTGTCTTGCCGCCCATTTCCATGCCAAATGCCATACCATTATTTTCAATAAAATGCAGCATGCACCAATTGCCAATAAGAGGGATTTCTTCTCCAATTGTCATGTGTGTCTTAACCCATATCTTTAAGACCTGGTCGGTGATCAGAATGCAAAAGATTAACAACAAAGACTTTTTCCCCACTGACATTGTTCTCAGTTTAAGTGGAGCAAAATAGTAAAAAAAAGTTTAATTAAACCGGAATATTAAAAACCCGTTAGCTCTTAACAATCTACGTTGATATAATTTCCATCCCAACAATGCCATTCTAGGTTTCCGAAGAAATCTAAACACTTAACCCGGCCATTCTTGAATGTTGAACTCCATTCAACATCCAGTTCTGAAAATTTAAGAGTATTATAGTATTTGATTTTATAATAGGAATCGAATGTTCCGGAAATCCTGCCATATTCAATGTAACTTGATTTATTAGGATCAGTATTTTTGTCATTATCGAGAGATCTTTCGTATGTATATTTAATATAATTTACAGAATTCCCGCTCATTGTCCAGTCAATTTTCAGTAAAGGTTCCTTGAATTGGGAACTGTGATTCAGAATCCACTGACCTTCAGTCCCATCAATCTTTGAAGTGCCTTCGAACCAAAGGAATTCGGCAAAACCTCCTGAACCTTCTTTTGTAATGTACATTTCCCATTTCACATCAGTGTTTCTGATTTCTCCTGTAAGCCTTGCTTTATAAGTAACAGACAAAAAAGTAACATTATAACTCCACTGCCATGTTTTTTCCCTTAGGTATGTTGGTTTCTGATCAATAGCATTTTCAAAAGCCGTGATAGGTACTGCAAGAGTAGTTACAATTAAAGCCTGGAAACATCTGGCAACACCAGCTGTAAACTGCCAATTGATATTTTCTATACCCTTTGGTAGTAATATATCAGCAGATTTTTTTCCGGATTCAAAATTCGAAAAATCGATATTAAATGATTCAATTGGAGGAAGAACAGGTGGATCACCTTTATCTTTTTTACAACTTGTTAATAAACAAGATAAAATGATTCCCAAAGACAAAAAAACGACAATCTTTTTCATATGTTGAATTTTATTAATTATTTTATAACGGAAAATGATATATAAAGTTGCATCGGGCAATGGTTTTTTCAATAAATATCTCCTATAAATTCTTTATAATTAATATCGCCTTTTGAATTGCGAGTTTCTCTTGTGAGTTTGGTTTAGACAAAATATGCTGAACATTAAGTCATGTCTGTGTGTTAATCGGGATTTTTCATGTACATTTATAAAAAGTTTATCATTAATGAACATATTATACGAAGATTTGTTAAACTTCTAATAATATATTATTTAATATTATTATGAAACGGAGAAATTTTATTAAGAATATTGGACTCGGAGCCACAGCTACAATACTTTTCAGCGAAGCCAGTTCATGTAAAGGAAATAATTTAAAAAGTATAACAATGAGTAATTTACAAACCCTTGAACTCCCGTCACTGCCATATGCCTATGACGGATTGGAGCCTTATATGGATGCAAAAACTGTAGAGATCCATTATGACAGGCATCACAGGACTTATTTTAACAACTATGTAAATGCAATTAAAGGTACGGCATATGAAAATATGCCAATCGAAAAAGTTTTTGGAGAAATTTCAAAAGCCGGGAATGCTGTCAGAAACAACGGAGGAGGATTTTTTAATCATGTGCTTTTTTGGGACAATCTTGGAAAAGGTTCTTCCAAACCATCTGCTGAATTGGCAAGTGCTATTGATAAGACCTTTGGTTCTTTTGATAAGCTGAAGGATGATCTCAGCACCGCATGCAAGACACAGTTTGGAAGTGGCTGGGGCTGGCTTTACCTGACTGCGGATAAGAATCTGGCAATAGGAAGTACACCGAACCAGGATAATCCTTTAATGGATATATCACCCATCAAGGGAATGCCTCTTCTTACAATTGACGTATGGGAGCATGCCTATTACCTTAAATTCCAAAACAAGAGAGCGGATTATGTAGATAATATCTGGAATATAATAAACTGGGATGAAGTAAGCAGAAGATATAAACAGGCTATGAAATAAAAGCCAGGCTATTAAAGCAGGGGTGGGGTGTTGAATTCAATACCCCACATTTTTATGTATAAAGAAATCTTTTTATTTTAAGAGTTGCTATTTTTTGGAATGGAGAAGCCTGAATTTCAACACGATAAATCTGACTGAATTTGCTCACATGAGTATTTACATATTCCTTAAGTTCTTCAAGTAATTCCTTCTTTTTATCCTCAAGCTTGTCTGCCATATCCTGTTTGAAAATCTGGTATTTCTTTTCGATTTCTTCCATATTGAAATGTACAAGGGCGACAAGTTTGCCTTTTTGCTGAATTACAAGAGATTCAATAACAAATTTGAAATTATTGATTATTGATTCAATTTCTTCCGGATAAATATTCTCTCCGCTGGCTCCGACAATCATATTTTTCAGCCTTCCTTTAATGAATAGATAATTCCTTTTGTCCATAATGCCAAGATCTCCGGTTTTAAACCAGCCATCGGAGGTAAGTACCTGGACTGTCATTTCAGGTTCCTTGTAATAGCCTTTCATAATACTTGCACCACGGGCCCAGATCTCTCCTTCCCCGGTTTTTGGATCAGGGTTGTTGATCTTTACTTCAATATCTTCTATTGCCGGGCCAGTTGATTCAAAAACAGTTTTACTGGGATTTGCACCGGCAATAAGAGGAGATGTTTCTGTTAGTCCATAACCAATCGCATACGGGAATTTTGCCTCACGGAGGAATTTTTCCACAGTACTGTTAAGTTTTGCCCTGCCTATTCCGAAGAATTTTAATTGCCCTCAGAATGTTTTCATTAGTTTTTTACCTGCCACTCTATTCAGAAGCTTTCTTATAAAACTGATCCTATAAAGAAACTTTAGAATCATTTTTTCATTGAATGTGGGAAGTATCTTATTGAAGTATATTTTTTCAATTATCAATGGAACAGTAAGCATAGCCGTAGGCTTTACTATTCCCAGTGCCGGAATAAGAACTGCGGGAGTAGGAGGCTTACGCAAATAATACACGCACGATCCTGAAATCATTGGTAGAATTAATCCCAGGGTGTTTTCATAGGTATGGGATAAGGGTAAAACTGAAAGGAGCCTGTCATTTTCGTCAAGATATTGAATGCGCCTTCCTTTTAAAGCGTTAAATGAAATATTTTTATGAGTAAGCATTACTCCTTTCGACCTTCCTGTTGTTCCAGAGGTATAAATTATCGAAGCAATACTCTCTTCTTCAACATTATAAGCCAGCATTGGTAATGATCCCGGCTTAAATTCAAGAGAGGGCTTATCAGATTTTATTACAGTAAAGTCTTCCATCTGTATACATGTCGTAAGGAAGGGAGATTTAAATTCAGAAATTTTAACGGCAAGCCCGGAAGATACAAATACCGCTTTAGATTCAGAATGATCAAGGATATTAGCAATTTCAGTCGGAGAAAAATTGGGTAAAATCGGAACTACGACAGCTCCCATAAAAGTAATTCCAAAATATGCTATTGCCCAGTTTGGCATATTTGCACTTAGTATCGCAACCTTGTCACCGGGAAGTATACCCGCTTGTTCAAGAAAGGCGGTAACAGAACTTATTCTTTGAGCAGCAGTCCTGTATGTAATAGGTTCTTCACCAACGAAAGCATATGAAGGTGAATTTCCATGCCTGTTTAAAGTCGAATTAAATAAAGAAGGGAAAGTCAGTTTGGGTGTATTTTCTTCCATAAATATGGCTTGGTAAAATTAGTATGCAAAGGTAATGAATTAATAATAACTCATTCAGAAACATTTATTATATTGTTTTGTTCATTTGCCGGATATATATTTTTTTGAAATTAGTCCGACAGAATGTCTTAATTTGAACTAAAAACCAGAATTAAAATAATGGATCATATAGTTAGGGTAACAAAGGAATTTTCATTTGAAATGGCCCATGTACTAGGCAGTTATGATGGTCCCTGTAAAAATGTGCATGGACATTCATACAGACTGTTTGTAACAGTTTCCGGAATTCCGCTAAAAGATACGGATAATCCGAAAAATGGAATGGTGATTGATTTTAAAGATCTGAATGAGATTGTAAAGAGAAAAATTATCAGTTTGTTCGACCATTCAGTTGTAATTAGTAAAGATTTCCAGAAAGAAAAAACAGAGATGCTCAAAGCAACTTTTGGTAATACATTAATTGTTGAGTATCAACCTACATGTGAGAATCTTATAACTGATTTTGCCGAAAGGTTGTCTGGTGAATTACCCCGGGGTGTTAAGTTACATAGCCTGAAGCTATATGAAACCTCAAAGTCGTATGCAGAGTGGTTTGCTTCAGATAATAACATATAATATGTCAGATAACAAAGAAAAGATACTATTTTTACTGGATGCTTATGCATTGATTTTCAGATCATATTACGCATTCATTAAGAATCCGCGGGTCACCTCAAAAGGACTTAATACCTCTGCAATATTTGGTTTTCTTCTAACCCTTGAGGAGGTGCTTCAAAAACAGAAACCATCACATATAGCAGTTGTATTTGATTCCCCCGGCCCGACTTTCAGGCATAAAATGTTCAGTGAATATAAAGCCAACCGTGACGAAACTCCGGAAGATATAAGGAAGGCGGTTCCTTATATAAAAAGACTTATTGAGGCATATAGAATACCAGTGATTGATTATCCGGGATTTGAAGCTGATGATATAATAGGAACACTGGCAAAAAAAGCTTCTGAAAAAGGGTTCATTACATATATGATGACTCCTGATAAAGACTATGCACAGCTTGTTAATGACAGGATCTTCATGTATAAGCCCTCACGCGGTGGTAATGAAGCTATACAATGGGGTGTTGATGATATTAAGAAGGAGTTTTCAGTTGAACGGCCGGAACAGGTAATTGATATCCTTGCTCTTATGGGTGATGCTTCCGATAATATACCGGGAGCCCCTGGTGTCGGACCAAAGACCGCTGTTAAACTGATTTCGGAATATGGATCTGTTGAAGAGTTATTCAGACATACCGATAATCTTAAGGGGAAACTTAAAGAGATAATTATTGAGAATAGAGAGAAAATAGAACTCTCGAAAAAACTTGTCACAATTGAAATAAATGTACCGGTTGACCTGGATGAGGATAAACTTCTAAGGGATCTGCCAGATGTAAATAAGTTAAAAAGCCTGTTTGAGGAGTTGGAGTTCAGAACAATGGCGAATAAGATCCTCTCAGAGACCGGTAAAATACCATCTGAAGATACAGCTAAATCTGAATCTTCACAGCAGTTGCCATTGCAGGGAACTCTTTTTTCAGCTGGTGAACCGGAACAATCTGCAACAATAAAACAGACAATAAAACAGACAATAAAAGAGGTTCATCATGATTACCGGCTGATAACTGATGAAAAAGATATGGCAGAAATGATTGCAGAGGCACGAAAGCATAAAGAAGTGTGTTTTGATACGGAAACAACAGGCATAAATCCGCTTAATTCGGAAATTGTCGCATTGTCTTTATCTTGGGAAAAAGGATCTGGATATATGGTATTATTTCCTGAATCTCAAGACATTACAAGGAAGCTTCTGGATATTGCAAGACCATTTTTTGAAGATACGCAGATTCTTAAAATAGGTCATAACCTGAAATTTGACATACAGGTCCTGTCAAATTATGATGTCAGTATTAAGGGTCAGTTGTTTGACACTATGATCGCTCACTATTTGCTGGAACCAGATCTGAGGCATAACATGAATTACCTCTCGGAGACATATCTGTCTTATACCCCGGTTCATATTGAAGCATTAATCGGTGAGAAAGGAAAGATGCAGAAGAACATGAGAGCTGTTCATGCTGATATTCTTAAGGACTATGCAGTTGAGGATGCAGATGTGACACTACAACTCAGTAAAATATTTAAACCAAAAATTGAAAAGGAAGGATTATCCGATCTTGTTTCTAACATTGAAATGCCACTTATTAAAGTCCTGGCTGATATGGAAAGAAATGGTGTTATTCTTGATAGTGATGAACTGAAAAGAATAACATCAGGGCTTAGAGATAACATTATTGCACTTGAAAAAGAGATATTTGATCTTGCCGGGACGGAATTCAATATTTCTTCTCCGAAACAGCTGGGTGATATCCTGTTTATCAGGCTGAAACTAGATGAAAATGCCAGATTGACACGCACTAAACAATTTGTAACTAGTGAAGAAGTACTCCAGCGTCTTACACATAAACATCCGATTGTAAATAAGGTGCTGGAATATAGGGGTTTAAAGAAGTTGTTGTCAACTTATGTTGAAGCGCTGCCCCAGCTTGTTGATAGCCGGACTGGAAGGATACACACTTCATTTAATCAGGCTGTAACTTCCACTGGCAGATTGAGTTCAAATAATCCTAATCTTCAGAATATACCTATAAGAGATGCGAGGGGACGGGAAATAAGAAAGGCATTTGTCCCTGCTGAAGGGTCACTTTTCTTTTCAGCTGATTATTCACAGATTGAATTAAGGCTGATGGCTCATTTGAGTAAAGACAGAAATATGATTAATGATTTCCTCTCAGGAAATGATATTCATGCTGCTACAGCATCAAAAATATTTGGAGTTGATATTGGGGATGTTACCAGAGAAATGAGAAGCAGAGCTAAGACAGCCAACTTTGGGATAATTTACGGGATATCTACTTTTGGCCTGTCAGAAAGGCTTACAATTGGTAGAAAAGAAGCAAAGGAATTGATAGACGGATATTTTAATTCCTATCCGGGAGTTAAAACATATATAGATGAGAGCATAAAAAAGGCAAGGGAACATGGCTATGTGAAAACGATGTTTGGGCGGAGGAGATATTTACGCAATATCAATTCAAGGAATCAGGTAGTGAGAGGTAATGCAGAAAGAAATGCAGTTAATGCTCCAATACAGGGTTCTGCGGCAGATATAATAAAAATTGCCATGGTTAGGATTCATAATAATCTCATCAGGCAAAAACTCAAGTCAAAAATGATCCTGCAGGTTCATGATGAATTGATATTTGAGGTTCCTGAAAAGGAACTGGAACAATTACGGGAACTTGTGCTTTTTGAAATGTCAGATGCTGCCAGGCTTGATGTTCCCTTAAAGGTAGAATGGGGTATCGGGAAGAACTGGTTTGAAGCTCATTAATAGTTCATATGATAAAAATCATGCTCAGTTTTTATTAAAAAAGTTTGATTTTTTAATTACTGGTAAATCCCGTTGTTTTATTTCTATCTCCAGTTTCTTCATTGTTTATTACGAGAACAGGTTCTGTTTTTCCGCTCAGGATTGAAACATATTTTTCCTTATCATTAAGGATCTCAAGAGCTTTCAATACCTGTTTATCTTTTTTGATGCTCCACTCAATTGAGCCTGCTTCATAAAAATAACGGCTGATTATTTCCTCTTCAAGAAGCTCTGTTATTTCATCACGAAATAAAATAAGATCATTATCTAAATTATGGGCTATATCTTTTTCAACCGCATCAAAGGTCTCTTTATGCAGATCGTAATATTTCTCCCTTTTTGCACTTTCTATAAGGCGCCGGAAAGATGTTTCCGTTGCTGTTGTATAATTAAAGCCACGTTCTTTAAGTAGATTACTGAAATCACTGTAATCCTTATCGGTAAATTCAAAATCAGATTGTTTAGTTATATTGGGGTGAGCCCAGTAATATTGAGTTGCAAAATCGAATATTAAATTTCTCAGATATAATTCAGTTGCAACCTGGCTGAGTTGATCAGGGACTACTTCTACATCAGGGCTTATTCCACCTCCATCCCTGACTATTCTTCCGTTTTTTGTTTTAAATTCAGAAATCAAGGAGTCTGGTATAATGCCTACACTTCCGTCTTCATTAGGGTTAGAAAAATCAAGAGCCTGGATACATCTTCCTGAGGGAATGTAATATTTTGCCGTAGTAACCTTAAGATGTGTATTATAACTGAGAGGGCGGGTGACTTGCACAAGGCCTTTGCCGAACGAGCGTTGTCCGAGTATAATACCCCTGTCAAGATCCTGGAAAGCCCCTGCAACAATTTCAGAAGCAGAAGCAGAAGCTCTGTTAATTATGATTACTACAGGGATATTCTCATCAACAGCAGCCTGAGTTGTTTTAAACTCCTCTGTAAAATCTTTTATTTTGCCTTTTGTTGTTACGACATTATTACCCGGGCCCACGAAAAGATTTACAATTTCAACGGCTTCGGTAAGCAAACCACCCGGATTACCCCGAAGATCAAATATTATCTGTCGGGCATTTCTGGCTTTTAATTCCACAAGGGCTTTTTTAACGTCTTGCTTACAATCCTGAGTAAAATTTGTAAAGCGAATATATCCTGTTTCAGGATCAATCATTCCGTAATATGGGACAGGGGGGATAGCTATCCTTTCCCTTTTCACCGTATAGTCCGATTCAATTCCGTTTCTTTCAATAGTAATAACAACATCAGACCCCGGGTTACCTTTAAGTCTGTCACTTACATTATCTGTCGAAACTCCTTTTATTGGTATGCCGTTAATGCTTTTTATAATATCACCTGGTTTGATACCTGCTTTATCGGCAGGGAATCCTCTGTAAACTTCAACAATTGTCACATATTCGCCGCTTGCTCTTACAAGAGAACCAATGCCGCCATATTTACCTGTAGTCATGAGGGTAAACTCATCAGCCTCTGATTCAGGATAGTAAACAGTATAAGGATCAAGGCTCTTCAGCATATTGTCGATCCCTGTTTTAATTATTTTATCCGGATTGACTTCATCAACATAAAATCGGTTTAGTTCTCTGAAGAGTGAAAAGAAAATATCAAGATTCTTGGCAATTCTGAAATCTCGTGTTTCCTGCGTAATGAAAAAACCAGCACTCAGGCAAGCTACAACAATAATACTGAGTGATATAAATATTTTACGGCCTGATATCCTTTTCATATTTGAATGGGCTTTAATTGAAACGACGAAATTAGTAAGAAAATTTCTTTAGGGTTCAGCTAACAGGGTTATTAATATAATTTTAACAAATATTTTCTTTATTTCTTATTGCAATAATCAGTTTCCTGAACATTACATCGATAGATTTTTCTATCGAAATGTAATCGGGAATGAAAGATTCCTTGAAAATAATTATGATAACAATTTGAAGATTCCCTTCGTTTAGAAAATCATAAAGAACATTCTTTTTTTTCCTGTATGCCTCCCGGATCCTTCTTTTAATGAGATTTCTTACGACAGCATGCCGGAAACCCATTTTGGGAACACTGAACATTACCTGGGCAGGATAAGGCATCTGAAGAAGGCTTTTTGACCATATAACCTTAAAATATGAAGTGTATAAAATATTTCCGGATTCAAACAGTCTTGTGATAGTTTTCCAGTTGCACAGCCTTTCTGCCTTCTTTAGGGTATAATTTCTGCTGATCATTTGTGAAAAACATCTTCTTGAGGCGTTTGCATCAAAGTATTAAGGTCCTCACATAATCATTTGTTTAAAATGATATTATTTCAGATTTCTGTTATACTCTTTCAGGAAATTATCAAGAGCCATTGTCATCGATGGCGCTTTAACATTGGGAGCATCAATATCCACTCTAAGGCCTTCTTGTTGAACAGCTGAGATAGTTGTGGGACCAAAGGCAGCGATTTTGATATCTCCCTGGATAAATTCAGGAAAATTTTCTTTGAGCGATTTGATTCCCGATGGGCTGTAAAAGACAAGGATGTCGTAATCAAAATCTTCCGGGTCTGAAAAAGACCTGCTTATAGTTTTGTATAGAATGCCGATTGTATATTTAATATTGTTCTTATCGAGAAGTGCAGGGATTTCAGTGTTATGTGGTTTAGATAAAGGAACAAAATAATTGTCTTCTTTATGTTTGATTATTACATCGACAAGATCCTTGAATTTCGCTTTCCCGTGGAAAATCTTTCTTTTTCTGTAAACAATGTATTTTTGAAGATAGAATGCAATGTTTTCAGTGACACAGAAATATTTCATTGTGTCAGGTACGTTGATCCTCAATTCATTGCATATCCTGAAAAAATGATCTATGCTGGTTTTGCTTGTAAAAATAACGGCTGTAAAATCAAGGATATTAATTTTCTGATGACGAAAATCTTTTGAAGAAATTCCTTCAATCTTACTCAATGGCTTAAAATCTATTTTCAGGTTGTATTTTTTTGCCAGATCGAAATATGGAGACTTCGGATTGATAGGTTCTGGCTGTGATACCAAGATCTTCCTTATTTTCAATTTTTTACAGTTTTAATTTTACTTTCCTGGAAAAAACTACCGACCTAAAACAGGCCTGTAAAATATTTAATTAAAATCCCGACAGGCAGAAATTCCAAGGCACAAAGGTATAAAATCAAATAGAAAATAGAAATATTCTTTTTTATAAAAATCAAAAAAAGTTTAATCAGACGAACAAAGTAAAAAAATATAGTTGTGATAAATCCGGTGTAAAACAACGATTCGGCTGGCAGGAAAGTAGTATAGCACAGTAGAATTGAGATAAAAAACAATATAAAAGCCAGATACCTGTAAAACAAATAATTAGTTAGAATATACTCATTGAATGCAACAGATTCTCCGCTTGCTTTTCCGATAAAATAACATATTATATGCCGGAGTGTGGCAGCAGATATTATTATCAGCAAGAGAATCAGCCAGAAAAGGAATCTTGGGATAGAGTCAGGGATAATATTGTAATAGGCTGTAGCCAAATAGGCAAAAAGAGCCAGATTGAGGAATGAAACAAAGTTGAACAGGGTTGATTGCCAGTGGAATAATTCTCCGGTATCAGATAAGGACGGATCTCCGGTGTTCCGGAAAAGGAAGAAACTCTTAACTTCACGTGTAATTTTTTTTGGTAAAGTATTGATAATAGCATAAATAAGAACAGATATTATAACTATTACAATTATCCAGTCATCGTTTAATATCTTAGCAGGAATTTCTTTTCCGTTTTTCAGATGAGTCTGCAGAATAAGTTTTGATTTCATTTTCAGATCCCTGTTCTTTTCTATGAAAAGAAATGGGAAATTATCCGGGGTCTGTTTCCCGATTTGATTCAGGACATTTGTTGAGTCAAAAAATGTGATATCAACGTGCTTGTTCTTTAAGCATACAGAAGTTGTATCATGCAATTCAGACGGATCTTCCTTTTTTGAGAAAGAAGTTTTTCCTGCGCTAACCGATTCTCTTTCAGAAAAGGGATCAACTGAAATGTTAAGTTTTTTTGTTGAGCTATCTGTTTGCTGGCTTATGGAGTCTTGTAAGATAATCTCGAGATCCTGTTCAGAAATGATCATGGCGTTCACCAGCAATTTCAGACAGGATATTATTTGCCAGGCGACTTGCTCCAATCCTGAAATATTTTTTGTTGAGCCATTCAGCCCCCAGGCAATAATTCACTATTTGGTAATATGTAAATGCTTCAGATGGAGTTGTAATTTTTCCTGCAGCTTTAAAACCTACCCTTATACCTGTTTCGGAATAAAAATTTGATATTGCTTTACACATTACAAAAGCAGCTTCTGGAGTAGCTGAAATATTGGTTTTTCCCGTAGAAGTCTTGATAAAATCCGCACCGGCATCCATTGCAATCATTGATGCCTTATAGATCATTTCATTGCTTCCCAAAAGGCCGGATTCAACAATTACCTTGAGGGGGATATCGTTGATTGCTTTTTTTATTTCGCGTATTTCTGCGGCCACAAATGCATAATTATGAGCAAGAAATGCACCAATAGGTATTACAATATCTATTTCATCAGCGCCTTCATCAACAGCCATTTTACATTCGGAAATCTTAATATTCCTAAAAGTCTGGGATGTTGGGAAGGACCCTGCAACTGCTGCAATTTTTACATTTTTTGCAGTAAGTTTCTCTTTTACAACAGGTACAAAATTCGGATATACACATATAGCTGCTACATTTGGTATGTTCGAGAATCGGCTTTGAAAACTGTTGACGGTACCTGTCAGATGTATTATATTACTCTTGTTATCAGTCACATTCAGGCTTGTCAGATCAATTATGCCGAGAATATTCATTAACAAACGTTTGTCCGGTATTTGCGGAGAAACGGTAGCAGCATTTTTTAGCCCTAGTTTTATTTCGCTGTCAGTAGGACGCGATTTGCTTAATTTCTCATATAGTTTTTTCATAGAAATTTTGCTATATTACAAATAGGTTTAAATGAAATAAAGACAGGGTGAAATTTAAAACTTTTTACAATTATAAAAGGATTTTTCAAAATATTTTGAAAAATCCTTTTATGTTGCGGTTATTGTCTGACTATTACGAAGATATGAATTATTTTATGCAATAGTAGTTTTAAATCTTTTGTGATTCTCCCTGCATATAGTCCTTATAAGCCTTTGAGCAGCCATAATACTTGTCAAAAGACCGCCGCCCGGCTCAGTCCATTGACCGCACATATAAAAATCATCAAGGCCTGGCAGTTGCTGTGACATTCGTTTCATAAAAACGCTTGAATTTCCGGGAGTTATAAGCCAACCCTCAAAGCTGCCCTGCCAGTTACCGGTGTAACGCTCAAATGTCAAAGGTGTAGCAACATCGATAACTTCAATTTTATTTGAAATGCCCGGATATCTTTGTTCAAGGATACTTGTAATTTTAGCAGCGATCTCTTCCTTTTTCTTGTGATATGAGTTTTTATCTTCAGCAAGTTTTTTCCAGTAACTATATTCTGAATTAAGTTTTACAATCATTGTTGTTTTTCCTTCTGGTGCCATACCGGGGTCATGATTGTAAATATGGACGGAGAGTCTGTCCCTGACTGCATCTCCTATTTCTTCAGGTTTGTTTAGAGAAAAGGAAAATCCAGATACTGTCATGGGTTCTTCTGCAAATTTATCGTTGATACCCAGGCTAATAAAAATCAATGGATTAAATATTAGCCATTGATCATAGATATTCCGAATTTTTTCATCCGTGAATTTGCCATCAAGCATTTTAAAAATAGTTGAATATCCATCTGCAGCTGAAATAATCCTGCAGGCTCTGTGTTCAGATCCATCTGTCAGCTTTATTCCTGTAGCCTTGTTATTATTTACAATGATCTTTTCAACTCTGCTGTTATAATTTATTTCTCCATTAAGGCTTAGGTATCGTTTTTCAAGGGCTCTTGACATAGGCATTGATCCGCCAAGCGGGTATCCGGCGTTACGATTGTGAAGATATGCAAAGGTGAAAAGCATAAAGAGCATTGAAAACTCAGGAAACCAGATATCCTTAAATGCTTCCCGTAATACGGGATCTTTGAATTTAGCAGCAAAATCCCTGACTGAGATTCTCATCCATTTTTGCATATCCTTTCCATGTAAAGCAAGAGTAAATGCAAGCTTTAAATTCCTCAGTAATCGTTTTAATAGTGGAACCTTTTTTGAAGGCTGGTTTAAAGCAATGCACATTCTGATTCCTGAAGTGAATTCGCTTATAGCAACACTGTCTTGTGGTGAAAAGTCGAGAAGATGTTTTTCCAATCGGTTGACGTCTGAATAAAATATAACAGTTCTTCCATCCTTCCCTTCAAAGCGCATGTATTCATCAAAGTTAATTATCTTTCTTCCCTGTGAAACCCCGACCTCTTCCCAACTTTTATGGAATGCACTTTCTGGAGATGATCCCACCAGCCAGTGGATGCATCCGTCAAAAGTATAGCCTTTTCTCGACCAGGATGTACATAGACCTCCGGGTTTGTCATGCATTTCAAAGATCCGGCTCTTATAGCCGTTCATTTGGGCATATATACCTGTAGCCAGACCTGCAAAACCAGCTCCTATTATTATTATAGAGTTTTTGGTTGAATCGTTTTTCATTTTTTGAGGATTTAATTTTTTACCGGACTTTTCATTGTTGGATTATCCAGCAATTTTCCGCTTCGGGCAAGAGATGCAAAAATCCCAGCAATGCAAAGTACCGAAAATATCAGGAACCCGGTCTTCATTGCTGAAATGAGTCCGGGGAATGTGTCAACTGCTATTTCTTTCTGTCCGATGAAAAGAGCCAGTAGCATCATAGCAATTCCCATACTCATCATCTGTCCTATCATCCGCATCGTTCCTATTACTCCTGAGGCAATGCCAAGATGTTTTTTTTCAACGGAACTCATTATGGCATTGGAGTTAGGAGATGAGAAAAGACCAAAACCAGCACCCAATAAAATCAGCAGAAAAATTATCAATGATATTGAAGATGAGGTATTTATAAAACAGAGCAATATCAATCCTACTGCAGTAAGAGCCATTCCAAGAGATGCTATTATACCGGGATTATATTTATCTGATAAACGGCCAGCAAGTGGAGATAATAAAGCCATTATAACCGGTTGTGATATCATTATAAAACCTGCTGCCTGTGCATCAAGTCCTTTAAGGTATTGCAGATAAAGGCTTATAAAGAATCCAATTGCAGAAGTTGCCGAATAATGAATTAATGCAGCGATTCCCGAAAATGCAAAGACACGGTTTCTCAATACAAGTCTTATATCAAATACCGGATTGCTTATTTTCTTTTCAAATAACAGAAAGAGTATTCCAAAAATGAATCCGCATCCAAGAAATATCCATCCTGTATAAGAAGGCAATTTTGAAAAGCCATACATAAATGAAGCAAGAGTCAAACCGTATATTAATGATCCGGCCCAATCGAATTTTTCGCCTTTTGCTTCGGCCCATTCATGGTTTATTTTGTTGAAAACAAGATAAATAGAAATTATTCCAACGGGTAAGAGAAAGATAAATATGCTTCTCCAGCCAAAATATTGTGTCAGTAAACCTCCGATTACCGGACCGCTTGAAAGGCCTGTGTATACAGCTGTTGTATTTATGCCCATTGCCCGGCCTCTTTCTCCGGGCACGAAAACAGAAGTCAGAATTGCCAGGCTTGTGCCAAAGATCATTGCTCCCGCAATTCCCTGTATGACTCTGAATATTATCAGTGATATTATGTTCCATGAAAAGATAATCAGGGATGTTGATATTGTAAAGAGAATAATTCCACAGGAAAATATCTTTTTCCTTCCGACTATATCTGCAAGTCTGCCAAAAGGCAGCAGGAAGATTGCCGAGGAAAGAATAAAACTGCTGGCTATCCATCCAAGTTCAAGTGCTGTTGCATTCAGATCTTTCCCGATTGCAGGTAATGCCAGATTAATCGCCGAGCCAAGAAATGGTGTCAGGAAAGCTGCAAAAGCAGATGCAAGCAATACCGATCTTTTCAGAGATTTGTCAGTTAGGCTATCGGCAGGTTGCTGCATAAAAAATTATTCTTTGTTTTTTGTATCGATAATTATTGTTACTGGGCCATCATTGTGGATCTCAACAAGCATCATGGCCCCAAATTCCCCTGTCATTACCGGTTTCTGAAGAAGCTGTGAGAGCCTTGTAACAAATTGATTATAAATTGGTATAGCTTTTTCCGGTATGGCTGCTTTTATATAAGAAGGCCTGTTCCCTTTCTTTGTTTTTGCGTGAAGAGTGAACTGGCTTACCACAATAAGATCACCACCTGTATCAAGAATCGAAAGATTCATGACCCCGTTGTTATCGTTAAAAATTCTGAGATGAACGATCTTGTTACTAAGCCAGTCAATATCTTCAGTTGTATCTGCTTCTTCAATTCCTACAAATACCATGAGGCCTCTTCCTATTGAAGCGGTAACTCTATCGCTAATGCTTACAGATGCCTTACTGACCCGTTGAATAACAACTCTCATATTAACGAATATTGTAAGCAAATATACAATCAAATTGAAATTATGCAGTTGGTTTTTTATGTATGTTTGTGCGACTTTACTTCTACCTAATGGACTTCCTGACCATTTTTGCAGTAGCACTGGGTTTATCTTTTGATACATTTGCTGTTTCTCTTTCTTATGGGGTTATAAGAAATAAAATAATTTTCCGGCATGCTGTAAGAATAGCACTTGTCCTTTCAGTTTTTCAGGCGGGTTTACTTATTGTAGGTTTTTTCCTTGGTTTTTTTGTTAGCGATATTATAAAAGCTGCTGATCACTGGATTGCACTTGTATTACTTTCTTTTCTTGGTATTAGAATGATTTATGAAGGAATAGTAAAAGGAGAAGAAGAACCGAAAAGAGATTATTCACAACTGCCTGAACTGATAACTGTTGCAATAGGTACAAGTATTGATGCCTTTGCCGTTGGGATAAGTTTTGCTTTTCTGAATATCAGAGTCTGGTTCTCAGGAATTATTGTAGGAGTTATAACATTCCTGGCTTCAATGATAGCTATTAGGATTGGTAAATCGGCGGGGAAAAGACTTGGACAAAAAGTTGAGCTTATTGGCGGATTGATCCTTATCGCTATAGGAGTTAAGATTTTCCTTGAACATACCCTGGGATTATAATCTATCCTGAATATGCTTTCTGTATAGTTAAATAACTGAAATTAAGAAATATAACTTTTCAGAGCGGAATCATCTTCCGTTCCCTTTTGGTGAAAGTTGCCTTTTCAGTAAATCCGGCTGATTTTAAAAGATCATATGCTTCATCAAAATATTGACCTACTCTTGCCGGCAGGTGGGCATCGGAATTAACGCAAACCGGGACCTTTTCCTCTGCAAAGATGTGAAGGTATTTTCTATCGGGGTAGAAATCAGCAAGCGGCCTGTTCCTTCCATTAGTGTTCAACTCAAAAACCACGTCATTCTTTTTGAAGTTTTTTGCCATCTCCCTGTATAAATGTTCAGGATCAAAATCAGGTTTATGTCCAAAAATCCTTATCAAATCACAATGGCCTATTATGTCGAATAATTTTGAGGAAGCAGCGGCAATTACGGTTTTAAAATAATTCTCAAAGATGATGTTGAAATCTTTTCCGTGATAAAACTCGGGACTTAAATCAACTGTTTTTTCTCCCAGATAATGGACTGATCCTATTCGATAATCAAGATCAAGATCATTAAGGAAAGATTCAAGTTCCTGTTCACCGCCGGGTATGTAATCAATTTCAAGTCCGACTTTAATACTGATATCAGTAAATTGATCCTTCAGGTAATTAATGTGTTCAATATATGATTTGACATTTGAGGGATTCATACACCAATGCTGATTTTCATTGAAAAGTGAAAGGTGTTCAGAGAATCCTATCTCATCTAATCCTGCTGCCAGGGCAGAGTGAATATATTCCTTTGCAGGGGCTTTTCCGTCACTGAAGGTGGTATGAATATGGTAATCAGTTTTGTAGTTCATTCAGAGTATCAAAAAGTTTATTAAAAGTATATTAAAGCCTGTTTTCATGATTTTTGCCATATCAACTTTACTGCCAGACATGATTATAGCTGCTATTTACCCAAATATAATCTAAGCAGTAAGACCGGCAAGGAGGATGAAAGAAAGGTTTTTTCATGACATTTGCAAGAGTTCTTAAAAAATTCCTGTATCTTATATAATATGGCGATGCTGCATTAAAAACTTCCTGCAGAGCTTAGACACTGTAAAAGATGAGAAACAATATAATCTTCGGAAAGGAGCAGAGAAGCAAGATGCCTTTCAACCAAGCTACTTTCTCCTGTCATTAGTACCTGTTGTTGTCAGTCTGCTGATATTAATTTCATTGTAATAACAAAATATCTAACTTACAGATTTGTAACAATAAGACTAATATTTGATTTTCAGAATAAAATTAAATTGTTTTACTTTGGTAGTTTAAAAAATAAATATGAAACCAAATAAAAATCAAAAAGAAGTGGCAGTTAAAAAAAATAAGGGAGTTATTGCAATACTAACAGGTGGCGGTGATGTTCCCGGATTAAATCCGGCAATCAGAGCTGTTACAATCAGAGCCAACAGAGAAGGATATAAGGTAATCGGATTACGAAGGGGTTGGGCTGGAATTACAGAATTGATAAGGGATAATAAGGCTGATAACAGTAATTGTTATCAGGTATTGACAGATGATATTGTAAATAAAGCCGGAAGAACGGGAGGGACTTTTCTGCACACATCAAGGACAAAGCCCAGCCACATGTCTAAATCAAGCGTTCCCGATCACTTGAAGGATGTGTATAAAGATGATTATAATGATCTTACCTCTGAAGTGATAAAAAACCTCGAATGGCTGAATGTGGATTATCTTATACCAATCGGGGGAGATGATACTCTAAGTTATGCCGTTCATCTTCACAATATGGGAGTGAAGGTTGTTGCCATACCCAAGACAATGGATAATGACGTTCCGGGAACGGATTACTGTATAGGTTTCAGCACCTGTATTACAAGAACAATCCAGATGACAAATAGTCTTCGTACTTCAGCCGGGTCTCATGAAAGACTCCTTATTCTTGAAGTATTTGGAAGGTATGCCGGTTTTACGGCAATGCTGCCAACAATGGCAGGTTCGGCAAACAGGTGTGTAATTCCGGAATATAAATTTGATATTGAATTACTTACAGAGTTACTTGTTGAAGACCGGGATAATAATCCAAGCAAATATTCGATAGTGCTTGTTTCCGAAGGTGCTATGTTTGAAGGAGGGGAAATGATTTTTTCCAACACTGAAAGAGACGCATATGGACATGCAAAGCTTGGTGGAATAGGGGATATTGTTTCACAGAAGGTGAAAGAACTTTCAGGGAAGTATAATCGGGGGAAAACTATAAATGTTATTAACCAGAAGCTTGGATATATGGTAAGGGGAGGCGATCCTGATGCGCTTGATTCAATAGTTCCAATGGCTTATGGGAATCTTGCCCTTGACCTCATTCTGAAAGGCGTTCACGGGAGAATAGTAGTTCTTAAGAATGGCCGTTATGACAACTTGCCTATTGATGTTGTTACCTCATCAAAGAAAGTTGTTGATGTGACTGAGCATTATAATACTGAAAGGCTTCGACCCTTTTATCATAGTTTTGAAATGAGACCTTTTCTGCTGATGGCTTCAGATAATTGAATACGATACCTTGGAAAAAGGATTGGTAATAAAATCGACTGGCAGTCGTTTCAGGGTTCTATATGGTTCTAATGAGATTGTTGAGTGCACAATAAGAGGCAAACTCCGGGTCAAAGGGCTTCGGACAACTAATCCTGTTGCTGTTGGTGATAATGTCCTTTTTCAGTTCGAAAAAAATCAGACATCAGGCATTATAACAGAGGTCCTTGACCGAAGGAATTACATGCTTAGAAAAGCATCAAATCTGTCGAAAGAGGTGCAGATAATTGCTTCCAATATTGACCAGGCATTCTTAATGTTCACAATAATTCTGCCTGAAACACCGGTCGAATTTATTGATAGATTCCTTATAACTGCAGAAGCTTATAATATACCTGCTAATCTTATTATTAATAAAACAGACCTTTATGGTGCTCCCGAAATTGAAAAAATGGAGCATTTATCATCACTTTACAGCAAAATAGGTTATGATTGCTACAGAATTTCACTTCAAAACAGATCAGGTATTGATGATCTTAAAGCCAAAATGCAGGGAAAAATCAATCTTCTTTCAGGAAACTCAGGCGTTGGGAAAACTTCCCTTATAAATATCTTTAATCCTTCTCTTGATCTGAAGACAGAGGAGATCTCAGAATATCACAAGCAGGGAAAACATGTAACAACTTTCCCGGAAATGCACAATCTCCCTTTCGGAGGTTATGTTATCGATTCTCCCGGAATGAGGGGATTTGGAGTGGTGGATATGCACAGGAATGAGATTTATCACTTTTTCCCTGAAATATTCAAGGCCTCCAGAGAATGCAGGTTTTATAATTGTCTTCATTTAGATGAACCGGACTGTGCAGTTATGGCGGCTGTTGAAGATAAGCAGATTGATCCGTCGAGGTATAGAAGCTACCTTAGAATACTTGAAGATGAAAACAGGAAATACAGATGATTTTTGATTATTCAATAAATTCTATCTTTATGTTCTCATGAGTATAAAAATTATTCACAATGAAAAGGTTACGGATTATTATTTCTACTGTATTTATTGTGATAATTCTGATAAATTTCTTTTACTATCGGAATTTATATAATAAACAAATAAGTTATATCACAACTCTACTTAACAGACAGGCACAGATTGTCGGCCTTTCAGTTGACGATGTTGACAACAGTTTTATAAGTGATCTCAATGAAATAAACTTTACTGAAGACTTTGGGGCATTTTTCGAGGATCCGTATTTGAAGGCAAGGGTAACAGAGAAAATGAAATTATTCATTTCAACATACCAAGACTTTGTAACAGGGATCAGATTTTTTGATAACAACAGGAATGAGTTTTCCCTTAAACATGATGAAATGGGAGGAGAATGGCTTGAACAGACTTTTGTTCTTCATGTCCAGGGAGAGATCAAGGAAAAGGAACAACTTGTAAGGACTAATAGAAGATTTGAATATTATCTGCCTGTGATTAAAAACAATGTAACTGTAGGTAACATAGTTGTAACAGTTGATTATCAGAGATATTTTGAAGAAATATTTTCAGACTTCAATCTTAAGGATTATCAATGGCAATGGGTTATTACTGATTCAGGGTACATAATTTATGATAATAAAGAAGTTTCTGTTCAGTATTTGGGAATTGACGATATAGTCACCGAACTTATTAACGGAACAAATGGAAATCTTGTTCACAAAGCCTCTGTTAATGGAGAAAACAAAACAATAATATCCTCCTTTTATTCGACGCAGCTTTTACAAAGGTCAATCGCACTGGTATTTTCTGTGCATACGGATTTTTTTCAAAAATACATTATCCGAAATTCTTTTCTTATAGTAATAAGTACATTACTACTTATTCTGCTTATAATCTGGTTCTTTCAAAAGTATATTAAATCGCAAGAAGAAGAGAACCTGAGACTAAGTAATTTAGAAAGAATGCTTTTCAGGTTGATTGAGGAGATGTCTGTTGGGGTGGTAATTTATGATAGGCAAAGAAGAATTCTTAAGGCTAATAAGATTGCAGCATCTTTTTATTCCTATTCAGGAGAAGAGGAGATGAACGGGCAGATCTATCCTGAAGCGGCTGTTACAACAGCAGGGAATTATTTTGCGCGAAACCTTGGAAGCGGCTTCAACCCTGAACAGTTTGTAATTATTCCAGGTCAATCGGGAGAAACAATTCTTTATAAACATAGCATTCCATTGGTTTTTATGGGGCAAGAAGCTACAATGGAAATACTGAGTGATGTCACAATGCTTGAGGAGGCAAGAAAGAATGAAGCAAAGGCAAATGAAGCGAAATCGGAATTTCTGGCCCGTATGAGTTATGAAATCCGTACTCCGCTGAATGAGATAATCGGGGCAACTGATTTAATTAATCAGCATAAGCTTCCGGACGATGTCAGAAGTATTGTAGATCTATTGCGCAAATCAACGGAGATTCTTTTGAATATTATAAATGATATTCTTGATTTTTCGAAAATTGAAACAGGTAAATTGGTACTGGAAGAAATGCCTTTCAACTTTAGGGAAGAAATCAGGTATTATTCCGAATTGCTTTCAACACACATTGCGGGGAAAGATATTGTTTTTTCAAGCGTTATCGATAGTAATATACCGGAAAGCATAATTGCTGATCCCATAAGACTGAGGCAAATTCTGACGAACCTTCTTGTACATTCAGTGACAAATACCGAAAAAGGAGAAATTCGCTTGCTGTGTCATGCTGGAGCCGCTGAAAATGGAATAGTAACACTTGATTTTGAATTGCTTGATACCGGGCGTTCTTTTGATGAAGCAAGTCTTAACAAGATTTTCGGAAGTTCTCTGAACCCTGAGTCGAGGGCCCTTAAATCGAGTGATGAATCAGCACTCGGTACAATAATTGCACGTCAGCTGATTGAGCTGATGGGAGGTACTCTTAGTGTGGAATCTCCCTCCGGTTTATCCGGTGATTCGGGAACCAAAATCCTTTTTTCAATAAGAGTTTTTTCCAATGACAGAATAGTGAAAGAAATAAATCTTAATAAGATCAGATCATTTTCAGATATTAAAACTCTTATTATAACAAGTCAGCATAACAGGGATGAAGAAATAATTAATCTGTATCACCAGCTTCATTTAAATATTTCTGTTACCTCTTTCCACAAGATGATAACGGAACAGATAAAGCAAAGCCTTAAGACACCCGGGGAAGCTTATAATCTTATTGTTATAATTG